>Ga0224522_1000144_pt1 | contig 34486 bp, 36 predicted proteins | sample CFST25metaG_FD_182733 | JGI IMG/M metagenome (GOLD analysis project Ga0224522, IMG submission 182733) | Peat soil microbial communities from Stordalen Mire, Sweden - C.F.S.T25 | ecosystem: Environmental > Terrestrial > Soil > Wetlands > Peat | place: Sweden: Norrbotten County, Stordalen Mire...
TCTCTACAGGTAGTAACTATCCTTATCTAAATAGTTCATTTATTAATAGTAAGCTCAATATTTGCTACCAACCCCTTAAGATGTGTATAAAGATTAGCTTCAAAAGGAGGGGAAACTTAAGTGATAAAGTTTCTTATTATTTGATTTTACGGAATTTATCCCTGATCCTGCAGGCTTCGATCAACAATTCAGGTTTTTTTTCACAGGCATTGCCAAGAATTATGAGATCAGCCCCGGCATTGAAGATATCTTCAATCTCGTTTTTATTTTTTATCCCGCCGCCAACTGCCAAAGGAATTGAAATATTTTGTCTTACAGCTTTGATAAGATTCATGGGAACCGGATTTGCAGCGCCGCTGCCTGCCTCCAGATATATCATCTGCAGACCAAGCATTTCTCCAGCAAGGGCGGTAGCTATGGCAATTTCGGGTTTATCGCCTGGAATTGCTTCTGTCTGACTGATATATTCAACTGAAGTCTTGTTTCCGCAGCTGATCAATATATACCCTACAGATATAAGTTTTTCCCTGGCATTTTTAAGATGAGGTGCAGCAATTACGTGGTTGCCAATCAATAATTCCGGATTCCGGCCTGAAATAAGTGATAAAAGCATAATAATATCTGCTTTAAGCGTTAGCTGAAGAAGGTTACCGGGGAAGAGGACCACAGGAATTGAACATAGTTTCCTGATTTCGTTTATGAGGTTGTCAATTCCGGTAAATGTAAGGCTGCCTCCGGCAAAAATATAATCTGTTTTGCTTTCTTTAGCAGTTTTAAGGATGTTATGAAGCGCTTCTCCCTTGGCTTTATCAGGGTCGAGTAGCAGGGCAATACTCTTTTTTACGGGGAAATCAGATCGTTTCATCACACACTATTTTTGATCAAAGCTCCGGCTGTTCCGGCTGTTGGGTTTCATAATTCTTTTTGGTCCATACAATGGCATAATTGTCATACTTTGAATAAAACAGCTCAAATGATTCGTTTATTTTACTTGTATGAACATGTCCGGTTATTTCTCCCGAGTCCCTGACTAAAAAAGGCTCAATTGTAATATTGTTCCTTATGCTTATACCCTCCTTATCGCAGATTTTATAAAGCGCCTCTTTTGCGCACCAGTGAATATAAAGATGATACCTGCGTTCTTCCTGCTCTTTAGTGACTTTCTCCTTCCTGTTAATGAATTTAAATGCAAGGGCGGCTATATTTGAACTCATAAACTCCAGGTCGATTCCAACCTTCTCATTTGTGCTTAAAAGGATTGCAGTAAGCTTATGTGAATGTGATATACTGATAAACCTTGAGCCGTCATTCAGGAATGGCTTGTTATTCTTGTTATAAACAATCTTGGCATCTTTTCCGATTAACTCAGACAGCAATGCTCTTACACTGAGAAATTCAAGCTTGCGTGAACTGCTGCTGAAGCTCTTATATTTCTTTTTTTCATCGTTGTCAAGTGAAACAAGCTCAAGAAGCATATTCAGCTCTTCTTCGATCTTCCACACCCCCAGGATGGAGAACTCATTCAGATAATGTTTTGTAATACAACCCATTGGTGCCTTTTAGGTATTATTTTTTCCACTTCAGAGTTTCAATAATGTGCATTATATCCTTTCTAAAAAAATCAATTACGGGAGCCAGTGAATCTGCGTTTGGCTCTGAAGTAAAATATAGTGATCCTCTCAGGTAATGACTCAGACTGTCAGTAACATAAAACTCAACTGCCGATGCAGTATTACCTTTTAAGTCATATAAAATACCATATACTTTATTTTCGCGATTGAATAAGACCTCTTCTTTAATTGCATCTGCCTTAGCCACGTGATATTTTACATTAAGATCATAACTCTGATCGAGGAGACTGTCTAAATCATTCTTAACATCCTTATACGTAAGGTAGATTTTGGCTTTATAAGATGGGAATTCGATATTAAACCACCCGGGGTTGGACTCATTCTCCCCCTGGAAAGTAAGATGTCCGTATACCGGATATTCAAAAGTTAGCGGGATTTTGAGTTTCTTAACGCTTTGTTCATTGAATTGCAAATATTTATGCTCAGGAAGGTCTATCCTGAAATGACCCCTCGGTTTTGGTACAGAAATATGCCTGCAACTATAAGAAGCACTCAAAAAGATAAAAAGCATTAAGATTTTAGTCCCTCTTATTATTACCATCATTTTTATTTATTTCTACGCGGATCTCTTTTATTCTCCTTTTGTCAGCCGATTCGATCCTGAAAATAAAATCCCCATATTTAATTACCTGGTCTTTCTGTGGTATTTCTCCTGTAAGTTCAAGCATCAGTCCGGCAAGTGTTTCAGACTCTCCTCTGACTTCTTCAAAAATATCTTCTTCAATATCGAAAACCTTGCAAAAATCATTTAGTAATATTTTGGCTTCAAATATATATGTCTTTTCATCAATTTTCCGGAATAATAATTGATCTCCATCGCTTTCATCAGTTATCTCTCCGACAATTTCTTCAAGGATATCTTCAAGTGTTACAATTCCCGAAGTGCCGCCATATTCATCAATAACAACAGCCATGTGTATCTTTTTTGTTTGAAATTCCTTAAGAAGATCATTTATCTTTTTTGTTTCGGGAACAAAATAGGGAGGTCGCAGTAAAGCCTGCCATTTGAAACTTGCGGGATTATTTGTATAGGGGAGAACATCTTTCGCATATAGAATTCCTTTAACTGTGTCGAATGAACCTGAAAAGACAGGAATTCTTGAAAACCCGGAACTTATTAATACGGGAACTATTTTGTCAAATCCCGATTTTATATCAATTGCAGTTACATCAACGCGTGAACACATTATTGCGCTCACATTGATATTTCCAAAATTGACAATTCCCTTAAGTATCTTTTCATCTTCAGTAAAGTCATCAGACGTAAGTTCAAGAGCGTCTGACAGATCAACCATACTTATATTTGATCGCCGTGTTCCTGTTCTCTTTTTTACGAATGAAGATGAGAAGATAAGCATAGAGGTAACAGGCTGAAAGACCTTTTCCAGCAAGGTTATAGGGTAGGCCATAAACATAGCAATTGTAATATGATTTCTTGAAGCGTAAACCTTTGGCATCACCTCTCCAAAAAAAAGCAGAAGAAAAGTTATTACAACAACGTTTATTATGAATCCAAAAACAGGTTTAGAACTGAAATCGAACATTTTCAGGCTAATAAAGGCAGCCAGCAAGACTATTGCAATATTAATTGTGTTATTTGCTACTAGAACTGTGCTTAGCAGTTTTTCAGGATTGCTGTAAAGGTTCAGAACTGTTTTTGACTTTTTATCCTTATGTGTCCTGAGTTTTTCGATCTCTTCGGGTCTGAAAGAAAAAAATGCGACTTCGGAAGCCGACATTAAGGCTGAGCCGATAAGGAGGATTACTATGACAAGAAGGCCAATAACTATCTTAAAATCAGGAGCATTGATACCAATACCTGAAACTAGTATTAAGTAGGAAAGTAGATAAACCGGTTCCAACTGGTTTTTATTAATAATACTATCTAAAAAGGCAGGTCATCCTCATTCTGCGATTTGCCGGGCTTGCTGTCAATACCAAAATCCTCATCGGTAGTATTGGCTTTATCGTTCCAATTCTTGTTATTGTCGTCGTTGGCCGGATGATAGGAAGCAGGAGGTTCATTTACAGCTGATCCGGACTGTGCTTCACTTTTTGGGATTTCGGTATGAGCTGATGAAGTGCCGGTTGTTTGTTTTTTCTCAAGTAAAAGGAGAGTATCTGCAAGTATTTCAGTTATATACTTATTAACACCATCTTTATCGACATATGAGCGGGTCTTAATTTTCCCGACAATATAAACCTGTGATCCCTTTTTGATGGTTTTTTCAGCCACTTCGGCCAGTGCGCGCCATAAAACAATATTATGCCATTCGGTAGATGTTATTGTTTCGCCTTGTTGGTTTGTATAGGTTTCGCTGGTTGCAATAGGAAAGGTTGCTTTGGCAACACCCTTATCAAAATAGCGTACTACCGGATCTTTACCGACATTTCCGACGAGTATAACTTTATTGATTGACATACAGTTATATATTTATTATTAATTCAATTTCAGGATTGTAAAGTTAATAAAAAAACCACTTTCAGCAACCATACTCCTGATTAATTGACTAAAATCCAAATGATCAGTGTTTTACGAATTTCTCAAAGATTTGTTTATTGTCGTGAAGCAATTGGAGATTATTGCCATCATTTATCTATTTCATTGTATTTAAGGCATTAATAAAAGCTTAAAAAAAAAATTTATTATGTAAGTGTTTCTATTTAAACAAATAATATTTTTATATTTGCACAATTGAAAAAACGAATACTCAAAATAATTTGTTGAATTTTAAACTTCACGAAAAATGACTAAAGCAGACATTGTTAATGAAATTGCCAAGAACACTGGTATCGAAAAGGTAACAGTTCAAAAAACTGTTGAAGCCTTAATGGAAACTGTAAAAGATTCTATGGTAAAAGGTAGTAACGTTTATCTCAGGGGTTTTGGAAGCTTCATCGTCAAGAAAAGAGCCAAGAAAACAGCAAGGAATATTTCCAAGAATACAACAATAATTATTCCAGCTCACAATATTCCAGCTTTTAAGCCGGCTAAGTCTTTCATAACCAAAGTAAAATCACACGTTAAGAAATAATTCTCTATGCCAAGCGGTAAAAAAAGGAAAAGACATAAGATGGCCACTCACAAACGGAAGAAACGTTTGCGGAAGAATAGACATAAAAAGAAATAGCAGATCAGTAAGTGGTCGTCATCAAATATATTAAACCTAAAGATCTGATGGTCTTTAGGTTTATTGTATTATTATATCGGATGCGGCGGATAATATATTAACTCAGATTAATATAGTGAAGTGGTAAACAAGGATTTAATCATTGATGTTGGTGATTCCGAAGTTTCTTTAGCGTTGTTGGAAGACAAGCAGTTAATTGAGTTAAACAAGGAAAAACGTAATGTTAAATTTTCAGTCGGGGATATTTACCTTGGTAAGGTAAAAAAGATCATGCCCGGACTAAATGCTGCATTTATAAATGTAGGTTACGAAAGGGATGCTTTTCTTCATTATCTTGATCTTGGCGCACAATTCAGAACACAGCAAAAATACTACCTTACTGCTCTTCAAAAGCAGGGGAAAGTGCCCCCGGTTCATAAATTCAAACCTGAACCTGATATTGATAAGGATGGCAAGATAACTGATGTTCTAGTCACAGGTCAGACTGTAATAGTGCAGATCACAAAGGAACCTATTTCCACAAAAGGTCCCCGGCTTGCCTCAGAAATTTCCCTTGCAGGACGAAACCTTGTCCTGATGCCATACTCTGATAAAGTGTCAATCTCTTCCAAGATTGAGAGCATAGAAGAAAAAAACCGCCTTAAAGCTCTGGTTCAGAGCATTAAACCCAGGAACTACGGGGTTATTGTACGGACAGTAGCTGAAGGTAAAAAAGTTGCGGTACTCGATGCTGAATTGAGGGAACTTGTACAGAAATGGGAATCGGCTTTCATTCCTGTAAAAAAAGAGGTAAAATCACCTAAACTGTTCATCGGCGAGATGAACAGAACCTCAACAATCCTCAGGGATATGCTTAATGTTACATTTAACAGTATTCATATCAATGAACCAACTTTAGCAGAAGACATCAGAACATATATAAGAGAAATTGCACCTGAGAAGGAAAAAATAGTCAAATATTACAAAGGCACTCTTCCCATATTTGACCATTTTGGAATAAATAAACAAATAAAAGGACTCTTCGGGAAGACTGTTTCTTTCAAGCATGGTGCATATCTCATTATTGAACACACCGAAGCACTCCATGTTATTGATGTCAACAGCGGCAACAGATCGAGGTCAGGGAATGATCAGGAATCAAATGCCCTGGAGGTTAATATGGAAGCTGCCACAGAAATAGCCAGGCAATTGAGACTCAGGGATATGGGAGGAATAATTGTTGTTGATTTCATTGATATGCAGTCCCAGGAAAATAAACAACAGCTTTACGATAAAGTGAAAGATGTAATGGCAAATGACAGAACGAAGCATAACATCCTTCCTCTTACTAAATTTGGTCTGATGCAGATAACCAGGCAAAGGGTCAGACCCGAAATGACAATAGTTACAAATGAAAAATGTCCTTCATGCCAGGGAACAGGTGAAACTAAACCCACCATACTTTTTACTGATGAACTTGAGAGAGGTCTCTCCTTTATTGTAGATAAGATAAAAACCAGGAAACTCATTCTAAATGTACATCCCTTTGTCGCTTCTTATCTGAAAAAAGGTCTTATCCCTGTCTACCGGAAATGGAACTTTAAATATAAAATCAGTCTTAAAATTCAGGCTGTCACATCCTATCATATGCTTGAATACCATTTCTTCGATCATTTTAATAATGAAATAGACCTGGCCTAATCTTCTTACTCCTAAGATTACAAGATGTATTTCATAACAAGAGATTTCTTACTTTTGTTTTAGTCTTTTTTGCCCCCCAATCCCGCAGGGCGGTACTAATACTCTGCCTTCAAGTACAATTTTTCTTGATGGCACAGAATTAATCCCCCTTTAGGGGGATGGCCGTGAAGCGGCCAGGGGGCGCACCTTTGTGGTTAATGGATTTCTGTATTTAATTATAACAAGATTTGTAATGAGAAAACTTTTACTTTTTATTTCGTTTATACTTTTTGCCTCACATGTTTCAGCCCAGATATACGACCCTGTAACATGGGATTTTAGTTATGAGAAAAAAGGAGATAAACAGTATGAACTGATTTTTACAGCAACCATAGATAAAAATTCTCATATCTATTCGATGGATATTCCTGACGGAGGACCTATACCCACATCTTTTAAATTTGACACTCTGCCCTCATTCCATTTTGCAGGAAATACATGGGAAGTCACTAAACCGGTCGAAGTTCTTGATGATGCTTTTGGATTTAAAATCAAAACATTCAGTAATACTGCAGAATTCAGACAGAAATTAACTGCTGTTGCATCCGCTTTTACTGTTACAGGTGCAGTGAATTATATGGCCTGTAATAATGCAACATGCTCTCCACCCAAGGATGTTGAATTTTCAATAAAAATCGCAGATAAGCCTGTAAGTCAGGTTATTAAAAGCAGTACAGAACCGGTTGGCGATTCCGAACCTATAAGGACTGACAGGGGATTGCTCAAATTCTTTCTGATTTCACTGCTTGCCGGATTTGCCGGAGTACTTACGCCGTGTGTATTTCCTATGATCCCTATGACAGTAGCATTTTTTTCGCAGGGATCTGAAGATAGACGTAAAGCTGTGTTTAAAGCGCTGATTTTTGGAATTTCCATAGTTCTGATCTACGCATCTCTTGGCATCATTGTCTCCCTTACAAGTGCCGGGGCCGGATTCGCAAATACGCTTAGTACACACTGGATTCCCAATACAATTTTCTTTTTATTGTTTATAATATTTGCAATATCCTTTTTTGGAGCATTTGAGATACTGCTTCCAAACAGCTGGGTCACAAGAGCTGATTCAAAGGTTGATAAAGGAGGTATCCTGGCAGCATTTTTCATGGGGTTAACAACAGTAATTGTCTCATTTTCATGTACAGGTCCCATTGTCGGCGCTCTTCTCGTAGAAGCAGCGAGTGGTGACGTTTTGAGACCAACCTTCGGAATGATCGGTTTTGGATTTGCATTTGCACTCCCGTTTACAATATTTGCATTGTTCCCCTCAATAATGAGCCGGATACCCAAATCCGGAGGATGGTTGAACTCGATAAAAGTTGTACTCGGGTTTATTATGCTGGCTTTCAGTATGAAATTTCTGATGACTATTGACAGTGTTTATTCGCTTGGCATTTTATCGCGGACTCTCTTCATTTCTATATGGATAGTTCTTTTTTCCCTTCTTGGTTTATACCTTATGGGTAAGATAAGGTTCTATCACGATAGTGATCTAAAGTTTATCGGTGTCTTCAGATTATTCCTTATTATCATTGTGTTTACATTTGTGATTTATCTGATACCCGGCCTTTTCGGCGCTCCTCTTAATGGTCTGTCTTCTTTCCTTCCATCTGCAGAAACCTCTGAATTCAATCTGCCAAAGATGATCATTGAAAACAGATCGGTATCAGGTCCGGCTGTGCAATCTGCTGTAACAAACTCAATTTGTTCAGAGCCAAAGTATAATGATATATTTCACATGCCTCTTGGTCTCAAAGGCTACTTCGATTATAAACAAGGCCTTGTCTGTGCTAAAGAGCAGAAGAAACCTGTTTTGATAGACTTTAAAGGACATGCATGTGCAAACTGTAAGAGGATGGAAGCTAAAGTATGGTCCGACCCGGAAATACTGAGTAGACTAAGGGATAACTTTGTGATAATTGAACTTTATGTTGATGACAGAACACAATTGCCTGAAAATGAATGGATAATCTCAGCTATTGATGGCAAACAAAAAAAGACTATTGGGAAAATATACGAAGATCTGGAAATATCCAAGTTTAAGACAAATGCCTTGCCTCTTTACGTAATAGCCGATTATGAAGGCAATTCATTGAATAAGCCTATGCCGACTAATCTGAATGTTGAGGAGTATAAAAACTGGTTGGACGAAGGGTTTTCGTTATTTAACAGGAATAAATAAAATTTTCCCGCAGATTCCGCTGATTTAAGCTGATCAAAGCCTAAGGTGAGGTCTGAGTAACATGAATTAGTGTTTATTGATTCAAATCCCTTCGCGATAGGGTCAGAATTATGATTAATTTTTTTCTGATTGGTCCTGCAATGAAGACGATAAAAAGGATAATCGCGCTTATGATACAGGAACCCCGCAACAGCCAATCCCCATACTTTACATAGGTTGTAATACTTGTTTCAGGGTATAATTCACCTTTTATTACTGCCGTACTCCACCAGTCAGTCTCAATGGTTCGCTTGCCTCTGATATCAATTAAACAGGAAACTCCTGTATTTGCAGCCCGTACCACCTGCCGCCTGGTTTCTATTGCTCTCAGCGAAGCGAAATAAAGATGCTGTTTATACCCGTTGGTATTTTTCCACCAGCCGTCATTTGTAATAATAAATAAAGCCTGAGCTCCTTTCTTTACGTAGTCAGTCACAAACTCTCCAAAGACAGATTCGTAGCAGATTATCGGTGCTATTTTCATCGATGTAACAGAATGTTCAAAGCAAATACGCTCGCTCTGGATGCCGTAGCCCCATTTGGTTCCTCCAAGATCTGGCAAAATCCGGGAGATAAATCTCCCCGGGCCGTTGGAAAATTGCATCTCAATACCCGGAACCAGCTTTGATTTATGGTATATTCCGAAAGATTTTCCGCTGTCTATCTGAACCGCAGAATTAAAATGGTCATAATACAGGCCCGACGCGTCAATTCTCCGGGCACTGACAGTGGGCGCTACTTTCATTGACGGATAAAGCCTGTAGGTTACTAATCCGGTAACAATATTAATATCAGGATGTTGTATTGTCATCTTTTTAAACATCTTCACATATTTGTCATTTGCCAGATTGTCAAGGTTAGCCGGATCATCAATAGTCGTTTCAGGAGTTACCAGCCAGTCGGTCTTATCTGTGATTCGGGTATTTGCCAGGGTGATCATTTTTTTCAGCTGATCTTCAAATGGTATGGTGAATTTTTCAGTATATGGATCTGTATTTGGCTGGATAACTACTACTTCAGACCCGTTATAGTCGTTTTGCTTTATCGTATTGTACCTGTAGATGGAAATACATGATGGTATAATAACTAATGATAGCCAGATGATGAGATAGATTCCATTCCTCTTTTTTTTTGTTAAGGAATTTACAAGGAACAAAGTAAGAAAAAGATTGCAGCACAAAATCCATAGTGAGCCGCCGGCAGTACCGGTTACATCATACCATTGAATGAAAAGAATGTCTTTTGAAAGTCCGTTACCAAGATTTAACCAAGGTGAAACGATGTTTATGTTAAGACTTATATATTCATATCCCAGCCAGAATGTGATCATAGATATAAAGCCAATGAGGTTTCCCCGCCTTAGCCGGATGACATGTGCCAGCCACATTGTGAAGGTCATTAAGAACGACAACCCCATTATTACGCAGATTGCTCCTGTAATACTTGCAACTCTCATCCACCCAAGAGAAATTATACTGAATATCACAAAGCCCGGAAGAATAAGGATAAAAAAGGAATTCGGAGTAAACCTTTTGGGATTCTCGTATAAATGGTTTTCAATCAGGAAAAATGGCACAAATGCAATTAGAAGGATAAGTCCTGAACACCACCCTGACCACGCTAATCCTGAGAGGATTCCTCCTGTAACCGAAAGTCCGGAAAGAGTATATTTATTCATCTGAAATGGGCTTCCTTTTTTTAAGAAAATCAGGTCTGTTAATAATATAGACTCCGGCAAAAATAATGACAATTGAAATCAGCATCGAGGAAGAAAAATGTTCATTATCCGCAATGCCCCATAGAGTTGCAACAATTGGTATGAAGTATGTCACCGAAGAGGCAAAAATAGGAGATGTATCTCTTATAAGATGATAGTAGATAACCAGTGCGGTTGCACTTCCGAGAGCAGCTAGAATACCGATGAAACATAAGTTTCTCAGCCAGTTTTCAGTTTGCAAAGGTGCTGAAAGATCAGAAAACAACAGGTAAACAATTGCTATAGGGCTGGTTACAAAGAAAGAAAGTGCAGTTATCCTGATGCCGTTTAATGCTTTCACTCTGCTTACTTCATTTGAACTTATTCCCGAAAGTACAGTAGCCAGAACCACCAGAAGTCCATAAATGTTAAAAGTGAAAGAACCGGTATAAAGTAATCCTGTTGCTCCGACTAATCCAAGGAATACACCCGCAATCTGCGTTTTTATTGCTTTGCGGTTATAGATAGTTATACCGAACAGGAGAGTAAAGACCGGACTGAGTGAATTCAACATACCTGCCAGAGAACTGCTTATTTTGGTTTCCGCAAGAGGAAAAAGGAACGCAGGAATTACACTCCCTGTTAATCCGATAATTATGACTGACAGTATGTTAGTTCTGTTCAGATGATGGAAATGTTTTAGTGCAATTGGTAAGAGACATACAAAAGTTATCACTATCCTCAGCGCTCCTACCTGCATTGCGGAGAAAGATTCCAGTCCTTTTTTCATTAAAATATAACTGGTCCCCCATATTAATGATAAAATAATAAGAGCAAGCCAATGCCAGATTTTCCTTTCTTCAGCCATAATAAAATAAATTCCAAAAGTAACAGAAGAATTACACTATGTGTTTGATTACTCAGAATAAAAAAAGGTTTTCATTTATAATTTGCCACCAGGTCACTCTTCGGTGAGACAGGAGGCACAGGATCTTTCCTTGTTTTACGGTTAAAAAACTTCTTATATTTGCCTCACTTAATTTCGCAAAATGATTACGGCTATAGAAATATTACTTAAAGGAATAATTCTAGGGCTGGCAGTTTCAATGCCACCAGGACCTATCGGCATTGTACTGATTAACAGAACAATAAAGAGAGGCTGGCTTTCAGGTTTCTTTTCCGGACTTGGTCTTGCAAGTGCCGACACATTATTAGCATTTCTGTCGGGGTTGGGATTTACTGTTATTATCAGTTTTATTAAAGAAGAAAGGTTCATTATCACCCTGATAGCCGGCTTAATTATTATAGGAGTTGGGTTGAAAGTGTTTTTATCAGATCCGGTGAAGGAATTCAGAAACAGGGAAAAGGCAAATAAGTCATTATGGCGTGATTATTACTCGGTATTTGTACTTTCGATTTCAAATCCATATACCATATTTATTTTTGTTGCTTTCTTTTCCGGCGTACATATAAATGGAAATGTAAGACCAGAGCTGGTGCCTTTTTTCCTGATTCCCGGAGTATTAATAGGAACTATTGCCTGGTGGTTTTTCCTGAGCTATTTTGTAAGCAGGTTTAAAAAGAATATCAGGTTAAGGGTCATTGTAAGAATAAATAAGATTGCAGGAATAGTAATTATTTTTATAGGTATAATTGTCCTGTTAAGTGAGTTTACACCTCTTAAACTTTAGTTCCGCTAAATAGCTTTTTGCTGTCCAAAAAGCAATTTTCAAATCTTTTCATGGCTGCCCCTGGCTCTAAAGTCAGGGGCTTTTTGTATTGTTAAAATAGGTTAAACATTGAAGAAATGTAAACCGTAGCATTCTATTTAATTAACTTGCATCAGAATTCAATCAATTTATATGAAATTATTTATTGGTATTTTATTTGTAAATCTTTTTTTGTATGGCTGCGCAAACAGTGAAGACAAAATTGTGAAAAGGGCAGATAAGATCCATGCATCTATATTAACAGTGGATACGCATTGTGACACTCCCCTGGGATTCTCAGATCCGGATTTTGATCTGGGAGTCAGAAGCATTGATGGATGTGTTGATTTTCCAAAAATGGCTGAAGGGGGTCTTCATGCTGAATTTTTTATTATATTCCTTGGACAAGGTCCCAGGAACGACTCAGCTTACATACAAGTCCATAAGAGAGCATTGGAAGTATTCTCTGCTATCCATAGGAATGTTGAGAAAAATTTTTCGGTAGCTGAAATTGCAACCACACCTGATGATGCATACAGGTTGAAGAAAACCGGAAAAATAGCTGCATTCATAGGTATGGAAAATGGCTTTGCTATCGGAAAAGATATAACAAAGCTAAAAGAGTATTATAATCTTGGCGCCAGGTATATAACACTTGCTCACATCAAGAATAATGATATCTGTGATTCATCAACAGATCCTGCAGGTGCAGAAAACGATGGCCTTTCAACATTTGGAATGAAGGTAGTCAAAGAGATGAACAGGATAGGAATGATGGTTGATATATCGCACATTTCAGATAAATCATTTTACGATGTTCTTAAAGTTACAAACGCGCCTGTTATTGCATCTCATTCATCTTGCAGGGCATTATGCGGAAGTCCAAGGAATCTTTCTGATGATATGCTGCTGGCACTAAAAGAAAATGGGGGTGTAATTCAGATCTGTATGGTGGGTAATTTTCTTAAAACGCCTGAACCAAATCAGGAAATGGATTCAAAACTTAAAGAACTCCGCGATAGATTTGGTGATTATGAGACACTCGCAGATTCTACAAAAAAAATAGTTCGCAAGGAATTCAAAAATATACAGAAGACATATGAAAAGCCGGCTACCGTTAAAGATTTGGTTGATCACATTGATCATGTCGTTCAGGTGATAGGGATTGATTATGTTGGAATCGGGTCTGATTTTGACGGTGGAGGAGGAGTAGATGGATGCAGAACAGCCTCTGAGATGAAAAACATCACGATCGAGTTACTCCGCCGTGGATATTCAAAGTCGGATATTACAAAGATATGGGGGGGTAACTTAATGAGGGTATTCCGCAAGGTTGAGGAAATTGCTAAAAGCTCCAAACCCCGGATCTGATTTATGCCTCACCCCCTCCTGTCCACTGTTCCCAAGAGAGCGGGGGATGATAAGAAAAGACAAGCGTTTTAGAGCCCCTCTCCCTTGGGAGAGTGGTTAGGGTGAGGTACTCTTGAAAACCTGAGTGTCTTAACAATCCAGTCGGGAAGAGATTTATTCGGATCTCTTTTCCTCAGATTGAGGTACCAGCCAAATTTCCTGAGGATCGGGACTTTATGGGTTTCAACAAATTCTATTAGTGTTCCATCAGGGTCTTCTATATAGGAGAAGTAACCGGCTGCTTCACCCATATCAAAACTACTGCCCTCATGACTCTTTTTACTGTCGACAGTAAAAGGAAATCCTTTGTTTTCACAGAAATTTTTAAGTTCATCCATGCCATGCATATCATAACAGAGATGAATAAACCCTGGATCGCCCCAGAACCGGCCTTCAAATATTCTTTTCCCGGGTTTTCCAGAAGCACTGATTAGCTCTATTACGCTATCCCCCAGTACTTTACTGAAAGCACCTTTGAAAGGTTTTGATCTCTTAAGAAGCACTCTCCGGCATTCTTGGTTCCCTCCGGGAAGATCAGCAAGGTCGGTGAAAATACCTGAGGAATCATAAATTACTTCATCGTAACCAAGGATATCGGAGTAAACAACTCTCGCCTTATCGATACTGGAAACACCTATGATTGCCCCAAAGCAACCACCGGTGACTTTATTCTCATTTCGGAACCAGTCAGTTGCTTCTACCAGCTGAAAGATATTCCCGAAAGGATCTTTCATGAAAAAGGTCTTTTTCCCTGATGGATCTTCAGATGCCACAAAAGGAACAATAGTTCCGTTCTTTTTGTAAAAACTCAAAGATTCCTCTATATTCTTTGCTTTTATCTTGCAGGCAATAATGCCAAGGTCGCCGATCATTATCTCTTCTTTAATTTTAACCGGTTTTTTTTCTGTATACTGCCATATTTCGAATCCGCCTCCGCTTTGAAGATTCATTGCCAGGATGGCATGTTTGTTCCTCGGTAATCCTCCTGTATATGGCAACATCAGTTTGGCAGGCGCATTATCATCAAAAACACAGCAATCCATACCAAACTGGTCGATATACCATTTCCATGCTTCTTCGACATTTGTGACGCCAATTCCCATTTGCTGGATTCCACTTATTATGTATCCTTTCATATTATAAACTTTTTACAATTTAGAGAATCACTTTTTAAGTCTTTCCTTTGTGTTACTTTGTAATATACTTAGTGTTCCTTTGTGGTTAATTGATTTTTTTTACCACAAAGGGACACAAAGGTTTTCATTAAGGACCACAAAGGATATTAACATAATTATATATTCAACTCTTCGACCCTTCAACTTTACTACATCGATTTTATTTTATCTGCAATTCTGAAGAAAAGCCAGGGACAGTATCTTCTGATATGCAGCATCATCAACTCACTTTTGCCAACCAGTATTTCCCGTTTATTTCTTCGGATTCCTCTGATAATTATTTCTGCAGCCCTTTGTGGCAAGACTCCTTTAGCCTGACCCTGGTCAAGCTTTCCATGCTCCTTGCCTTCAGAATTAAGTGCATGAAAGGAGATTAAAGTCCTGACTCTGCCAGGGATAATGACAGAAGCTTTGATATTGAACTTTTTATTTTCCAGATATAGTGTTTCTATAAATCCATGCAAGGCTTGCTTTGAAGCTGAATATGCAGAGCGAAGAGGAAATCCAAATCTTCCTGATATGCTGCTTGTTGCAAGAATGTAACCTGATTGTTGCCGGACCATGAATGGCAGAACTGCTTTTGTAAGCGCTATAGTTCCAAAATAGTTTATTTCGAATATTTTTCTGTCGAGCCACATGGGTGTTTCATCAATTCTTGCCCTCTGGCTTATACCGCCGATATTAAGTAAAACATCTATTCTTCCTAGTTCAGAGACTAGTTGTTCAACTAATTTATCAATCCCTGAGGTTTCAGCCAGATCAAAAGGAGCACAATGAACCATGGTGGATTTATCTTCGCATTCCGCCTTCACCCGTTCCAGCCCTGACGGATCATTTGAGGATGCAATAACTGTTGCACCTCTTTTGACAAATTCATGAACAAGTGCTTCCCCGATGCCTGAAGATGCCCCGGTAATCCATGCTACTTTTCCTAAGAACAGCTTTTCTTTCTTCATTCTATAATCCGGAAATCAGGTTAACAAGTTCAGTATGATTTTTTCTCAGAATATTAATTTCTTCATTGTTTTGTTTAATAAGGCTTCTTATCCGGAATCCTCCGATTATTCTTCTGAACTGGAGGTAATAATTCCAGGCAAAGAGCCCGGAAAGTGGCAGAGTAAAGAAAATCAATAATCCCAGCCACCAAGAGGAAAAAATAAAGAGTGAAAGAATCAGGTAAGCAGGCAGGAAAACAAATGCCAGAACCAGTGAAATCCCGTATCGGATTGAAGAATGAAACTGAGGGTCTTTTATCTTCCGTATCTGCAGATTAGGAATTTCCAGAAATGTAAGATTGAAGATATTTCCATAAATAAACAATGGAAATGTAAGAACGATGCCTATCATTCCGGCGATCAGCCATCCAAGAGGGTGTTTCTTTTTTTCAAGTAACCTGTAGTCGGTATTAAGTTCTTTTGCTTTCTTTTTGACCTTAATGCTTAATGAGCAGATTCTTTCAAAGAGAGACGGATCAGCGGACTTAAGCTGGTTCATCTTATTAACGAGGATCCTGTCTCTGAACAGTTTTGGAAATCGGATGTCGTCGCTGAATCTTCCATTTATCATACTTCTCAACTCATCAATAGCTTCATAGTCTTCTTCAGACTCTATATGCACCATTATTCCTTTCATTTCATCGGAAAGTCTTGATCTTAATTCGTTAAGCGCTCTCTCTGGACTGACCCTGTATGAATCAAAGAAATCCGAAACCTTAATAGGTTTACCGTAAACAACTGTCAATACTTGTCTGTACCTGCTGTAGTTTGAGAATTCAATTCCAACGGGTATAATTTTTATATTAAGATTAAATCCGGTTGCTTCATCTGATTGAAAGGCAACACGGCATATGCCTTTTTTTAATTGTCTTAACCGTCTGAATCCGGCATGATCTCCCTCAGGCAGAATAACAAGACCGTTTTTGTTTTTAAGAACATCAATTGTCTTAGTAAATATTTCATCATTTCCTTTGAGACTGCTAAATCCATCCCTGATCCTGTACACAGGAAGTATTTTCAGAAAATAAAGTATAGCGGCAATGCTCTTTTTCTTGAAGATATCGGCTCTTGCGAGAAAAACATTCTGGCCTTTGTTAGTAAAGAGAACTGCAAGCGCATCCATAAGAGCGTTCTGATGGTTTGGTGCAAAAATAACGTGATCGTCGGGATTAATATTTTCACGACCAAGCACTATGACTTTCCTGTAAAAGACATTATTATGCCAGAAACCTGCAACAGATTTTAATAGCGCATATCCGGCCGAATACTTCTCAATATTTTCCTTCCCCATCTGAAATAAAAATATAGCTGCACCACATCATTTTACTGATGTCCTGAAGTTGTTGAGTGCAAGATAAAAAAAAGTGAAATGTTGTTATTAAAGCAGAATTACTTTTACAACATATTTTTAAATATTACGTCTTTATACCACCATTTTAAGGTTAAGGTTAAGGTTTAGGTTGAGAAATCTTAACCTAAACCTCAGTCCTGGATATCGTCTTTAATCTTATCTATCAGTCTTCTTTCTTTTTTAGTAGGTCGGCCGGTGCCTTTATCGCGGTAAACAATTCCCCCCACCTGCCGGATATCAAGTTTTGCCTTTTCTTCAACTGTTGTAATATCTTCAATAAATTGTTCGACAAGTTTTGCTGACACACGGTTTTCTATTGGCTCAATAATTCTGTAAGAATAAATTACAGGTGGTTTCTTTATTGTTAATATTTCATCTTTTAAAACGGTTCTAGAGGGCTTTACCTGGATATCGTTGATAATAATTCTTCCTTTGCGGCATTCATCTGAAGCTATGCTCCTGGTTTTATATATTCTGACCGACCAGAGAAATTTGTCTATTCGTATGTTTAGTTTGTCTCCCATATCATCTTTTGGTATTGAAATAAATCCATTAACCACAAAGATCATAAAGTAATAACACAAAGGTCGCAAAGTACGGATAGCTATCGGTATGAACTATAGGATTAAATCTTTGTGTTCTTTGTGCCTTCTTTGTGTACTTAGTGGTCAAAAAAAATCTTCAGACATCACCTGTTGACGGTTCCGGAGGAGTTATTTTACCAACTTTATTAAAAGCTGTCATTGTCAGTTCAACCCCCGCAAATGCAAATGATCTGATCATTTCTATCACGATCAATGTTCTCTCTGCCATAAATTTTTTCTCATCAGGATCCCATTTACCCAAAACAAAATCGACCTGAGCGCCTTTCCTGAAACTGTTACCGATGCCTATCCTTATTCTTGGATACTCATTGGTAGACAATATGCTGCTGATGTGAGCAAGTCCGTTATGACCACCATCGCTTCCTTTGGACCTCATTCTGATGCTTCCTAAAGGGAGGGCAATGTCGTCAACTATGACAAGCATATTTTCGATGGGAATTTTTTCCTTTTTAATCCAGTAATCCACAGCATTCCCGCTCAGATTCATAAATGTGGATGGCTTCAGAAGAATAAGATGGCGACCTTTATATCTGATTTCACAAACCCCGCCATAACGCTTATCCGTAAAAGAAGTATTGGATGCCAGTGCCATGGCATCCAATACTGTAAATCCTATATTATGTCGGGTATCTTTATACCCTTCACCTATGTTTCCCAGGCCAACTATCAGATATTTCATCAAGCCTGAATGTTTTTATAAAAAAGGTTGGGTTCTATTTAGCTGCAGGCGTTTCAGGGGTTGCTGCCGCTCCTGCTGCTGCCGTAGCTGCTGCTTCTGTTGCTGCTGTTTCGGCAAGAACCTCTTCATCGGTTTTCTGTGCAACACGCGATGTGGCAATTGTGAGAACCATTGATTTTTTTGGGTCAAGTAATTCTACCTTATCATATGATAACTCACCAACCTTTATACCTTCATGAATCTTCAAATCAGTAATATCAATTGGTAGAGCTTCCGGCAGATCCTTTGCTAATCCTTTTACTTTCAGGCTTCTTCTTTTGATGCTAAGTTTTCCACCGGCTATAATGCCTACTGAATCACCTGAAACCTTTATAGGAATATTGATTACTACCGGTTTGTTATCGTGAATTTCAATAAAATCAGCATGGAGGATATTATCTTTTACAGGATGGAACTGCATATCTTTTAGTACAGCCTGATACTCTTTGTCATCAATATTGAGTTTCACAAGATGTGCTTCAGGTGTATATACCAGGTTCTTAAAACTGTTTTCATGAGCAAAAAAGTGAATGTTCATTTCTTTCCCATAGATAACGCATGGTACATTTCCTGCTTTTCTGAGTTCTTTGGAACTTTTCTTCCCTAATTCTGTTCTGAACGATCCTTTAATTTCGATTGTCTTCATTTGTCTAAAAGTTATTGTGCTACTAAGAGTTATCATCCGGAAAACTCCCCATTACACGTTTGACATTAAATAAAAAATTGGCCTGCAAATATAGAACAAAGGAATCAGAATACAAAATTTGTGCTAATCGACTGATTCTCTGTTACAGCCTGGATAGTATTAGCAAAAATATCGGCTATTGACAGCACTTTGATCTTTGGTGAACTATTGATAAAAGGAACTGAGTCACTTACAACAAGTTCCTCCAGAGCTGAATTATTAATTCTTTCCACCGCATTACCTGAAAGAATCGGATGTGTAGCGAATGCCCGTATGCTGGTGGCACCTCTCTCCTTCATCATATTAGCTGCCAGGGCAAGCGTTCCTGCAGTGTCGACCATATCATCAATTATAACGACATTTCGGCCCTCCACCTCGCCAATGATCGACATTTCTTCAATGACATTCGGCTTTTTACGGAGTTTGTAACATAATACCATTTCTGACTGAAGATGTCTCGAATAGGCATTGGCTCTTTTTGATCCCCCCATATCAGGAGCAGAGACAGTAAGGTTCTTAAGTTTAAGATTTGCAATGTATGGTGCAAAAATAGCAGAGCCAAAAAGATGGTCAACCGGCACATTGAAAAACCCCTGAATCTGATCAGCGTGAAGATCCATGGTGATTACCCTGTCAACACCGGCAGTACTCAGAAGATCGGCTGACAACTTCGAACCGATAGAAACCCTGGGTCTGTCTTTCCTGTCCTGCCGGGCAAAACCATAATAAGGAATAACTGCAATTACTTTGTATGCGGATGCTCTTTTTGCTGCATCAATCATTAGCAAAAGTTCAAAGAGATTCTCAGCAGGAGGATTTGTCGATTGTATAATAAAAACCATACACCCTCTGACCGATTCATCAAAACATGGCTGAAATTCTCCATCACTGAAGCTGGTAACGGAACTTTTCCCGAGTTCAATTCCAAGTTTATCTGTAATTTTCTGAGCCAGATCTTTTGAAGACCTGCAGGAAAAGACTTTCATAGGTGCCGTTCCAAACATTTTCCTGGTTTTTTAACGATTAAGTATAGAGATTAAATTTGAGTACAAAATTATAAATTCCGGCCGATATCAAGTGACATTTGAAAAAATGTTCATAGATTCTTCAATATAGTTAAGAATTTCATCCCTTCCATTACCCTTTACTGCTGAGGTAATGAAGGAAGCAGGTAGTGATTCCCAGTTTTTCAACATCTCGGAATTATATTGATTTACTGAATCTTCCAGAGCGGTAATTGTAAGTTTATCACTTTTGGTGAAGACTCTGGCAAATGGGATACTGTTATTACCCAGAAACTCCATAAATTCAAGATCAGATTGCTGTGGCTTATGCCTGGTATCCAGAAGCACAAAAAGAGAAACCAGGTTTTCCCTTTTCAGGATATACTGGTCAGTTGCTTTTACCCATTTTTCCCTTAACCTAACAGGAACTTTGGCATAACCGTATCCCGGAAGATCTACAAGATACCAGCTTTCATTAATGAAGAAATGGTTAATCGTCCTGGTCTTTCCGGGCTGAACTGAAGTCTTTGCAAGCTTCGACCAACCCGTCAGCATATTTATCAATGAAGATTTACCTACATTCGATCTGCCTATAAACCCAAATTCAGGTTTATCAGTTGCCGGACACTCTTTTATTGTGGGACTACTTTTAATGAAAGCAGCGGAATGGATAATCATACTAATCCTTAGTTTAGATCGGGGTAAGGCAAATCGATCTTTTTATAAACAAGATAATTGTTTCCAAAATTGGTAAGAATCTCCGCAATTACGCCCACGTATAAGGATTTGGGTGACCCGGTTTTTTTCAGATCGAGAGAGCCAATCCCCTTTATGATTTTTATACTTTTACAATGAGCAGTATCAAAAATACCATTTGAAATATCACCTCTCCAATATCTGACGCTGGTTGATTTGTTTGACAGCTCAAGAGATATTCTGTAAATACCTTTATTCTTATAATCATCTGTTATATTTGTAACAAGTGCCGGATAACCCCCAACACGTTTTCCATCCGGAGTATATTCTTCAAGAAATGTTGTGCGTAACCCCTTGGTATAGCCTAATTTGGCCTTTAACTGGCCAGTCCTGTAATATTGTTTCTGTATACCGTCGATAGTATCTCTCTTGTATGGAGTAGCACGAAAGGGCTGACCTTCCTGGTAATACCATATCGACGAGTCCTCTCTTAATCCATTTTTATACCAGAAAGTCTGGCGAACCTCTCCGGTCTGATAGAATGCTTTCATCAGTCCCTCTCTAACCCCATTTTTAAAGGTAACTTCTTTAACGAGAACCGTTCCGCTCTTATATTGTTTAATGCCTGTATAACCTGTATCGGGAACAGTAATGGAATCAGCAACTGCCTGTAATTCCTTTTTCGCATGTCCTTTCCCGGTGCATCCGGCATATATGAAAATGGACAATGTTATTAGCAATGAAGCTGAAAATGTTTTCATGTGGTATAATATTATTATTATTTGAGTTTAAACCTTTTACTTTTGACTTTTATCTTATCAGATGGGACTTTCGGACTTAATATATACCTCAAGTAACCTTGCTTCATTCAATGGTTTAAGTTTAACCTCCTTTATCATTGCAGGAAGAAGAACAGTCTCACCTTTAGTTACTTTCTCGGAATTACCATCCCAATGGATTGAGAATTCACCTTCAAGACAAATATACACAACAAATGAATCATTAAAGTAGTATTCTTTATCTATTACTCTGTTGAAACTGATAATATTTGTGTTAAAAAATTCACAACTGACAAGATTTTCAGTTTTATTGAGTATAGGGTCCAGCCTGATTTTATTTTTTCCAACCTGGTTAAAATCAATAGCATCAAGAGCCAAATCTGTATGCAATTCTCTTTTTTCCTTCCCAGAACTCTTTCTGTTCCAGTCATAGATCCTGTAAGTAATATCTGATGTCTGTTGAATTTCAACCAGGACGATACCAGCACCGATTGCATGAACCCTGCCGGCAGGAGTGAAGAAGGTATCACCGGTTTCAACAGTTTCAGTGTTCATAAGATCCTCAATATTGCCACTCCTGACAGCCTTTTCATAAATTTCCTTTGTGACTCCTTCTTTAAAACCAGTATATATTTTTGAGCCTTTTTTGCTTTCAAGAATGTACCACATTTCGGTTTTTCCGTAGGCGCTGTGTCTCTTCTTTGCCAGCTCGTTGTCAGGATGGACCTGAATTGACAGATCTTCCTGGGCTTCAATGAACTTGATTAACAGGGGAAACTCATTCCCGAATTTTTCATATACCGAATCACCTGTTATATCACCCATATAAACCTCTATGAGTTCTTCGATATTATTGCCAGCCAGGAATCCATTATTTATTACAGACTGATTGTCAGCAACTGCAGATAATTCCCAACTTTCGCCGATATGAAGTGACCCGGTAGCTTTTTTATTATACCTGTTAACAAGAGCATTTCCTCCCCAGACTTTCTCCTTTAAGACAGTTTCAAACTTTAGCGGATATAATTCGGACATTGTATATTTTTAAAATTCATAATCAATTACAGCTTTGGTCTTTTTAATTTTTGATGCTATACCGACAGCTTCTACGTGTTCATCGCTAACCATATATTTCTTCAGATCCTCTCTGTTTCTGAATATTGAATCAATTGCAAAGTCCCACGCATGAGGTGCCTCATTCAAGTTTATCCCTGTTCTGTACTCTATGATGAAAGGAAATTTACTCCCCAGAGGGGAAAATATCCGATCCATTTTTTTCAGTTGAGCCAGTTTATTTTCAGGTGACAGTGAATTAGCTAATTTAAAGAAAACTATATGTTTTATCATTGAAGAAAGTTTAAAGTGTCTGGAGTGCCCTGATTGTCTGGAGTTATTATCATTTTGTTAATCTGCTTTTATTTTAATTTTAGGCACTCTAAACTTTAGCTCACTCCAAACTTCTTTGTATTTTTGATACTTCATATCGCAAAATTAATAAATATGTTGATAGTTGGAATAGCAGGTGGGACGGGTTCCGGAAAAACTACAGTCGTGAGAAAAGTAATGGAAGTATTTCCAAATGACGAGGTTATCGTCATACCACAGGATTCCTACTATAAGGATAATAAAAATATCTCTCTGGAAGAGCGTCAAAAAATAAATTTTGATCACCCCGATTCGGTTGAATGGCGATTGCTCATAGATCACCTTAAACATCTGAAAAAAGGTATGCCAGTAGAGATGCCCATCTATTCATATCTGACCTGCCTTAGAGCAACAGAGACAATCACCATCAAACCTTCCAGGGTTGTCCTTGTGGAGGGGATTCTTATCCTCACCGATCCGGCATTACGTAATCTTCTGGATATTAAGGTCTATGTAGATGCCGATGCAGATGACAGGCTGGGACGTGTCCTAAACAGGGATATTATTGAGCGTGGAAGATCGGTACTTAAAGTGCTTGAACGATATCATGATACAGTAAAACCATCGCATCTTCAGTTTATTGAACCTTCAAAACGATATGCCGATATAATAATACCCAGAGGAGGTGAGAACCAGGTTGGAATCGAAGTTCTGATTTCAATAATAGAAAAACATCTTTTAAAAAGTAAATCATAAGTATATGCTTGATAATATTAAGATAGATGATGTTATGTTTCTCGATATTGAAACAGTGCCGGAATCTTCCTCATATGAGCTTTTAGGTTCTTCAATGCAGAATCTGTGGGATAAAAAATCCAGACAGTTCAGAACTTCCGACCAAACAGCACAGGATGTTTATGAACGGGCAGGAATTTATTCGGAATTCGGTAAAATAATCTGTATTTCCGTAGGCCTTATAAGGGATAAGAATCCCTTCAGTTTCAGACTGAAATCATTCTTTGGAAAAGATGAAAAATCACTTCTTTCGGAGTTTTCGGTTATGCTCTCCAAATTCTCCGGTACTCACAAAGAGGCTGTACTTTGTGCACATAACGGGAAAGAATTTGACTTCCCTTATATTGCCAGAAGGATGATAATAAACGGACTAATTATTCCTGAAATACTCGATAATGCAGGGAAAAAGCCATGGGAAATTAAGTTACTTGATACAATGGACCTTTGGAAGTTTGGCGATTATAAGAACTATACTTCACTCGACCTGCTTACATCGATACTTGGAATACCTACTCCTAAAGACGATATCGACGGAAGTATGGTTGCTGGTATTTTCTATAATGAAGACAATCTTCAAAGGATTGTACATTATTGCGAGAAGGATGTACTGGCAATTGCCCGTGTTCTGTTACGGTTTATGAACCTGCCGGGAATAAATGAAGATAAAATCGAATCTGTTACAGTTTAAATGCGCCTCTCCCCAACCCCCCGCTTTGCGGGGCAGGCTCTCCCCAAGAGGGAGGGGCTAAGAAAATGTATATCATTTAGTTACCCCCTTCTCCCGCGTAGAGGGAAGGGGGCAGGGGGCTGAGGCAAAAGAAATGAATGAGTTAGAGGATTGGTTAATCAGCTATCCCCAACAATTTTTTTAAGTTCTTCACAACCTCATCTGGCTTGTCAACGTGTATCCAGTGGCCAGCCCCAGGAATTTCTATAATTTCTGCTGCAGGAAAAACATTTTTGATATCTCTGAAATCAACTGTTGGTATATAATCAGAATCACCACCTTTTAGAAAAATAACCGGGAATCCGGTAATTTGTTGGCTATAATCGGTCTGCCGTTCAACACCCTCCATTATTTTGTCAAGGTTCTTAAGCAGTGATGAGGCATTCAGTTTCCATACAAAAGTATTATCGGCAGTTCTCTGAAGATTTTTAAGTATCAGTCCCCTGACCTTTTCAGAAGGGATTATTTCCAATAAAGCATTTTCTGCTTCCATTCGTGATGAAATCTTGTGCAAATCGAATGAGATTATTGCATTAAGAATTGTAAAATGTTGGGAATATACCGATTCTCCGATGGTTTCGTTACTGAAAGGAGAAATGTCGGCGATCAGCAGACCGTTAAGCATCTCAGGCCATTTAAGAGCAAAAGAAATTGCAGTTTTTCCACCCATGCTATGCCCGGCAAGGAAAAACTTTTTAAGAGATAAGTCGGTTACAAGCTCAAACAGATCCTCTCTCATTGAGTCATAATCATGTATGTCACTGTGGGGAGACTGTCCATGGTTTCGCTGATCGGGCAGGTAAACAGTGAAAATATCACTGAGTCTTTTTGCAATTGTTACCCAGTTGTCGGATGATCCGTACAAGCCATGAAGAATTACCAGAGCCGGGCCATTGCCATATTTCCTGAAGAAGAGTTTCATAAACCGATTATTCAGGCTAGTTGTCGCTTGTACATTTGAATGGTATTTTCCAGTCCGAGATAGAGAGCATCTGAAATAAGAGCATGGCCAATCGAGACCTCCTCAATCCATGGTATGTTCTGATGGAAATATCTTAAGTTGTCAAGGTTCAGGTCATGTCCCGCATTTACTCCTAATCCCGCATTCCGTGCAATGCCTGCAGCCAGTATAAATGGTTCAACAGCTTTAACAGCATTCTTATTAAACTCTGTGGCATAAGGTTCGGTATAAAGCTCGACTCGGTTTGTACCTGTGAAAACAGCATTTTCAATATTAACAGGGTTTGTATCTACAAAAAGGGAGGTACGTATGCCTTCTTTCCGGAATTCGGAAACAATTTCGGTGAGAAAGATCCTGTTTTTCACCATATCCCATCCTGCATTGGAAGTGATTGCATCATGAGGATCTGGTACAAGGGTGACCTGCTCCGGTTTGACAGACAGAACAAGGGTGATGAATTCTTCCGACGGATAGCCTTCAATATTAAATTCTGTTGTTATGAGTGGTTTGATATCCAGGACATCGCTATATCTGATATGTCTTTCGTCGGGACGGGGGTGAACAGTAATGCCATCCGCGCCAAAAAGCTGGCAATTTATTGCAGCTGTTATCACATTTGGGATATTTCCACCGCGCGCATTTCTCAAAGTTGCAATCTTATTGATATTAACGCTTAACTTTGTCATTATAATAGATGTAAGATTTATACGTATTGTAATTATGGCGTAAAATTACAATAACTGGCTTTTTTTTTACTATTTTAGTTGAAAATAAAACTTAATATGGTTGCTAAAGATTTAATATCCGAAGTTATCCCTTCCCTCAAGACATCCGATCTTGGACAAACCGCCTTGAACTGGATGGAGATATTCAGGGTATCACATCTTCCTATTGTCAATAATCAGGATTTTCTTGGTCTTATTTCCGATACTGATATCTATGATATGAATCAGCCTGAGGAACCGATTGGAAATCATTCTCTTGCATTGTTTAAACCATTTGTCGAAGAAGATCAGCATATTTTTGAAGTGATTGGCCTGGCCTCTCGTTTGAAACTGTCAGTTGTACCTGTTCTTGACAGTAGCAACCATTTTAAAGGGGTTATTACAACCAGCGACCTTATACGGCATCTGGCGGGCATATCATCAATGGATCAGCCGGGAGGTATTATTGTTCTGGAGCTTATTGAAAGGGACTACTCTCTTTCCCAGATTGCACAGATTGTTGAAGGCAATAATGTTAAAGTACTCAGCATGTACATCACTTCTCCTCCCGAATCAACTAAACTGGAGGTGACCCTGAAAGTGAATACAAGCGATTTGATATCGGTGATAAAAACATTTGAACGTTATAACTATGAAGTCAAGACCTGGGTCTCCAATAACGATTCAATGGACCGCTTCTATTCTGAAAGATTTGATCTTCTGATGAAATATCTTAATATCTGAAAAATGCTGGAAAGAGTAGCTATTTATTTTAAAGATAATAATTCGAAGACCAGGGATGGTGTGAACAGGCTGGTTGATGAGTTTTCCAGGAGAGGGATTAAAATCCGGATTTATCATAAATTGATAAATGCAGTAACCGGTACAGGCTGGGAGCCTATTGAAACGAAAGAAGGACTTTCCTTTAATTCAGAATTAGCAGACCTGGTATTGAGTGTTGGCGGTGATGGAACATTTCTCGAGACTGTACTTAAAGTTAAAGACCTTGGAGTTCCGATTGCAGGTGTCAATACCGGCCGAATGGGTTTTCTGGCAAACATTTCCGCAGATGAAATTGCCAATTCGGTTGACATGCTTTGCAAGAGTGAGTATGATATCGTAGAACGATGCCTTCTTCAAATTTCGAAGCCATTAGGCTTATTTGAAGAAAATTCTTCCTCAGCACTGAACGAGATTACCATTCAGAAAGCTGACCTGAGCATGATAACAATAAGCGTATTTATGGATAATACCCATCTCAATACATACTGGGCTGACGGATTGATTGTTTCCACTGCGACCGGATCAACTGCATATAATCTGAGCGTAGGAGGGCCAATACTATCACCCGAAGACGAAAGCATAATAATTTCCCCCATAGCTCCACATAATCTGACTATAAGGCCAATTATTCTTTCGGGCGAAGGAAGCATCAGGATGGTAATTGAAGGCAGAAGTAATGAGTATCTCGCAACCTGCGATTTCAGGTCTAGAAAGGTTCCTTTCAGCGAGGAAATACATATTGTAAGAGATCCGGTGAAAATCAGAACAGTTATGCTGAAAGGAAGAGATTTTTACAGCACTCTCAGAAATAAGCTTATGTGGGGTGCCGATCGGAGGAATTGAGATTAATTATTATATTTGTATAAGTTATGAATTTGAAATTCCTATGAAACAGTCCGGTTTAACCATTTTACTCCTGTGTTTCATTGTTTCAATAAGTGATGCTCAGATTTGGAAATTAAAAAGATATGAAGCAGTTGTGGGCATAGGACCTTCATTCTTCTTTGGAGATGTCGGAGGTTATTCACAAACTAAAAATATTCTCGGTTTAAAGGATATTACTTTTAAACAGATGAGGTTTGACTTCAATGCCAATATAAAATACCGGATTTCTCAGACTATAAACATCAGACTAGGATTTACCACTGGGCTTCTTCATGCAACTGACATCAGGGGGTCAAATGAGAACAGGGGATTTGAATCCTCAACCCTGATAATTGAACCTTCACTTATTGGTGAATATTATTTTATTAAAAATAAAGCTGAAGACAGCTGGCTTTTTACTAAGGGTGATAAACCAGGTTTAATCGGAATTCTTAAGTCTCTCGATATTTATGTGTTTACCGGGATCGGAGGACTGGGTTATTCTGTAAAAGGAAATAATGCTCTTGAAAAATCAGGAATTAATCCCGGTGGATTTACCGCAGTTATACCGGTTGGACTGGGGAGCACACTGATATATTCTCCCAATTTTAATTTTGGAGTTGAACTGACAGGCAGATATTCATTTTCCGACAATCTTGATGGTTATACTTCACAATATTCCAGCTCAAATGACGTTTATTATTTTTTAAATTTTACAATTACTTACAAGATGAAGACCGGAGCAAATGGGTGGCCCTCCTTCAGATGATAAAGAGCTGGATCAGTTTTAATGAAAAGAATACACTGGTTATTATTGTTTTTAATACTGTCACTCTCCTTATCCGGTCAGCGCAGTTCTGATTATGGAGTATTTGGAGGTGTCTCATCATACTTCGGCGATATAAATCCTAACAGACTTTTATATTCACCCCTTCCGGCCGGCGGGATTTTTTACAGATATAATTTAAATCCGAGACAGGCTTTAAGAACCAATCTGTTCATCGGTGGTTTACAGGGCAATGATCTTGATTTCAGCAGTAGTTTTCAAAGAGCAAGAGCAGCATCATTTTCAGGTACAGTAGGCGAATGGGCTGTCCAGTTTGAGTTCAATTTCTTCCCTTATTCAACACAAGGAAAGCAATGGGATTTTACTCCATACTTCGCTGCGGGTGGAGGAATTGCATTTGTCAATACGGTAGCATTTACTTATATACCTGTCATTCCATTATCTTTCGGGTTTAAGGTTAATGTCTATAAAAATATCGGATTGGAAGCCGAATATGGTTTTCGTAAAACTTTTTATGATAACTTTGACGGCGTAAAAGATTTAGTTGCCCCGTCAGATTATTCGTGGTTACATCACAATGACTGGTACTCTTTCACTGGAATTGCAGTCACGTGGAAAATCTATAATAAATTAGCCGGATGTCCTGCTTATGGCGATGCAGGTTCAAAAAGGAAACGCTAGGTTATGCAGTTAAGGAAACAGATCGATAGCGATAGATTGCCTTCACATGTGGCAATTATTATGGATGGAAATGGCAGATGGGCTCAGCAACGTGGACTTGAGAGGATCTTCGGACATCAGCAGGGTGTCAGTGCTGTTAGAGAAGTGATAGAGACCGCTGCAGAGCTTGAAATCGGATTTCTTACTCTTTACGCTTTCTCAAATGAAAATTGGGGAAGGCCTGATGAAGAGGTATCTGCATTGATGGGAATAATGATACAGTCGCTTAGTAATGAGACTGAAACATTATTAAAAAACAATATCCGGCTCAAAGCTATTGGTGACATTGACAGGCTTGCAGATGATGTAAGGGAAAGGCTCTTTGAAACAATAAAACTTACTTCAGTAAGTTCTGGACTTTGTCTGATCATAGCACTGAGCTACAGTTCACGATGGGAGATTACGGATGCAGCCAGGAAAATTTCAATAGCTGCGAAAAATGGAACTCTTAATCCCGAATCCCTGACTGAAGAAGATTTTGAAAAATACCTTAACACCAGTGGCATACCTGATCCTGAGTTAATGATCAGAACCAGTGGTGAATTACGAATAAGCAATTTCCTTTTGTGGCAGGTCGCTTATACTGAATTCTACTTTACTGAAACACTTTGGCCTGATTTTGGTAAGAATGATTTTTATAATGCTATAATTGACTTCCAGAAGAGAGAACGAAGATTTGGAAAAACGAGTGAACAAGTTTCGGAAAAATGATAAAATAATGGTGATTAAAAAAATTAGAAGGACTTTTGTAGCGATATTCCTGGCTTTCTTAAGCTTATCAATGAATGCTCAGGAAAAACAGAAAATTGTTGATTACATGACAGTTGAAGACTATATCATAGGTGGTGTGTCGGTAACCGGAGTCAGATTTCTTGATACAAATGCTCTTATCGGTATTTCCGGACTGAGAATAGGACAGACAGTTTCAATTCCAGGCGATGCTGTAACTACAGCTGAGCAGAAATTGTGGCAGCAGGGGCTGTTCTCCGACGTCAGAATCTCAATTTCAAAGACCCTTTCAGATACAGTTTACCTTGATATTAACTTACAGGAAAGACCGAGGATATCATCCATCAAGCTTAACGGACTGAAAAGTTCAGAGACGACGGATCTCAACAAGAAGATTAACCTTCCTATCGGATCTCAGGTGACACCATACTTGCTGAATACCGCCGAGAAGATAATAAAAGACCATTTCATAGAAAAAGGTTTCCTGAACACCCAGGTCACTTTTGTTCAAAAAGATGATCCTGATCAGCCTAATAATGTTATTCTAAACATCAATGTCGACAAAAAAGAAAAAGTAAAGATCGCAAACATCACTTTTGTTGGAAATGAATTCTTCAGATCCTCAATGCTCAGAAGAAAATTAAAATCAACTAAAGTAAAGAATCTTAATTTTTTAAGGGCCTCCAAATTTATCAACGATAAGTTTATTGAAGATAAGCAGAAACTTACTACTTTTTATAATGATAATGGATTCAAGGACTTTACCATTATCTCCGATTCCCTCTATACAGTTTCAGAAAACAGGGTGGGGTTAAAGATAAAAATTGATGAAGGGAAACAATACTTCCTGAGAAATGTGGAATTTGTGGGTAATAGTGTTTATAAGAAAGAAGATCTCAAGAAGGTATTTAATGTTGACAAAGGATCGGTATATAACCAGTCTCTGATCGACGACAGATTAAATGGTTCTTCCGGTGCACAGGATGCCGTAAGTAATCTTTACCAGGATCATGGGTACCTTTTTTCGCGACTGACTCCAGTTGAAGCAAAAATTGATAATGACTCTATTGATCTTGAAATCAGAATATACGAAGGTGATCAGGCTTATCTTAATAACGTTCTGATAACCGGGAACACCAGGACAAATGAACACGTTGCCCGTCGCGAACTCTATACGCTGCCTGGCGACCTGTTCAGTAAGACTAATATAATAAGGTCAATACGACAATTAGGAGTTCTCGGTCATTTTGATCCTGAAAAGATCAAACCGGATCCCCTTCCTGATATCACTAACGGAACAGTTGATCTTCTTTATAAACTTGAAGAAAAAGCTAATGACCAGTTCGAGGTTTCAGGCGGCTGGGGTGCAGGTATGCTAGTCGGTACAATCGGAGTCAGATTTAATAACGTTGCTATACGCAACTTCTTAAAACCCAGCGAATGGAAGCCATATCCTTCCGGTGATGGTCAGTCAATAAGCATCAGGGCTCAGTCAAACGGACGTATCTATTCTTCTTATAATATTTCATTTGTTGAACCCTGGCTTGGCGGTAAAAATCCCAATACATTCTCTGTTTCCCTGTACCGGTCAATTATGACGAATGGAACAAAGAAAGGAGGGGATGGATACCAGTCGATGATTATCGATGGAGCATCAATCGGATTAGGAAAACGGCTCGCATGGCCCGATGATTACTTTTCATTATATGGGGAACTAAACTATCAGAGGTATGCTTTGCATAACTATCAGGTATACTCATTCCTCTTTGATAATGGTACCTCCAACCTTTTCAGTATTACCACAAAACTTACCAGGTTTTCAACAGGACCAAACCTGATATATCCGGAAAGCGGGTCATCGTTTACTCTGTCACTGCAGGCAACTCCTCCTTATTCTCTCATAAGCGGGGAGAGTATGAAAAATGTAACTGATCAGGAGAAATATAAATGGATTGAGTTCCATAAATGGACATTTAAGGCAGATTATTACTACCCGATAACAAAGAATAACAAACTGGTTCTGTATACACGTTTTAATTTTGGTTATCTTGGGTATTATAATAAGGACATAGGACCGTCTCCTTTCGAAAATTTCTCAGTAGGTGGTGACGGTATGACAGGATACAGTTTTTATGGACGTGAAATGATTAAACTAAGGGGTTACGGATCAGGCAGCAACGGAGTGGGATCACTCACTCCTCTCGACCCTGTAAAAGGAGCACCGGCAGGAAACGTTTATTCAAAAATCACTCTTGAACTTCGTTATCCGGTATCTCTTAACCCACAGGCAACCATCTACGTTCTCACATTTTTAGAATCAGGAAAAGCATGGTATCAACTTAATGAGTACAATCCATTCAAAATGAACCGGTCAGCAGGGATCGGAGTAAGGGCAAATCTTCCGATGTTTGGATTGCTAGGTGTTGACTGGGGTTATGGTTTCGACGCTGTTCCGCTTCCTTCAGTCTATCCAAATGCTAATCATTCACAATTCCAGTTTACTATAGGTCAAGAGTTTTAATAGAAATAAATACAAATAGTTATGAAGAAAATAGGGATATTAATTGGATTATTTATTCTGACTTCGGCAATGGCTATAGCTCAGAAATATGCTTTTGTTGATTCCGAATATATAAGAAAAAACATTCCTGCATTCACTACAGCCCAGGAGCAACTCGACAAGCTTTCCAAGCAATGGGAAAAAGAGGTTGCTGATGGATATGCTGTTGTTGAACAGATGTATAAATCATATCAGAATGAGTCTGTGCTTTTATCGCAGGATATGAAGACCAAAAGGGAAGAAGCAATTGTTGCTAAAGAAAAAGAGATGAAAGATCTTCAGAATAAGTATTTTGGAGTGGAAGGCGATCTTTTTAAAAAGAGGGAAGAACTGGTAAAGCCCATTCAGGATGAGATAATAAAAGCTATCAAAGAGATCGCTGTTGATGGAAGTTATGCTGTCATTTTTGATACAGCAGCAGGTGGTAATATACTGTTTGCCAATCCTAAATTTGACATCAGCGATCAGGTTCTTCAAAAATTAGGTTATAAAAATTAATTAATTACTTTTGCATAAATTGTTTAATAAAATTATTTAAAATGAGAAGATTTATAAGTATAGCAGCGTTGATGATTGTAATTGCTTTAGTGGGGCAAAGTGCAAAGGCCCAGAACTTTAAATTTGGGCATATTAATAGTGATGAACTCATTCAATCAATGCCGGAATATGATTCAGCCACTGTTAAACTCGAGAAATTCCGTAAGGAACTTGTTAATGCTCTTGAACTGATGCAAGTAGAATTGAATACCAAGAGCGAAGCATATCAAAAGGAGTCGAAGAATCTTAGTGATATTGTGAAACAGACAAAAGAACAGGAACTGATGGATATGCAGAAAAGAATTCAGGACTTTCAGACAAATGCCCAGACACAACTTCAAAATAAACAGACAGAAGTATTTCAGCCTATTTATGCAAAAGTTGACAAAGCAATAAAAGACGTTGGAAAAGAGAATGGATTTTTCTATGTCTTCGATGTGGCTAAAGGAGCACTGCTATATTTTGATGAAGCAAAAAGTGTTAATGTTATGCCTCTTGTTAAAACAAAACTGGGGTTAAAATAATTCATAAATCTTAATTCAATGACCATCCTTAATCGGGATGGTCATTTTTTTAATATTCCTGTAAAGTGAAAGAACAACCAATTGGAATTTTTGATTCAGGCGTGGGAGGACTAACAGTAGCTCATGCAATTAAGCAGATTTTACCTGGTGAAAGCCTCATCTATTTCGGAGATACAGCGCACCTGCCGTATGGTGATAAATCTGCAGAATCTATCAGATACTACTCTCAGCGAATTACAGAATTTTTGCTGGAACATAATTCCAAAGTTGTTCTTATTGCCTGTAACTCAGCTTCTGCCTCGGCATTCGATTCACTTAAGAAAGATTTTAAAAATAAAACAATTCTTATTGATGTTATCAATCCGGTAGTAGACTATTTGAGTACAAGGAATTTTAATAAAATAGGGGTTATCGGAACAAAGAGGACAATCAGCTCAGGAACTTACGAGAAGAAAATTAAAGAAAAATCCCCATTAACGAATGTAATATCATTGGCAACCCCATTACTGGTTCCGATGATTGAAGAAGGTTTTATATTCGACGATATAAGCAATGCAATAATACGGACCTACTTATCAAATGAGTCTCTTGCCGGAATAGAGGCATTAATACTTGGCTGTACACATTATCCGATTATAAAAAACCAGATAAGTAAAATATTTAATTTTGACGTTGAAGTTGTTGATTCAGCCAGAATAGTTTCAATGATCCTCAGAGATGTACTGGAAAAAAATAACCTTCTAAACGATACAGGAAATGTGAAGGACCAGTTTTTTATTTCCGACTATACAACCTATTTTGAAAAAATTGCCAGAATGTTTTTTGAGGGAGAAATAAATCTAAAGAAGGCAGATATCTGGAGCTGAGAAATACAATTACCCCCTAAGATGCCCCCACTCCCCTAAAGG
>Ga0224522_1000147_pt1 | contig 34178 bp, 23 predicted proteins | sample CFST25metaG_FD_182733 | JGI IMG/M metagenome (GOLD analysis project Ga0224522, IMG submission 182733) | Peat soil microbial communities from Stordalen Mire, Sweden - C.F.S.T25 | ecosystem: Environmental > Terrestrial > Soil > Wetlands > Peat | place: Sweden: Norrbotten County, Stordalen Mire...
TCAACTGAACAGTACCTCCTGTTACATTAATATTCGAGACAGGAGAATTGACAAGAAAGGCCAGTGGTGTTGCAGTAATATTACAAACATCATATATTGAAAGTGTACCACCTGCCATAGCAAACCCATTTGCAGGATTGCTGTTAATACTGAAGGTTCCAGTACCAATTGCAAAGTCAATGCCATTATTGGCTCTGGATGTATTTATTAATGCATTAGACAGATCGGCGGGATTTACATAGTTTATCGTATTTGTAAATCGTCCCCTGAGATTTAAGCTACCACCGTTTTGAACATATGATATAAGACCAGTAGCAGCTCCCTCGGGATTATGGAACTGTTTGGCATCCACTTTACCTCCATTCAGAATAAACTGTCCCGAAGCATAACTCCAGTAAAGTAAACCTGACGATTCACGGGTAGATAGATAACCATTGTCGATCTGGAGTTTTCCAAGTACAGAAAGACCACTGTTTCCTCCAATGCTTATACCATAGGCACCATTTGAACCGCCTGCTAATCCATATGCAGCATTTACTTCTGTAAAATCATCTGCAGTTGAAAGAACAATAACCCCTGCACCTTCTAAAAACAGAGCTCCGTTTAAGGGTACAAAAAAGTCGCTTGAAGGTGGTCCCGCTGTTGCTCCTTCTGAAAGAGACGGTATCGCAACCAATCCCTGCAAAACGAGTGACCCGTTTTTAATCCATAACGCTTTTTTCAGGTTCGGGTTGGCTGCCGGTGTCACAGGGTTAGTGAGATCACCTGCTGAGGTGTTTGCACCAAACAATCTGAAATTACTATAGGCAGAAGAATTAACTGTAAGCTTAAAGGTCTGGTCATTTCCTTTATCAACTACCAGGTTATAAAAATCAGTTTGACCGTTACAGTTTAAGGTCTTGTCACTTAATCCCTGAAAATAGACAGTCGCAAATCCATTTGCAGGCAATTGATTATATACAGGAAAGGTCAGATTGGAAAACCTTACTATTCCGTTATTTGTAAAATCTCCGTTAATCTGAATTCTATGTGATTGAAGTTCATAATAATCGAGGAAAGGAGGAACACTGTTTCCGATAATACCCAGAGGAGAAGCCTGAGTGTTAGTAGTCCCCGTTCCAACAGTTATTGAACATGTATTATCTACCGTTACATCGCCTTTAATAATAAGCTTTAGTCTTCTGGCTGTAGCATCATTAATCTGAAATGTTCCCTGTTTTACATTCAGATTACCATTTAGGGTAATATCCCGAACCTGAATAACTGCACCGGCGGACCTGATTACGAGATGATAATAGGTTGCCTGTGTTGCAGACATTGCTCCGGAGTTATTATACTCCGTTGTACCACCATCAGTACTGACAAAGGTATTTATGGTGGCAACTGGAAAACTGGAAGATGAGAGCTTCAGTATACCATTACCTCTGAGTGCAGCTAATGTGTTCGAAAAATCATAAGTTGATTGATCAAGAATTCCCCCGTTATTAATTGTAATATCAAGGTTTTGGGTCGAATTAATAACCTGCAGAGATACTGTTCGCCCAGTAAGAATAACCACCTTATCATTTGGCCCGGGAACCAGCGTTCCAGGTCCGGTTGTTCCTCCCGGATCAAAAGTCCAGGTACTTGCCTGATCCCAAAAGCCTGTCTGGTAAGAATAAAAAGTGTCGGGCGAACCAACAGTCCAGAAACCATTAATTGTTAAGCTTCCTGTGGATGTTGCAGGATTAGTACCAGAGAAAGATGGCCCTGTGGCAACTGCCCAACTTCCGGAAGTATTTGTATAAGGTTGGAACAATAGAGGACTACCTACAACTTCACCAGCATTATACTGAAATGAAAGTACAGTAGTGACATCAGTTGAAATACCGGAAGTAACAATATCCCAATATTTATTCAGGCCATTTGTCAGAATACCAGGATTTGTAGGAACCGCTCCTACTGAGACACTTCTTGCAGCAACTGCGCCGGCCGGCAATGAAGATATAATCAGAGGGTTATAATAGCCATTGCTACCAACCGGATATGTCCCGCTAAAGAGCGGATTTATTGCTGTGGCCGAACGAATAAAACGTCCTGTGCTATTCGTTTCGACCATATTAGTACTGCTAAACGGGGCTCCAGCGACTGCCGTGGTGTTTGTAAGAGTCAAATTGTTAGCGCCAAGCCTTAACACCCCTGAAGTAAGAGTCAGTGTATTTTCTACCGTCGCGGGGCCGGATAGCGTCTTTGTGTTACCATTTGAAATAGTCAGATTGTTATAGGTAAAACCTGCTGCATTCTGAGCAGCTCCGTTGTAATTTACTGTTCCTGTACCACATGTAAAAGTTCCTGAAAAAGTATTATTACCAGCTAAATTCAATGTTCCTGTTGTCATGGTTAGGGTACTATTACCCGACAAATTACCAGACATTGTTAAAGTGTTTGTAGTGATTGCTAACGTTGGCGTTCTCGTTGCAGCAATATTAATTGAGACATCTGAAACACTTTGAGTAACATTTGCATCAAGGGTTAATGTATAGTTTGCAACTCCAGCTCCATTAATCACAACAATATGTGTCTCACTTCCAACCTGACCAGGATAAGTTGCGAGTGTAGCTGTACCGGTTTTAACCCATCCGGCAGTCGTCCAGTTTGCATTAGCAGCCAAATTTAGTGTAAAAGTTGTTTGCCCCCAGGAAGTCATAACAAAAGCAAAAAACACCATTACAACTATACCGGCCCGTTTAACCACCGAAGGCAGGTTAAAAAAGCTATCTTTCCCTCTATGAAATATTAAAAGAGAAGAGCGCAGAGACGACAAGGTTTGTGGATTCATCTCGCAAATTGGATTTTTACTTTCCATACAGATCAGGTTCAAATATTTTTATCCAAATATAATCTACTATATATCAATCAAATACTGCTTATAGAGTTATAGTCTACTCTTTTAAGCCACAGGTTTAGTAACTCAACTACTTACAAAAGCGAATGTAAGCATTTTTTTTTCAGGTGTTTCATACTAATTATAAAGTGTTTTCAACATATTAACAAGACTTATTACATAACCCATAAATTGTTTAATAATCTCAGTAAGATAACACTAAATATCAGTCGATAGGTTGCATGATTATACGAGAATTGATTGGTATCAGTCACATTTTTTGACTAAACCATATTTTATTCGCTTAAACAGACCGAATAGTTTGACAAATCCTGTTTTCTACAGTAATAGTATTGTATGAATTCCTCGCAAGTAACCTGTGCTGTTGAGAGGGTCCCTGATATTTATTTTAATAATCTTTTGCAGAAATGAAAATGTAATCTATATTTGCACTCTCTTTTGAGGGGGTTTAGCTCAGCTGGTTCAGAGCATCTGCCTTACAAGCAGAGGGTCGGGGGTTCGAATCCCTCAACCCCCACAACACAAAAACCGATCACGATAGTGGCCGGTTTTTATTTTTTAGGGACGTTCCGGGTTTGCCCGCATAAGGACAACAAAAAAGCTTGTCGAACTCATCCTGTAAGGAGGCAAGTTGTATAATCTCAGTTGAACAGACAGGAGTAGAATCCTGCAAATGACTAAATAATACTTTCCATCTTCGGCCAAAATCAGAAGGGAAATTTATAGTTCCGTTTGTAGATTCAGCTGTAAATGGGAGCGATAAACTGAGAAATGTAATGCATGAAAAAAGCGTTAAGGATTAAACCTCAACGCTTTTTATTCTTAACCGGTCAAATAAATTTTTGATCAGTATACGTTTTATCTATTTATTTGCTTTTTTATACCAGAGGTACCATACCGGGCTGTAATAACCCGAGGGCACAGGGGTTGCGCTATTAGCATCTGTCTTTGGAGGAATAGGTACAAGTAAATCATTTCCTGGCTTCCAGTTAACCGGGGTATAAAACTCTTTAGATGAAGTAGATTGCAGAGCCGCAACAATTCTTAGCAACTCATCAGTATTCCTGCCAACACTACGCGGATAAAAATAAATTGCCTGAATAATATTATCAGGATCAATTATATAAACGCCTCTGACTGCTTCAGTTGTATTCGTTGCTGCATGAATCATTCCATATTTTTTAGATATAGATAAATTTTTATCATCAACCAGCGGGAATTTTATATTAACAGCTTCATTGTTATTTAATTTGAGACTTTCCAATGATTTTTTCCACTGGACATGAGTATCAAGCAGATCAGTTGAAACAACGACTACCTTAATTCCCAGCTTGTCGAATTCAGGCTGTAGTTTCGCAAGTTCAAGAATTTCAGTTGAACACACAGGTGTAAAATCCTGGGGATGGCTAAACAGTATTTTCCAGCTGCGACCGAAATCAGCAGGAAAATGTACAGTTCCGTTTGTAGATTCAGCAGTGAATGATGGAGCAGACTCCCCAATAAGTGGAATGCGGAAATTTCTGTCTTCTTTAGGCTTATCCTGAGTTTCAGATGGGAAAACTCCCTGGGACCATAATTGTGTTACAGACAGGGCGATAATAACAGTAAAAAACAACTTTTTCATTCTTTGATAATTTTAATTTATATTAATCTAGTTACAAATTAATAAAACACAATAAATTAAAATTTGTTCAAATTTTATGAAACACCATAATATAAATCGATGATTTTATCAAATTTAAAGAAATAAAACAAATAATATCTGAAGTTTTTCAGGCCTTTGAATATGGTATTGTAAATATAAACTTCGTACCCTTTCCTGATTCTGATTCTACTTTAATTGTACCTCCCAGCAGCTCAACGTATCCTTTACATATAGAAAGACCTAATCCTGTACCGCTATACTTCCGTGAGACCTTGCTGTCAACCTGATAAAACCTGTCAAATATCCGGGATTGATGTTCGGGAGATATACCTATTCCGGTATCCTTTACAAAAAATTCAAGATATTTTTCTTTCAGTAAATAACCAAATTCCACTTGGCCACCGAGGGTAAATTTAATAGCGTTGTTGATTAAGTTTGAAAGCACCTGCACCAGTTTGGTATTGTCTGTTACTATGGTCGCATCTTCATCGGTCAGTGAAGTATTAATATTTATAGAAACATTATTTTGCTTGCCAATGATACTGAATTGTTCATTCAGACTTTTAAGTGCAGAATTAAGATTAATTTCCGTTAGGTTTACTTTGGCCTGACCACTCTCAACATTTGCAATATCAACTATATCATTTATTATTGAGAGAAGCTGATTTCCGCTTTGATAAATGATATCGACATACTGATGCTTGTCTGCCTCAGACAGATCAGGTTCATTCAGAAGTGTTGTAAACCCAATTATGGCATTCATCGGGGTACGTATCTCATGGGAAACGTTATGCAGGAAAGCTGTTTTAAGCCTGTCGCTTTCCTCAGCTCTTTCTTTCGCCAGAATAAGGTCAGCCTCTGCCTTTTTCTGCCTGGTAATATCACGGAAACTCCAGACACGTCCTACACTTTGGCCACTAATCTTTTGAGGCTGTGAATATCGTTCAAAAACCCTTCCGTCTTTAAATTCAAGCAGATCAAAACTTGTCGCTTCAGGATCTGAATAGAGGTGTTTCACGTTTTCAATAAAACTCACAGGATTGATCAACTCGTTTTTGACAAATGCCAAAGCATCATTATCTTCTCCCCTGGCGAGGACCTCCTCCGGAATCTCCCACATATCCATGAATTTCTTATTTAGCTGGACAATTTTTCCAAATGAATTCACAACCAGAAGGCCATCCTCTGTAGATTCAAAAGTGGCTTTTAAAAGTGAAACGGAGTTATCAAGTTCTACTGCCGCTTTCTTGCGTGAAGTGATATCATCTATCATAACGAGAAAGAATTGAACTTCATCGTTTTTATTACGAATAATGTTCACAGTTGTCGATCCCCATATTATTGACTTGTCTCTGCATATATATCTCTTTTCAGTATGATAAACAGGGATCTCACCTGCAATCATCTTCAGAAGCGAAATTTCATCATTTATTACATAATCGGGATGGGTGAAATCTCTGAAGGTAAATAACTTAAGCTCTTCTTCCTGATAACCTATCAAATTGCAGAATGTTTGATTTGCCCTGATTATTGCAAAATCCTTAGAGGTGATGAGCATTGAAAAAGGACTCTCTTCAAATATTTTCCTGAATTTGTTTTCACTTTCTTTAAGAGTGTTTTCCACCTCTTTACGCTCAGTTATGTCCCTACCAATGGATTGATAATATATTGATCCTTCAATTATGACTAACCTGGAACTGATTTCAATTGGGAACGTCGATTTGTCCTTCCGCTTATGAACTGTTTCAAACGTTGCGGATTTATTCTCATCAATAATTTTAAGATCACCCAGGAATTCTGACATAGTCTCAGGCGCACGGATATTTTCAACCTTCATTCCTATAAACTCATCGCGGGTGTACTGGTAGCATTCTAATGCTCTGTCATTAGCTTCCACGATATTCAAATCATTGTCTATTAGTATTATAATATCATTTGCAAATTTCAGGATGTAGTCAAAATGTTTGACAAGAGCCAGACGTTCAAGCTCATCTTCATACTTCTCACGGTAAAATTTCACACGTTGATTCCATATTAAAAACAATAAAAAGGAACCTGAGGTTATAATAAAGAGAATTAGTATGATCAATATCATTTTGATCTGATCAGTCAGAACAGATAATATCTCATCACGATCCATCTTTGCAATCAGATACCATGGTGTTCCAGGTATTTTATTCATTGCTGCCACAACAGGAACATTTCTGTAATCGACACCTTCAATTGTGCTCGTAATTCCCTCAACAGCCATTGATTCCGGTAACTTCTGCAAGGAAACATGTTTTTTTAAACTTAATTCACTGTTATTTAAGTGTTTAAGTTCATTCAAATATACTATTTCATTACCCTCCCTCCTTATTAAAAGCATCTCTGCAGTCCTGCTCGGAGTAGGCCATGATTTTAAGAGTGGATACAGAAGTCGTTCAGGATCAACCCTGAGGGTAAACAAACCCAATACCACAGTATCATTCTGAATTCGATCGATCAATGGTATGATGAGATCGAGATGAACAAAATTGACATTATTTACCTTGTGCAGGTCTGTAAGTACTACTCTGCGCTCTTTTATAATCCCCGGTAATAATGTCTTAAGATGTTCTCCTATTAAAGTGTCCCCTACCGGGTAGGCCAATCTTACAGTGCCTTTGCAGTCAATTAGAAGAGCATTTTTATAATCAAAGTTTTCTGTAAGAGATTTCAGACTCTCGAGAATGTCCCGCTGTAAAAGCAAGTTGTTTGTATTCCTCAGATATTCCGAATTTTTTTTTACCAGAAGGATATTCTCCCCCAGGAATGTCCCATTATTGATCTGGTCAATCCGCCATTGGGTAATCTGTCTGATTTTAAGATATGAAATTGCAGAAAGCTCAAGTTGTTTTTGGTTTAGAACGCTTTTTTTCTGATAGTTGTAATATATAAAACCTATTATAACTGCACAGATTGTAATGATAAAAAACAGTACAATTAACGGCCATACAGCCGGAGATTTTTGTTTTTGTAATATCATTCTTCTTCTTTTTTAATGAAAACAGAAGCAAGAACCGAAATAAGTAAAATTGATAATATGATTCCAAGAGAAATTATTATTGGAATCTCAAAATGGAAGAATGAAGCAAGCATTTTCATCCCGACAAATGTAAGAACAAATGCCAGTCCGACCTTAAGGAATCGGAAGAATCCAATTATTCCTGCTATTGCGAAATATAGTGATCTTAAGCCCAGTATTGCAAAGATATTCGAGGTATAAACGATGAATGTGGTTTTGCTGATAGCAAGGATAGCAGGTATGCTGTCAACGGCGAATATAAGATCGGAAGATTCTATGATAAGGAGTACCAAAAATAATGGGGTGGCATACAATCTCCTGTTCTGGTAAATTATCAATTTATCTCCATGCAGTGTTTTGCTAACGGGAAGAAATCTCCTGAAGAATTTGACAACTGCATTCTTTTCAGGATCAACCTCAGCTTCTTTCTGAAATAACATTCTGATACCCGTATAAACAAGAAATGCTCCAAAAATAATAACAATCCACTGGAACCTGTTTATAAGGGCTACTCCTGCGAAGATAAATATTCCTCTCATTATCAACGCTCCAAGGATCCCCCAAAAGAGAATTTTATGCTGATATTGATTATTAACGGCAAAATAAGAAAATATAAGTATGAAGACAAAAATATTGTCAACACTGAGAGAATATTCAATTACATAACCAGTCAGGAATTCCAGAGCTTTAATATGACCGAAATCTTTATCAAGATAGATGAATAAATCAAATAACATAGCAAGGGCTATCCATACGCAACTCCAGATAATTGCTTCTTTTACAGGGACTTTATGCGTATGTTTATGAAAAACACCCAGGTCAAGTGCAAGCATTATGAATACAAAAACATGGAACCCAATCCAGAAATAAATGCTTGTTCCCATTAATTTTATATTAGCTTACAAACTTAGGAAAATATTTCTTTAATTCGTGATGATAATCCACAGAGCACATGGGTGACAAACATATAAGCCGCAAAGAATTCGTTGCCAAAGCATTGACCGGGATAGCAGGATTAAGTCTGGTGTCAAAAAACATGACCGGTCTTCTTTCAAAACAACCGCGATTCAGATCTATCGGAACTACCAACATTATGGTCAGTCCGCTCTGTTTCGGAGCTCCAAGGACCAATGATGAATCCCTCATTAGATATGCTCTCGCTAAAGGGATTAACTTTATAGATACTGGTCGTGCTTATGGCAATGGGAATAATGAGAAGCTGGTCGGAAGGGCTATAGCCGGAGCCAGGGCCAATTTCATTATTCAGTCTAAAATAAGGCTTGAAGAAAATGAGCTCGTTTCAAAGGGAAAAGGCCGCAGGGGATCAGCAGAAATAAAGGATGTTTTGTCAGTTAAACTTGAAGCCAGCCTAAAGGCTCTGAATACCGACTACATAGATGTAATGTTGTATCATGAAGCTGTTGATGAAAACCTTCTTTTCCATCAGGGAACAATGAAATTTTTTGATGACATGAAAAAGTCGGGTGTAATAAAGGCACATGGTTTCTCAACTCACAACGATCACATGAACCTTCCTGAAAGAAATAATTCAGAGGTATTCTATAATGTGATAATGCTTCCTTTCAATCATAAAGGGTCTTTCGTGCATTCAATAACAGGCAGTTATTTTGAATGGGACCAGGCAAGGCTCATTTCAATTCTCGCTGAGGCTGGAAGAAAAGGAATTGGAGTAATAGCCATGAAAACCTGCTCGTCTGGAAAATATTCTCCTTCAGCTGATATTGAACCAAGTTACAAGGAAGCTGTTCTTTGGGTTCTTCAGCATAAGTTTATCAGTTCTGCTTCAATTGCTATGGTAAACTTTGAACAGATTGATGAACATTTATCCTGGCTTACAGATCAACGTTTTTGAACTCTGACAATCAGATCTATTTTGATGTTACAGAATAGAAGCATTTTAGTGGGACTGCGTATTTTCTGTCAATATCAGGGATTCCATTCCCGTTCGTGTCTTTCATTGAACCAATAAATTCGATCAATGCAAGCCATTCCTTTCCCTCCTGTACTCCATCGTGGCTCTGATCCATGTCAATGACAAAGGTTTTCATATCTTTTACTTTATTTCCTGCTTCATCTTTTGGAATCACATTTATCAAACCAAAGCTCATTTTTTTAATTATCCCCATAAAGTCAAGCATGTACGAATTCGCTGTTACAGAGTATAATGTCTTGTTCTTTTTCGAAAAGTCAACTTCAGATGTACTTCCATCGCGACGTACGATCTCAATCTTCTTTATCTTTTTAAGCAGCCCCTTTTCAGGATTATACTCAACTTTTATACCGGAATAATAACAATAGTCGTCAGGACTCGACTTGTATGCTACCTGCAGTATTTCCAAAATACTTTTTAGCTCTTTCCCTGTTACATACATCCTGGAGAGAGCGTATCCTGGCACACTGTCTTTCCCTGACCCGAGCGACATAACCCTAAAGATATCCGGGGCAGTCAGTATTCCCGGCATAATCTTATCTCGTAAAACACCTGCAGCTACCATGCTGATATCTGTACCCTTTACATTGTGTTTATTTACATAATAATAAATAGCATCAGCAACTAATGGACCCAGATTGCTTGCCATGAAATCACCGGTTTCATTACCTTCAAGTGAAAAATCTGTCTCAGCTACCGGTCTATTATAGTCCATCTTAAGAGGCCTAAGAATTCCTGAAGATATCTTTTCTTTTTGAACTGTAATGAGTTGATTTATCTTATCGTCACCCAATATTTTATCATCAACAGCAATAAGTTTATATTCATCAACTCTCAGCTTTCCGTTCAAATATGTTAAAGAAAGACGGCCAACGAACTGACCATATTCGCCTGCCTGAACTATCGGAACACCTTTTACAATTAATGGCTGGTCAAGTTTTGTATGTGTATGCCCGCTTATTATGAGATCAATACCTTTAACCTTCTTCGCGAGTTCAACATCCTCTCCTCCCCAATTTCCATTCTTTTCTTTTGTAACACCTGAATGAGAAATACATATAATTATATCACATTTATCCGCATGGAGTTCCTTAACCATCTTTTTTGCAAAAGAGGATTGTTTTTCAAAAGTGACAGGAGCTGAATAAGGGGCATCTTTTACAGCATCTTTCCCCAGTATTGAAAAAAAACCGAATTTAATTCCATCCTTTGTCAGAGTAATCTTTCTGCTTATAATATTATCAGATAACAGCTTTTCAAGAGCATCATCTCTCACATCTTTTTCGTCAAACTTTGCATTTCCTATCAGCAATGAAGGAATTTCTCCTGCACTATGAGAAGTTTTAATTACAGCAGCCAGCCATTCAGGTCCGTAGTCAAATTCATGGTTACCCAGACAGATGACGTCATATTGCATAGATTTCATCAAACGGAGCTGAAATCCGGATTCTTTCTCAAGATTGGCAAATAGCGTTCCCATAAGGAAATCACCTGCATCAATCACAAGTGTAGTTCCTTGATTCAACTCTTTTTCGTTCTTTAAGATTGCAGCGATTCTGGCAAATCCGCCAACTGTTTTGTCATCATTCACAGTCATTGGAGTATATCCAGATTCGGGACCAAATCCTATTATATGAGAATGAAGATCATTTGTATGAAGAATTGTAATCTTCTTTTCTGTTTGACCATTAAGCGTAATGAATGAAACAAACCAGATTAAAAACAATAAAGCTTTTTTCATATATCAGGAGAATAGATATTTACAAATTTAAGAAATTAAAGAAACTTAGTATAAATATGCGAATGTCTTTCCTAAAAATCAAATCACCTCTGCAACCACAAAAGTGCTGCCTCCTATAAAAATCAGGTCTGATTCTTTAGCATTCTTCCTCGCCCAATAAAGAGCCGTTCCAACATCAGAAAAACTCTGTCCGGCAAGACCGTATTTCTCAGCTTCCGATTGAAGAGCCGACTCATCAAGCGCCCTCGGAACCGATGCTTTAGTAAAATAATAGTGTGCGTCGGTCGGGAAAAGAGGCAGTACTGAGCCCAGATCCTTGTCATTTACAAAACCAAGAATCATATGTAAGCCAGATTTTGGAATTCGTTTTATCTGATCGAGAACATACTTAAGGCCCTCTTTATTATGCCCTGTATCACAAATAGTTAATGGTGCCAGGCTTAATATTTGCCATCTCCCCTGAAAACCTGTATTAATAATAACTTTTCTGATGCCATCGGTAATATTCTCATCAGAAAAATTAAAAGTGTCTTTTAACACCTTGAAAGAAGCGAATACTGCCTGAAGGTTCTTTGACTGATAATCTCCTCCAAGAACTGTTCTGCCTTCCCACTGTTGATTTGTGAGTAATTCAGTCATCAGAAAATTTCTTTCGGTGCTCTCATTTTCATTAAGTTTGAGATCGCAAGAGAAAATTTTATCGGCATAAAAGAGAGAAGAGCCGCATTGCAGGGCTTTATTAATAAAAACATTTTTAGTCTCACCTTGCGTTTCGCTAATTATTACCGGGATTTCCGATTTTATAATTCCTGCCTTTTCAACTGCAATCTTCTCAATAGTTTCTCCAAGAAGGTCCATATGATCATGACCAATGTTAGTTATTACCGATAAGACCGGAGTAATAATATTTGTTGAATCAAGCCTTCCTCCCAGACCAACCTCTATAATCGCAACATCGACTTTACATTCAGAAAAATAATTAAATGCCATTGCCACAGTCATTTCAAAAAATGATGGTTTCACAGACTCAATGATATTCTTATGTTTTGAAACAAATTCAATTACATCATCTTCACTGATCATTACCCCGTCTATTTTTATTCTTTCCCTGAAATCTTTCAGGTGAGGAGAAGTATATAAACCTGTTCTGTAACCTGCTTCCTGCAACACTGAGGCAATCATATGTGTAACAGAACCTTTTCCGTTTGTGCCGGCGACATGAATAGTACGGTATTTAAGGTGAGGATGGTTGAAATAATTATCAAGCAATATTGTATTTTCAAGGTTATTTTTGTATGCAGCTTTCCCTATCCTGTGAAAGGCGGGAAGCTGGCTGAAAAGGAAGTCGAGGGTTTGGGCGTATGTCATGTTTTAATGATGTGGTCAATTGTAAATGGCAACAGACAAGAGGCGCCGGGCGACAGGTCTGTTTCATTAAAATCTGTATCAATTTATTTCAACTTATTTCAATTTTTCCGCACAAATTAACAAACTTCCCGGTGACATAACAATTTCTACCTTAAAATAGTTATTTTTGCAGGTATGATGATGCCTGTCTATTTAGATGTAAACTATTGATATTAAATCATTAACGATGAGTAGAAAACACAACAAGAAACTATTTATTATTGATACCAACGTTTTGCTTCACGATTATAAATGCATTTACAATTTTGAAGAGAATGATATTATTATCCCGATTGTTGTTCTGGAAGAGCTTGATAAATTCAAACGAGGAAATGATCTGATCAACTTTCATGCCCGTGAGTTTACGAGGGAGCTTGACAAACTTTCAGGAGACATGCTTCTTACTGCCAATATTCCTCTGGGAGAAAATCTTGGAAATATGCACATTGAAACAGGCAAAGACTTCTCGGAAAAAGTAAGTCAGTCCTTTCCTGAAAGGACCGCTGATCACAGAATACTTGCAATTGCTGAGTATGTCTGCAGTGCAAATAAAGATAAGACTGTGGTGTTGATTACTAAAGACATTAATCTGAGGATGAAGGCAAAATCTCTGGGGATAATAGCCCAGGATTATGAAAATGACAAGGTTGCCAATATTGATGATCTTTATAAAGGGATCAGGATACTCGAAGGAGTGAATCAGGAATCGATAAGCAAGCTTTATGAGATTCCGGAAGGGGTCGGTTCGGCAGAATTCAATCTGGAACCAAATCTGACCGGGCATCAGTTTTTTATTATGAAAAATAACGGGTCAAGTGCGCTTGCACACTATAACCCTGTTAATAAATCCCTTAGCAGGGTAATCAAACAAACAACCTACGGCATCGATCCACGAAATGCAGAACAGACATTTGCCATCGAAGCTCTGTCGAATCCCGATATTCAGCTTGTCTCTTTAACCGGCAAGGCAGGAACAGGGAAAACACTTCTTGCTCTTGCAGCTGCATTGCAGCAACACAAGAGATACAAACAGATTTTTCTTGCCCGTCCGATTGTTCCACTTGCCAATCGTGACCTTGGTTTTTTACCCGGTGATGTTAAAGAAAAAATGGATCCTTATATGCAACCTCTTTACGATAATCTAACAGTCATTAAACATAAATTCAGTCATCAGAGCCCTGAGTTCCTGCGTATTAATGATATGATGAAAGAGGATAAACTTGTAATAACGCCACTTGCATATATTAGAGGCCGTAGTCTTTCAAGTATTTTCTTTATCGTCGATGAAGCCCAGAATCTTACGCCTCATGAAATAAAAACCATTATCACCAGGGCTGGGGAAGGTACCAAGATGGTATTTACAGGTGATATTGAACAAATAGATTCACCTTATCTTGATACAGCGTCAAACGGATTAAGTTATCTGTCAGATAAAATGAAGGACCAGGACATTTTTGCGCATGTTAACCTGGTAAAGGGAGAACGGAGTTTCCTGGCTGAGCTTGCAAGCAAGTTACTATAAAAACAAATTATAAAGAGAAATAAGAACTGTCACAGAGTACCACAGAGTTTCACAGAGTTGTGTTGAAAAACCACAAAATTAGGCCCCCTATGGGTGGGTTTGGGGTAAAAAAATAGAATTATAGATCTGATAAATTTCAATAGCAATAGTATAATGAAAACAAAAACAATCCGTTTAACTACATTACTGGCAATTACACTATTAACAATGCCAGCTTTTCTGATGGCACAGACCAAAAAAATTAAGCTGTTCAACGGGAAAGATCTGAGTAACTGGGTATTCAAGCTTAAAGACTCTTCTGTTGATCCGGCAAAAGTTTTCACAGTCAATAACGGTGTCATTCATATCACCGGAAACCCCTTTGGCTATATGAGAACAAAAGCCAGTTATTCCGATTACAAACTGCATGTTGAATGGCGTTGGCCATCGGAAGCAACAAACAGCGGAGTTTTTGTGAATGCACAGCCACCTGATTCTATCTGGTTAAAATGTGTAGAATGTCAGCTGAAGGCAGGAAATGCAGGCGATTTTGTATGCATGAATGGTGCCGATATGGCTGAGAGAACCGATAAGTCGAAACCTTTTGTTAGTAAGCTGGCAGCATCTTCGGAAAAACCTGCCGGCGATTGGAATACCATGGAAGTTATCTGCAAGTCAAATACTATCGAGGTGCTTGTGAACGGAACTCTGCAGAACAAAGGGACAAATGTATCTGTGACCAGTGGCAGCATATGCCTTCAGAGTGAGGGAAAGGACGTTGAATTCAGAAATGTATACCTGAATGAACTTAAGAAATAAAATTAATACTTGTGATAACTAACTCTTTTTCAGAGTTCGCCTGAAAATCAATTTTAATGTTTATTAATAAGAAAAAAGTAGCTTTCCATACACTTGGCTGTAAACTCAACTTTGCTGAGACTTCAACTATTTCAAGATCATTTCCTGAGGAGAACTTTGAAAGAGTTCCTGCAAACTCAAAAGCTGATATTTACATAATAAATACCTGTTCTGTTACCGATGTGGCAGACAAAAAATGCAGACAGGCAATAAAAAAATTTATAAACCTTTCACCCGGAGCATTTATAGCTGTGGTAGGTTGCTATGCACAGCTGAAACCTCAGGAAATATCTTCTATCCCGGGGGTAGATCTTGTGCTCGGGACAAATGAGAAGTTCGACATATCCAATTACCTGAATAACTTCAGCAAGAAAAAGACTGCAGAGATACATTCCTGCGATCTTGCTTTAACCGATAGCTTTAACCCCTCATTTTCACTGGGTGACAGAACCAGGTCATTTCTTAAAGTTCAGGATGGATGTGATTATGGTTGTTCATATTGTACAATACCTAAGGCACGTGGACGCAGCAGGAATCCTGAAATCTCATCTATAATCAGCGAGGCAGAGCACATTGCCCGAAAAGGGGTAAAAGAGGTTGTTTTAACAGGTGTCAATATTGGTGATTTTGGAAAGTCGACCGGAGATACATTCACTTTTCTGCTTAAAGAACTGGTTAAAGTACAAGGAATTAACAGGTTTAGAATTTCTTCCATTGAACCAAACCTGTTAACTGAGGAAATGATAGAACTAGCGGTAACAAATGAAAAGATATTGCCTCATTTCCATATTCCCCTTCAAAGCGGATGTAACAAAATCCTTGGCCTGATGAGAAGAAGATATACAAGGGATGTCTTTAGTTCAAGAATAAAAATGTTGTTGGAGCGGATCCCCTTAGCCGGAATCGGAGCTGATGTAATAGTTGGTTTCCCAGGGGAATCAGATTCTGATTTTGAGGACACATTTTCTTTCCTTGAAGAGATTCCTCTCTCCTACCTGCATGTTTTCACTTTTTCCGAAAGACCCGATACAGCAGCAGAGAAGCTTCCCGGAAAAGTATTATTCAAAGATAAGGAGAAAAGGAGTAAAAGGCTGATTGAACTTTCTCATAAGAAAAACCTTATGTTTAATCAATTGAATATTGGGCAGGTGACAAATGTACTATTTGAAAGTACCCGGAGCGAAGGATTAACAACCGGTTTAACATCAAATTACATCAGGGTGGAACATCCCTGGGATCAACAACTTACCGGCAAGATAAAAAAAGTCAAGCTAAATAAAATATCACAATCAGGAAGAATTAGTATTGAAATAATGGATTAATTCATGGTAGATCTTAAATATATATGCACTGAGCTTGAAAAAGCGGCTAGTGAAACAAGTGCCTTTATTATTAAGGAATCCGTGGGATTCGATATCAACAGAACAGAAAAAAAGGGATTGAATGATTTTGTAAGTTATGTTGATAAAGGTTCCGAAAAAATGCTTGTTGAAAAACTAAGCCTTTTGATTCCTGAAGCCGGATTCATTACCGAGGAAGGAACTTCAAAAAAAATTGGGTTAAGATACTGCTGGGTTATCGATCCTCTCGATGGCACAACTAATTTCCTTCACGGCTTTCATCCTTATGCTATCAGCATTGGATTAAAGGAATACAATGAAGTTACCGCGGGGATTGTTTTTGAGGTTGGGGGAAATGAATCATTCACTGCCTGGAAAGGAGGGGGAGCCTGGCTCAATGGTTCCAGAATTTATGTGTCGGAAGCTGCAAAGCTGGCTGACAGTCTGGTCGCCACCGGGTTTCCATATAGTGATTTCAGGATGATGGATTCTTATATGAAATGTCTTACATATTTCTGTAAAAACACGCATGGAATAAGGCGGCTCGGTTCAGCAGCAATTGATCTTGCCTATGTTGCGTGTGGAAGATTCGACACATTCTATGAGTATGGACTTCATGAATGGGATATTGCTGCGGGAATGCTGCTGGTAAGAGAAGCTGGTGGAAGGGTGAGCGATTTTTCAGGTAATGAAAAAAATCTTACAGGAGAAGAATTTATAGCCGCGAATAGTATTGTTTTTGCTGAAATCCTGGAAATTGTAAGTAAATTTATGAAAAATTAAACTTTTTTTTTGATGGCCGCGATTGGATACTACCTCTTTTACGGAATTAACTGGATCATAACTCTTTTACCATTACCGGTTCTGTATGTTTTTTCGGACCTTTTATATCTGGTGCTGTACTATGTAATATCATATCGCAGGAAAGTGGTAGCAGATAATCTTAAGAATTCATTTCCTGAAAAAACAGATGAGGAGCGTAAAACAATAGAAAAAAAATTCTACAGGCACCTTGCAGATTTGATTATAGAGACTTTCAAGTCTACACACATGAGCAAAGCCAACCAGAGGAAACGATTCACCTATAGCAATCTTGAAATTATCGACAAACTCAGGGAGGAGAAAAGAGACATAATTGCAGTTCTGGGTCATTATAATAACTGGGAATGGCCGACACTGCTCCCTTATTATCTGAAATACAAAACTATTATAATCTATAAACCGCTGCAAAACAAGTATTTCAACCGTTTCATTAATAACCACAGATCAGAGTGCGGCATAGTTCTGACTCCTACATCTCAGGTAATAAGGGAAATAATAAATTATAGGTTAGATCACATAAACACTGTTTCAGTTTTCATTTCCGATCAGATTCCTTCAAAGGGAGATATTAAATACTGGACGACTTTTTTAAATCAGGATACAGCAGTATTTACAGGAGCCGGAAAGATAGCATCAAAATACGATATGGCCATAGTCTTTTTCCATGTTCAGAAAGTTAAACGTGGTTATTACAATCTTGATATAGAGCTTCTTTTTGATCACACAGCCGGACTTTCTGAAGATGAGATAACCGAAAAGCATGTCAGGAGACTTGAAGAGATCATCAGAGAAAAGCCCGAGAACTGGATTTGGAGTCATCGCCGCTGGAAGCACAAAAAGCCTGTTGAAAATGGCTAAAACTGTAATCATAATATTAAACTGGAACGGGCTGGGCTTTCTGAGAATGTTCTTAGGATCAGTTATTAAATATTCCGTTGATAGCGAGACTATTGTTTGTGTGGCTGATAATGGATCAACAGACGGCTCGCCTGAATGGGTTGCTGAGAACTTCAGTGAGGTAAAACTTATAAAACTTGATAAAAACTATGGGTTTGCAGGTGGATATAATCTCGCTATTAATCAACTTGATGCCAAATACTTCGTTCTGTTAAATTCGGATATTGAAGTTACAGAGAACTGGCTTAAGCCTATGGTAAGCTATATGGATAACAATCCTGATGTAGCTTCATGCCAGCCAAAAATACTTTCATACTATCAGAAGGAACAATTTGAGCATGCCGGTGCCGCCGGATGTTTTATTGACAAGTTTGGTTACCCATTCTGCCGTGGACGAGTGATAAATATAGTCGAAAAAGACAGTGGGCAATACGATACTCTTATTGATGTTTTCTGGTCAAGCGGAGCTTGTATGATAGTACGAGGTGAAGCCTGGAATAAATGCGGAGGTTTTGATGCCGATTTTTTTGCACATATGGAAGAGATCGATTTGTGCTGGCGCTTTCACAAAGCCGGATACCGTGTATGCTTTTTGCCTGATTCAGTGATTTATCATGTTGGAGGAGGCACACTTCCTTATAGCTCCCCTTTAAAAACATACCTTAACTTCCGAAACAGCTTGTTTCTGCTTTACAAAAATCTGCCGGACAATAAATTGAATCGCGTTTTATTCATAAGAAAATTATTAGATGGACTGGCAGCAATTTTCTTTCTTATGAAAGGCAGTTTCAGAAGTGTAAGTGCCGTATGGAAAGCTCATATGGATTACTATAAAGCATTAAATGACCTTCGGGAAAAGAGAGAAGCCGTTAAAAAAATAGAAGTAAGCCACACTCAGGAATCTGTTTTGAACAAGAGTATTGTTTTTGAGTTTTATGTTAAGGGCAATAAAACTTACAAGAGCCTGATATCGTAAAACTGAACTAAAATGAAGAGATACCAAATGATTGTATTTTTCACCATCGCACTTACAATTTATTCCCTTGTAAATATTTATGTTTTTTATAAGGGGTATAGGGCAATACCCGCACTTCAAAACCACAGGCTGCTTTATATAATTACCTGCTTTTTGCTTGCAGTACTCTTTATAGTTGCAAAAATCCTCGAATCAAAACATTCTTCGGTTATTACAGATATCTTTAATATTGTGGGAGGATTCTGGCTTGCATTCATGCTTTATGGTTTCCTGTTTTTTCTTTTATCTGATATCATTTTGCTTATACTGAGAATTCCGGGAATTATTCATGGTGATAATATCTTTTTATTCAGGAAATGGTCATTTATTAATATAGCTTCGGCATCTACCCTGTTAATCGTTGGAGGCTTTATTAATGCAATTATACCGGTTACAAAGGAATATAATATCACAATAAACAAACCCGCTGGTAACGTTAAAACCCTCCGTATCGCAGCAGTGTCTGACATACACCTTGGAAGCATAATAAGAAAAAGAAGTCTTAAAAAAATGTCGTCGATAATAAATGATCTGAAACCAGATCTTGTGCTGTTGCTTGGAGATATAGTTGACGGAGAAATAGGTCCGGTGCTCAGAGGCGATCTCTTGCAATATTTCACCTGTCCAAAATGTATTGACGGTCTTTATGCTATTACAGGCAACCATGAATTTATTGGAGGTGCAGCTCGTACAATTCCATATATTGAAAGCAAAGGAATCAGAATTCTTAAGGATGAAATGGTAATCCTTGATGGCGGAATTCAGCTTATAGGAAGAATCGACAGGGATTCATTTCGTTTTTACGGAAAAGATCGAATGCCGCTGGGTGAACTAATGAAACAGGCAGACACTACAAGACCCGTCATTCTGTTGGATCATCAACCATTCCATCTCGATGAAAGTGCAAAATATGGCGTTGATCTTGAGCTTTCAGGCCATACCCATAATGGCCAGATGTGGCCACTGAATTATGTTACTGCAATGATTTATGAATTAAGTTATGGCTATTTAAAGAAAGGTAACACATATTTTATTGTTTCATCAGGTTATGGTCTCTGGGGACCAAGAGTCAGGTCGGGAAGCAGATCGGAAGTCCTAGTGATAAATATTACATTTACTGGAACCAAAAGTAACCTGAACTGATCCGTTACAGCAGGTCGTAGATTTTTTCAAGTCTGATTCCTCTCGATCCTTTAATCAGTATCAGGTTACCCCTTAACGGCTCTTTTTTAAGAAATTCAGTGAGATTATTTACATTTTCAAATGAATTGAATCCTGATTTTGCAGATATTTTATGAAATACGGGACCAACAAGAATAACTTTTTCTGCCGTTTGAGACTGAAGCAGCTTCAACACCTTTAGATGTTCCTCTTCGCTCTTCTCGCCAAGTTCAAGCATATCGCCAAGGATAACCATTTTATGGTCAGCCTTAATTGCTGAAAATGAGTCCAGAGCCAATTGCATACTAGTTGGATTGGCATTATAAGAATCACATATAAGTGTATTATATTTTGTGGTTTTTACCTGAGACCTGTTATTGGCTGGCTGGTAATTTTCAACAGCTTCAACAATATCCTTAATATCAACCCCGAGAAACAGACCGGTAGCTATTGCTGCTCTTACATTTTCGAGATTGTAGCTACCAAACAGATTGGTACTTATATTGTATATGTTATGAAGGTAGGTGACTATTAACTTCAGATTAAGATCCGATGGAACTATATCAACCAGGAGATTGATGCCGGTAGGATCAGAAAAAGGAACCGCCCTGTTTATGATTCTGAATATTTTTTCAGTCAGCAAGGGATCTTTGTCGTTATACAAAGCAATTCCGTTTACCCTTCGAAGATGTTCATAAAGCTCCGTTTTTGCCTTTGCCACACCATCGACCGATCCAAATCCTTCAATATGGGCAGTACCTATATTTGTAATTATTCCATATTCAGGTTTAGCGATAAAACATAATGTTCTTATCTCACCAAGATGGCTTGCTCCCATTTCAATAATTAACATTTCGGTATCAGCAGGTGCTGACAGAATTGTCAGAGGCACTCCGATATGATTATTCAGGTTTCCCTTGGTATAATGAATTCTAAACTTTTTTGAAAGTATGACAGCAAGAAGCTCCTTTGTGGTTGTCTTGCCATTTGTTCCGGTTATAGCAAGCACCGGAACATTCATCTCTTTCCTGCAATGGGAAGCCAGTGCCTGAAGCTCAAACAGGCAGTCATCAACCAGAATCGTGTTTTCAGTTTCGTAAATCGGATCGTCAATAACGGCACATAATGCGCCTCGTGCCAGAGCTTCTGATGCAAATTTATTTCCGTTATAATTGTCGCCCCAGAGTGCAAAGAAAATCTGACCTTTCCCGACTGTCCGGGAATCAGTTGATACTCCAGTGGATTCTTTAAAAAGGTTATATAGCTGTTCTGTTTTCATACTTGTAAAAAAATGCCTCACTATGATCGCATAATGAGGCTAATATTGTCAGAGAACCAGATTCTATAAACCTGAAGGGCTTCCGACCCTGATCATTGCACACCTGAAACCGATATCATCCCGGCTACTTTCCTGATCGAGGAATCTTCTTGTGGATGGGTTAAGCCAATAGGCTCTGTCTCTCCATGATCCTCCTTTATAAACTCTGGCATTATCATTTATAAGAGTAACAAAATCATTCGCGGATGCATTGTTATCCTGGGCGTACATTCTTAGAGAACCTTTTTTCCCATCCTCTGTGGTGAATTCACTTCCTCCACCAGCAGGTATAGCAGACTGAAGGTCGCCATCCCTGTAGTTTCTGTAATCGCCTTTCTGATAATTAGATCTGTTTGCAACATCTACATCTTTAACGGTATCAACAATTAAACGACCGAGTTTATCTTTGGGCACTACTGAGCCATTGACGTCGCGTTTAAGATCGGTATACACGTTTCCTCTGAAAGGATTAAAACCATCAACATCTTCCGATGTCAGAGGACGGTAAACATCCTGCACCCACTCATTAACATTCCCGGCCATACAATATAGTCCATAATCATTAGGCCAGTATGATTTAACATCAACAGTAATACTCCCGTTATCGTTCAGGCTTCCGGCTACTCCCATAAGGTCGCCTCTTCCCCGAACGAAATTGGCCATCATCTCACCTCTGTTCTTTTTTGATGAGTTTCTGACATTATGACCATCCCATGGATAAATTCTTCTCTCATAAATCCTCTCCTCGAATGTATTTCCTCTGAGTGCATAAGCAGCGAATTCCCATTCAGCTTCTGTTGGCAGCCTGTAGCTGGGAAGCAGAACGCCATCTTCAAAAGTTGTTCTTCGTTCCGTCTGATTTGGATTCAAGCTTGGACGTAACTGATTTACAACACCTTCATACTGACCTGCCAGATATGCTTCTGTATTAAAATTCTTTTCATTTGACTGGTTTGGATCGGGGTTAAGCTCACCTTCATCGATTAGCAATTGTTCATTAACCCTGTCAGTTCTCCAGAGACAAAAATCGTTTGCCTTTATCCAACTGACACCAACAACAGGATAATTATTATAAGAAGGATGCCTGAAATAGTACTGGACATAAGGATCATTAAAGCCCATAGGGGATCTCCAGACCAATGTGTCAGGTAAGGCTCTTCTATATACTTCAGGGTAATCCTTATAAACTCTGCGCAGCCAGAAAAGGTATTCACGGTAATCAACATTTTTAACCTCAGTTTCATCCATATAAAATGATGATACCGTAACTGTTCTCGGCTTATTATTCCAGTCGAACATAACATCCTGCTGCACCTGGCCCATTGTAAAACGGCCTCCCTCTATCAATACCAGACCAGGCCCTGTTTTCTGGTCAGCTCCAAGAGTAACTTCGAATCCACCGTTGTCCGGATCATTATACTTCCACCCCGTTGAAGTGGAGACTTCATCTTTCCCCTTCTTCTTAAATATACAGGATGTAAAAAGCATGACAGCGATTAAAACAACTGGTAAGGCTCTGAATTTATACATAACTCCTTTAGTTTTATGGCTTTTAAGAATACCCAAATATAACAAATTTAACTAAACCAATTTTTTCTATTCACCAAATATAACTACAATTTAGGAAAATTTATTGTTTTGATTGTATTTCTTTTTTCAACATTATTTAAACTGAATGCCAGTCCTGTCTGATGCAGAAGCGATAATGGCAGTAATTTATTTCCTGAAACTGCATTAAACCGATAATTGTAATATGCAGTAATTCTTCCGGCAGTGAAAGAAAACCCTGTTTGAATATTCAGGTTTTTTCCATTATCAGCTAAAATTACAGCATTAATTGCCAGAAATTTATTTTCTATAGCAGCTCCTGCCCCACCATTAACGAATCCACTCTGTATCTCAAAATATGCAAGAGGCTGTATTTTGAGATTCTGTGTTTTCCCAATTGCAAAATCGCCGGAAAGATGAATAAGAAGTTTCCTTTTTAATCTTTCGTCGTAATTGCCTGTACCTGACAAGTCTGGTTCAGCAAGGTGATTGATTGAAAAACCACCTGACAATTTTCCGGAGGTAAAAAGGAATCCTGCTCCAATATCAAATACCGTTTTCCCCGTTGATGACAGCAGTTCGGAAGAAGGGATTGATACGCCTCCCAGAGGATCAATCTGGTCAGGTAAAATTGCATTGCCAAAGCTAAAGCCTCTGTGGTAAATAGAAGCTGAAAGTCCGGCATTAATAAAAAGATCTTTCCCGGCTTGTAAAAAATAAGCATATGACAATCCTCCGCTGATATCGTTAATAATACCACCAAGGTAATCATCAGAAAGATAAATTCCTGCCCCGCCGTGCAATTCAGAAAAATAAGAGTCGTATGAAAAATAAACAGAATGAAGGTTATAATTGTTTCCCGGATAAAAGTTAAGATATGACAACCTCAGCACACCCACTCCCTCGCTTCCGGCAAGTGAAGGATTATTCATCATCATCATCTGAAAACCGGGACCAGGATCAGTCGCCTGTCCGAAACAATACACTGGCAGGAATAAAAAGAATAAACCTATTTTATTGATTTGTCCCAACATATTAGAAATTACTGCAATATCAACGTAACGATGTCGTTATTATTTTATTTAGCTCCAGCATACAAAAAAACAAAATAAACTAGCAAACAAAAAGCACATTTCTATCTTTGTCAGCTGAATGAAATCCATCTATCAAATATTGTCAATAGCCCTGCTTTTTTTATGCACTGACCTATATTCGCAGATTTCCAAAGATAGTTATTCTTCGACTTCAAGACTCTCTGAAGGATTGTGGTTCAGGATTGCTGTTACCTCCGACGGAATTTACAGGATTGACTATTCAAAGCTCAAACAGCTCGGTTTGGAATATCCATCCAATCCAAGGATTTTTGGCAACAATTCCGGGCAGTTGTCATATTATAACGATGCACCAAAACCCGACGACCTGAAGGAGTTATCCATATTAACAGTTACAGGAAGCGATGGGATTTTTAATGAGGGAGATTATCTGCTTTTCTTCGCGAAGGGCACCCACAGATGGATTTACAACCAAAACACGAAGCAGTATGACTACCTTCGTCACAATTATTCCGACACAGCATTTTATTTCATAACATCAGGGCCGGTTCCGGGTAAAAAGGTCCAGACCGCAGTGGAACCAGTTCTTCCTTCAACGTACATTTCATCAGAATCAGATGCCTTATTTGAATATGAACAGGATATTGAAAACCTTATTAAATCCGGGCGAGAATGGTTTCAGGAGATTTCAACCGTTCATATTGACCCTGGTTTTACTGATCTTATAGCTGCAGAAAGCATAAAATATGATATCAGGGTGGCAGCAAGAGCATCCTCTCCTACTACATTCAGCTTTTACGAGGGATCCACTCTCAAAAAAAACATCCAGGTAGACGGAGTTAATCTTTTTGATTATACCGGTACCTATTTCCAGATCACTGACTCGACAGGTTCAATACAGACATCATCCAAATCGCCCGTTTATGATCTCAGGTTCTTAAGTAATGACCAGAACGGAGTTCATGGATATCTCGACTGGATAAGGTTACAGGGAAGAAGGACAAGCATATTTTCTGGTACAGAAATGCAGTATTCCGATTCGAGATCTGTTGCACCGGGCAGTATAACCGCATTTGAGATCAAAAACACTTACAATGATGCTTTGGTATGGGATGTTACTGACCCTGTCAATGTCAGACAGATTCAGTATACAAGTGATGGTGAAAAAATTAGTTTCAAAAGTGCAACAGATACGCTTAAAACATTTGTTGTTTTTACAACATCAAACGCGGCAACACCTATTTTTAAGGCCTCGGCTATTCCCAATCAGAATTTGCATTCATCATCATCTGCCGATATGATTATTGTAACTCATCCATTATTCAGGCCCTATGCAGAAAAGCTTGCTGACATTCATCTTAAGAATGATGGTCTGAATTCCCAGATTGTAACTCCTCAGGAGATTTATAATGAGTTTTCCGGTGGCATACCTGATATTGCAGCTATCAGAAATTTTTTGAGAATGAAGTATCTGAAACAAAAGGGCACTTCCCATCCACTGAAATACCTGCTTCTCTTTGGTGATGGCTCGTATGAAAATAAAACGCCTCCTCCAAACAATCCCAATTTCATTCCTACATATCAGTCTGAGAATTCTAATGTGGTGGTTTCTTCATTTACATCGGATGATTTTTATGGGCTTCTCGATGATGGCGAAGGAGAAGCAGATGGAACAGAAGATATTGGTATCGGTCGTCTTCCTGTTTCTGATACAACCCAGGCAGGCATTGTTGTATCAAAGATTATAAGATACCTCGATCCGGCAAATATGGGCGACTGGAAAAATGTTATATGTTTGACTGCAGATGATGAAGACGGCAATACTCACATGTCTGATGCTGAAGGCCTTGCATCGCTGCTCGAGGATAGCGTTCCAGCATATAATGTTGATAAAATATATCTCGATGCTTTTAAACAGATAACAACCGTTAACGGGCAGTCATATCCCGATGTGAATAAAGCCATTAACGATCGCATCAATTCAGGATGCCTTATTTTCAATTATACCGGACATGGAAACGAGAGTGGTCTTGCAGCTGAAGGTGTGGTAAAAACAGAAGATATCAGTTCATGGAAAAATGAGGGGAAACTCCCGCTTTTTATTACCGCAACGTGCGAATTCAGCAGGTTCGATGATATTGAGCTAAATTTAGTTACCAGGAAGATGACTGGAAAACCTTCAGGTGGTGAAATGATACTCCTGAACAAAGATGGCGGAGGAATCGCTTTAATGTCTACAACAAGGGTAGTATATTCCGCCCCCAATTATGATCTTAACAAAAACATATTTGCCTGTGCTTTTAATCATGATGCTGCAGGAAATCCGATGGGCCTCGGAGACATTATAAGGATCGCCAAAAACAACTCCGGATCGGGTCCAAATAAAAGAAACTTCACCCTTCTGGGAGATCCCGCTCTGAAACTTGCATATCCTTACCATGGAAAGGTCATAACTGATTCTGTTAATAATGTATCTGTTTATGATAAGATTGACAGTCTTAAAGCACTTTCTCTGATAACAATTACCGGACATATAGAAGATCCTCTTGGTAACAGATTTAACACTTTCAATGGCATTGTATCTCCAATTGTATTCGATAAAGCAAGCAAAATAAAAACTCTTGCAAATGATGGCGGGCAACCTATGACTTTCAATCTCAGAAACAACATTCTTTTCAGTGGCAAAACAATGGCAAAGGATGGCAGATTCAGCTTTACCTTCATTGTTCCAAGAGATATTAATTATTCATTCGGGTCAGGCAAATTAAGTTACTACGCTTACGGTGACAAGGAGGACATGAACGGTAGTTTCAGTAATATTATTGTCGGAGGATTTTCTAAAACACTTCTTGCAGATCTCGAGGGTCCTGATATTAAGCTTTATATGAACGATACTCTTTTCAGAAACGGAGGGATAACCGACAGCAATCCAATGCTCCTGGCAATTTTAACCGACCAGGGAGGTATTAATACGACCGGATCAGGAATAGGACACGACTTAACCGGTTTCCTCGATAATGAATCAAACAGATCTTTTGTCCTTAACAGTTATTTTGAAGATGACTTTGATAACTATCGAAGAGGAAGAATCAGATATAATCTTTCCGGATTAAGCGAAGGCAATCATTCTCTTACAATCAAAGCCTGGGATAATTTTAATAACTCCTCAGAAAAAACCATATCATTCGAAGTACTAACTACCGGAAAATTCGAACTCAGAAACCTTGTTAACTATCCGAATCCATTCATGAGTGGGACCAGAATCAGTCTGGAACATAACAGACCCGAAAGTGAGTTGGATGTTACAATAAATATCTTTAATATTGATGGAAGAATTATAAAAATAATCAGGACAAAGGTCACATCAACAGGGTATACCCTCCCACCGGTAATATGGGATGGGAAGGATGACGGAGGAAGAAAAGCAGGAAGGGGAATGTATCCATATTCTGTAACGATTATTACAGGAAATGGTGAGCTGGCAAGAGTGTCGGGACGAATGATCATTTTGTAGCAACTACACAATATTATGGTCAAAAAATAGTTTTATATTTGTAAATTCTTAGAATGCTAAAAATCATTATGAAGAAAAGAAGAGTTACGATAGTAATATTCCTCATAGCCCTTTCGGGTAGTACTGCGTTATTTTCTCAACAGAGTACCGGATCACTTAACGCCATACAGACAGTAGTTCCATTCCTGACTATAGCTCCCGATTCAAGAGCCGGAGCTATGGGTGATGCAGGCGTTGCCACATCTCCTGATGTTTACAGCATGCACTGGAATCCTGCTAAATTTGCTTTCATAGATGGGAATGGCGGATTAGGTATATCCTATTCTCCCTGGCTCAGAAATCTTGTACCGGATATAAATATTGCCTATTTAGCCGGATATAAAAGAATCGACTCTAAACAGGTTTTAGCTGCAAGTTTGTTATATTCTTCGCTTGGCGATATCCCGTTCACTGATGAATTCGGGAATCTTCAACGCACATTTACTCCTAATGAATTTGCTTTTGATGCAGGTTATTCAAGGCTGTTTAGCGAGAATTTTTCAGGAGGAATAGCTTTCAGATTTATATATTCCAACTTAACAGGAGGAACTTACTCAGGTGGCGTTGCCACAAAACCCGGGATCTCATTTGCTGCCGATATTTCAGGATATTACCAGAAGAAGATCAGTATTCTCAGCAAAGACGGGCAGCTTGGATTTGGCCTTAATTTTTCGAATATCGGAACAAAGATGAGTTATTCTTCATCCCAGACATCTGATTTCATTCCGATGAACATGCGTATCGGCACATCTGCAACAATCAACATTGACCATTTTAATAAATTAACAGCAACCCTCGATCTGAGTAAACTTCTCGTTCCGACACCACCTATTTATAGCAGCACAAATCCAGATAGCATTATAAAAGGAAAAGATCCGAATGTAGCTGTTCCTGTAGCAATTTTCCAGTCATTTTTTGACGCTCCCGGTGGCTTTAAGGAGGAATTACATGAAATTACATATTCATTTGGCCTTGAATACTGGTATAATAATCAGTTTGCTCTCAGGGGCGGATATTTTTATGAAGATCCCAGCAAGGGGAACAGGAAATACTTCACTGCAGGGGCAGGGTTCAGGCTCAAAGCATTTACACTCGATTTTTCCTACCTTATGCCTGTTGCGCAGAATAACCCGCTTGCTCATACTCTAAGATTTTCCATCGCTTTCGATTTCAATTCGTTAAGAAACGCCAGCAGATCAAAAGGATGATTATCAGGATTGGGCAGGGAATTGATTTTCACCGGCTTGAAACAGGAATAGATTTATGGCTCGGAGGTGTAAAGATCCCTTCTGAAAGAGGTTGCATTGCTCACTCCGATGGCGACGTTCTTCTGCATGCAATATGCGATGCCATGCTTGGTGCCGCCGGATTAAGAGATATCGGATTTCATTTTCCGGATACCGACAATAAGTACAAAAATATCGACAGTAAAATACTTCTGAAGAAGACATTTGACCTTGTAAGGCAAAAAGGATTAAGAGTGAATAATATAGATAGTACAATATGCCTGGAGAAACCTAAAGTATCTCCTTACATACAGGATATGAAAGATACCATATCTGCAATACTTGAGACTGAAGCCGACGATGTAGCAGTAAAAGCAACCACCACTGAAAAGCTTGGCTTCCTGGGAAGAGAAGAAGGAATTGTTGCAATTGCAGTGGTTCTCCTTTCCGGATAAAACAATTAATTAAGATACGCGGATGGGAAAAATTACTTTGGTTCTGGGCGCCAGTCCAAATCCTGAAAGATATTCATTTAGGGCCGTAAGAAATCTTCAATGCAGAAATATACCTGTATCGCCACTCCTCACACCCCTTTAAGAGCTTCATCAATCAACTCATCATCTGCTATATACGGAACAGTAACCTTAAGTTCTGGTGTCCTTTCCATCTCTCTTTTAACTGCAAATATAGCCTCTTTGTTTCTGGCCCAGCTCCGGCGTGCAATTCCATTGTTGACATCCCAATGAAGCATCATCCTTATTTTGCTTTCAGTTCCGGCAGTACCATCGAGTACCATACCAAAACCTCCATTTATAACTTCTCCCCAACCTACCCCGCCTCCGTTATGCAGCGACACCCAGGTGGCACCCCTGAACGAATCGCCGATTACATTCTGCACGGCCATGTCGGCGGTGAATTTTGATCCGTCATATATGTTTGAGGTCTCCCTGTAAGGTGAATCTGTTCCCGATACATCATGATGGTCCCTTCCTATAACAACAGGCGCTGATATCTTTCCTTTTGATATTGCATTATTGAAGGCTGAAGCAATTTCCATTCTTCCTTCTGCATCAGCATAGAGAATACGTGCCTGCGAACCCACTACCAGCTTGTTTTCAGCCGCCCCCCTGATCCATTTAATATTGTCGTTCATCTGTTGTTTTATCTCATCGGGCGATTTCTTAATTAATGACTCCAGTGTATCTATAGCAATCTTGTCGGTCACTTCAAGATCTGAGGAGTTATTTGAACAACAAACCCATCTGAAGGGTCCGAAGCCGTAATCAAAACACATTGGTCCCATAATGTCCTGAACATAAGACGGATACTTAAACTCGCCATTTTTTTTCAAGACATCTCCCCCCGCTCTTGAAGCCTCAAGCAGGAATGCGTTTCCATAATCAAAAAAATATGTGCCGCGCGAAGTATGCCTGTTTATTGCCTTGACCTGCCTTCTTAAAGATTTGCGCACTGCCTCCTTAAATTTTTCAGGATTTTCCGACATCATCTTATTTGATTCTTCAAAACTCAGTCCGGCCGGATAATAACCACCCGACCATGGGTTATGAAGAGAAGTCTGGTCAGAACCCAGATCAACATAAATGTTTTCATCAGCAAACTTTTCCCATACCTCAACAATATTGCCTTCGTATGCTAATGATATTATTTTTTTGGATGCAGTTGCTTCCTTCACTCTATTAACGAGACTATTCAAATCAGAAAATACCTCATCGACCCAACCCTGCGAATGTCTTGTTCTCAGGGCCTTCGGATTAACTTCGGCTATCACCGAAATTATTCCGGCAATACCTGCTGCTTTAGGCTGAGCACCTGACATTCCTCCCAAACCAGATGATACAAAAAGTTTCGCTCTAAGTGTATCTCCTGGTTTACTGATCATCCTGGCTGCATTAAGAATAGTAATTGTTGTTCCGTGAACTATACCCTGAGGTCCGATATACATGAACGAACCCGCTGTCATCTGACCATATTGCGAAACGCCAAGAGCATTAAACTTTTCCCAGTGATCCTGTGACGAATAATTTGGAATGACCATTCCGTTTGTTACAACCACTCTGGGGGCATCTTTTGGTGAAGGGAAAAGGCCAAGAGGGTGACCTGAATAGATCACAAGTGTCTGCTCATCAGTCATTTCAGAAAGATATTTCATAGTTAACCTGTACTGAGCCCAGTTTTGGAACACAGCCCCGTTGCCTCCATAGGTTATAAGTTCATGAGGATGTTGGGCTACATCATTATCAAGATTGTTCGAAATCATAAGCATTATTGCTCCTGCATTGCGCGAGCGAAATGGAAAATCATCAATATGACGGGCCTTAATCTCATATTCAGGTCTGAACCTGTACATATAAATCCTGCCATAAGTTTCCAGTTCCTTGGCAAATTCCTTTACAAGAAGCGGATGAAATTTTTCAGGAAAATATCTAAGGGCATTCTTTATTGCAAGTCGCTTTTCAGTGCTATTCAGTATCTCTTTTCTTTTGGGGGCATGATTAATATTCAAATCGTATATTTTCGGCTCGGGAAGTTCGGAAGGAATTCCTTCTGAAATCATTTTTTTAAATTCAGCTGTTGTCATGAAATAGGATTGTGAATTACTAAGTAAAGGTAATTTTTTTTAATGAGAGAACCCCTTCTGCCGCTTCCTTGCCTTCGTGTAGCCGCTTCGGTGAAGCAAGGGCGGCATCTCCACCAATGGGGTTATTACGTGATACCCCCTTATCGCTACACCCTCACTAATTCTGTTTATTTACTGAATTTCATTTGAATGACAAGTGTTAGCCACCTTTTAGAGTGATAGCTGATTTGTTGATGTAATCACTATCTTTGATGTGTTGTTAAACCAATACCAGTCTTATATTGGTTTCAATAATAAATACTTCGTCATTATATATAACTCATTCGTCATAATCACCACTTATACAAGGTTTTATATTTTACTTATCGACAACAGAAACATAAGAAGATTTCACAGTTGTAATGTTTCTCACATTATAAGCATTGCAATCTACTCCACAGTCGTTTATTAAATTGATTTTATATTTTTTTGACCCATCAAGAGTTGAAATAATTGCTGTCAAATCAAATCGGAAAAATGGAGCATGTAACACATTGGTTTTATTTTTCATCATATCTTGAATTTTTGCATTTCCAAATATAATTGTCATCCCAAATACTTCACCTGACGAAATCAATTTATCTGCTGGGTCATGATTTAATTCAGATTGATTAATTTTATAATCGCCATAATATGATATTAAATCGTAATTTAAAAATCTGATGGGTATATTAGAAGCATTTTTATATAATAGATTAATTCCATTTGGCGGGTTTTCACAATTAAGAGGTTTATCGCCTAACCAAACATAATCCCCAAAAACAAGGATAGGTTCTAAAAAAGAATTTAATCCTTTATCTAATTTTTCTAATGTTTTAGAGGTTTGATTTGATGAAATAATAGACCATATAAATCCAATTATTGCTATAAAAGCTAATAAATATGTTGCAAAATAATACCCTTTTTGAAGTTTACTTTCTTTAGGGTTATCTTGACTCCCATTTTTTTTTTCATCTAATTGAATCAATTTTTTTTGGCGGGGGGTTGGCATTGGTTGATTTTTAAATTATGTTAAATTTAATAGATAATAATCTAAAAATCAAAAAGTATTCCCTGGCTTCATGAACCATTGAAAGATTTTCTTCATGTCAGAAAGGTTTTCTTAATGTGAAAGCAGCTGGTAATTTATTTATATAATGCAAAGACAGTATACTCACCTGTTATATCTTCAACCAAGTTATCAATACTTAGATACTCAGTATTTAAACACTTTTCAGGATATGATTTTCTTGAGTAATCAATCAAATACTTACAGAGTTCTTCAGTAAATTCTTTGTCTTTGGATATATACAAGGGGTCTGAAACTTGATATAGAGGTTCCCCAGCATATTCAGGATGACAGGTAATGATTATCTTAAATTTGTTGAATGTCACAGTATAATGTTGCAGTTTTTTATATACACTTGGTAAAATGTCAGGAATTCTTTCACGCATTGCAATATTTTTTAGACTTGATTACAAAGGTACGAAAATAAAAAATATCACTTTATCAATACATTATAATGAAATGCCAGAAAACATTAATAATAAAATGATCTTTACTCCCTGCTCAGGGTCATACCTGAAATCGCTTTAGAAGTGCTAAATATTGACCAAAAAAATAGATACTTATAATGTTAATGTTTTGTCGAAATCTTTTAATTTATTTGGAACATATTGGTTGAGATAATCATTTAATGTTTTTCCCTTTGTAAATTTTTCAATGCCATCCTTCTTTATACTTATTAACTTCTTGTGAAATTCAATTTCTTGGTTCTTCTTTCCTGCATTAAAAACATTTACCAATTTGTAAAGATTAGCAAGCTCTTGAGCTTCATTAGAAATCTCAACAGCAATGTCTTTCAGTGCTTCTGTTGTCATCTTAACATCAATTGCTTGCAATTGATCTTCTTGTGTTGCTGGTCTAAATTGTACTGGGTCTACAGTAATGATTGTAACAAGATTATCATTTAACACACCATCTTGACTTTCTATTACATAGATAATTTTAGATTGCAATATTTGATATGAACCAGCCATTTTAACATAGTACAGAGAATCTTGTTTATGACTTGAACAGCCGCATAAAATGAGTAGTAGAATAAAGATTTTAGTTTTCATAATAAATACTACTGGTTAGATATTTACCAAATTTATATAAAAAACAGCATATAGAAAAAAAGTTCGGTAATTGGTTACTGGACTTTTCAAACATAAAAACTAAAAAATGGCTTTTTAAGAAAGTATATATAAATTCGTTGCTGGTACACGAAAAGTAAGTCAAAAGTCAATATATTTGAAAATGAAATTTTATTATCAATATGCAAATTTGCATAGCGGCACATTATCAGCCAGTTATAAAATTATTTTTATTACATCAGTAAAATAAATATCAGGGGTTGGGGGCATAGCCGTCAACCTAAGCTTTGGGGATGAATGAGATACTGTATAAAAAAGTTCCCCCCCGCCAAAAGCGGGGCAGGCTCTCCTTCAAAAGCTAATCTTTATACACATCTCCTTTATTCGATTAATAGAACCTGGGAATCTGTTTTGTTTTTGACATTTTAAGCCACGAAGTGGCTATATATGAATAACC
>Ga0224522_1000150_pt1 | contig 33884 bp, 16 predicted proteins | sample CFST25metaG_FD_182733 | JGI IMG/M metagenome (GOLD analysis project Ga0224522, IMG submission 182733) | Peat soil microbial communities from Stordalen Mire, Sweden - C.F.S.T25 | ecosystem: Environmental > Terrestrial > Soil > Wetlands > Peat | place: Sweden: Norrbotten County, Stordalen Mire...
CAGTAAATATGCTTAAGATTTTTTCAACAAGGTTCGGGCTTTATCCGTTTATAAGGGAGAAATACGGACACGCTCAAACTGATATGGGAGGCGCAATGGAGCACCAGACTGCAACTTCTATAGGAGTAATTTCGGAATATATTATAGCTCACGAGCTCGGGCATCAGTGGTTCGGGGATAAAATAACCTGCAGAGACTGGCATAACATTTGGCTCAACGAAGGATTTGCAACATATCTGGAGTGCGTGTATGCAGAGGATGCTTACGGGAAAACCGCTTATAATCAATATGTAAGTAATAAAATGTCGGATGCAAGGAGAGCAATCGGTTCGGTTTATGTTCAGGATGTAAGTACAGTTAATAATATTTTTGATGCGAACAGAACTTATTCAAAGGGAAGCGTAGTCCTGCATATGCTGAGAGGAGTAGTCGGTGATTCTGCATTTTTCCAAATAATGAAATCATACGCATCCGATACAACATTGGCTTACGGAAATGCAGTTACCGAGGATTTTCAAAGGGTTGCCGAAGGAATTTCCGGAATGCAGCTCGGTTACTTTTTTAATGAATGGATTTATGGTCAGAACTATCCCATTTACAATATAAGCTGGAGATATGTTCAGGGGCAAAATGATATTTACACGGTATTATTTACGCTTAAACAAACTCAGAACTCAAACCCTGTGTTTTTTACGATGCCGTTTGACGTAAAAATAAATACTCCATACGGAGATACGACATTTTATTCCGTAAATAATGCTTCCGAGCAGTCATTCAGTTTTTTTGTCAGGGGTTTTCCGAATCTGGTTACATTTGACCCTGACAATAAAATATTAAAGGATAAACACGGTGATGACCCTATAGAAATCGTGAGTTATACTTTAGGTCAAAATTATCCGAATCCTTTTAATCCGAATACAACGATTAATTATGAGATTGCCGGACACGTGAATGTTAAAATTATTTTGTATGATATAGCCGGACGCGAAATGGCAGTCCTGGTAAATGAAAAACAAAAAGCAGGCAAATATTCTGTATTATTCAAAGGCAATAATTTAGCATCGGGAGTTTATTTCTATAAAATAGTAGCAGGTGATTTTACCGGTGTGAAAAAAATGGTTATTATAAAATAATTAATTATAATTCAGTTCAAGCCTGCTGTTCTGTTTTACAGTTTTTCCGGTATCAAATTATATGAATTTTTTCTTTTTTATATTCATTATATTATATCACAATTTATTTTTAAACTAATTATTCCAGCAATGAAAAAAACAATTCTACTTTTTATTTTTATTTGTATCGGAAATTATCTCGTTGCCCAGGACTTTTCAAATATGAGAGGTTCGGAAGTTTGCTCTATGAAAAGGTCAAAAATGACTATTCCTCATCTTGACTATTATTCTCCCAATACACCTAGACATTCTTACGATGTACTGAATTACAAATTGAATGTTGATTTATACAGTTGTTATTTCAGTCCGTACCCGAAGAGTTTTTCGGCAACAAATGTAATTACATTCAGGGTTGATTCAACATTAAATTTGATAAAATTAAATGCAAACAATGTTTCGCTTGCAATTGATTCCGTAAAATTAACAAGCGGTACCAATCTGACATATACTCAGGTGTCTGATATTCTAACGGTAAATTTAGACAGAACTTATAATATAGGAGAAATTGTAAATATAAGAATAAAATACAGGCATTTGAATGTTACGGATGCATCATTTTACAACAGCGGTTCAACAGGTTATGTATTTACGGATGCAGAACCGGAAGGCGCACGCGGCTGGTTCCCTTGCTGGGACAGGCCTTCCGATAAAGCGACTTTTGATTTAACCGTAAAAGTACCTCAAACTGTCAGGCTCGGCTCAAACGGCAGATTGAACGATTCTACACTTACAGGTGATTCGCTTTACTATCACTGGGTCAGCAGAGACCCGCTTTCGACTTATTTAATGGTAATGACATCAAAAGTAGGATATACAATAAATATTGTATACTGGCACAAACCATCCAATCCTTTAGACAGCGTACCATTAAGATTATATTCACCGACAAATGCCAGCAGTTCAGCAATAGCAGCAATTTTACCGACTATGACTACTTATTATTCAAATGCTTATACAGAGATGCCGTTCGAGAAAAATGGATTCTCTTATGTCCCAAATAGTGCTGGTTTTGTCTGGGGAGGAATGGAAAACCAGACTCTTACGACTATTAATGCATGGAACGAAAATACTGTCTCTCATGAATATGCTCATCAGTGGTTTGGTGATATGATTACCTGTGCGTCGTGGTCCAACATCTGGCTTAACGAAGGTTTTGCGACATGGAATGAATCTTACTGGGTCGAGCGTACAGGCGGTTATACAGCATACAAGAATATGATTAATACTGACGCCAATTCCTATATGTCGGGTAATCCGGGCTGGGCAATATCAGTACCTTCATGGGATGTTACCACTCCCGATGAAAACACATTGTTTAATTTTGCAATAACTTACTGTAAAGGTTCCTGTGCACTTCATCTTTTAAGATACACACTCGGCGATACTTTATTCTTCAGAGGGATGAAAGCTTATGCAACGGATACGGCAAACTTCAAACTGAAAAACTCGACAATTCCCGAATTCATTGCAAAGATGGGTTCAGTTGCAGGTCAGGATTTAACATGGTTTATGAATGCCTGGATTTATCAGCCTAACCATCCGCTATATCAAAACGGATATAATTTTGTAAATACAAGCGGAAGCACCTGGAGAATTAATTTTCTTGCAAAGCAAACTCAGACCGGATTTTTCCCGATTCCGATTGAAATAAAATTCAGCTTTACAACAGGTGCAGATACTACAGTAAGAGTTATGAACAGTGTGAACAATCAATTATTCTCTTTTTATTTCAACCGTCAGCCGACTGCAGTTGTATTTGATCCGAATGATATGATTGTAATAAAAACGGCAACATTATCTGTGGGAGTTGAAGAAAATCTTACAATGACACCGAATAATTTTGAATTATATCAGAATATTCCTAATCCGTTTAATCCTGTGACCAATATAAATTATGATGTCCCGAAAAACGCTCACGTTAAACTTGTTGTATATGATTTACTTGGAAAAGAAATTAAAACACTTGTAAATGAAAATAAAACAGAAGGCAAATACACGATATCCTTTAACGGTATGAATCTGCCTTCAGGTGTATATTTATACAGACTGGAAACTGATAATTTCGTATCGGTTAAAAAAATGCTTATGGTAAAATAATTTTAAGTAAAATTAAGTCCAAAAAAAGCCGGAAATTTGAATTTCCGGCTTTTTTTATATAAAAAAGACTACTTCATTTTTCATATCTTTTGTATATTTTATGTTAATTGACAAAAAACAAAAAGGTAATTCAAACATGAAAAAAATTATTCTAGTTTTATTTGCTTTACTCATCTGGAACATCACATACAGTCAGGACATGAACTTTACAAAAGGGTCCGAGAGATGTTCATATATGAGAACCCATTCTCCGAATGGATTTCTGCCGCATTTGGGAGATTCCCCAAATACACCACGACATTCTTTTAATGTATTGAAATATACATTAAACCTGAATATTTATAATTGTTTTAAATCTCCGTATCCTTACACTTATTCTGCATCAAATCAAATGATGTTCAGAGTTGATTCAACACTGACACAGGTAAAACTTAATGCCGTGAATACGTCACTGGCAATCGACTCTATTCGTTTATCGGGCGGACCTCTTTTAACATATACTCAGGTTTCCGATATACTGACTATTACAATGAACAGAACGTATGCGGTCGGTGAAATAGCCACGATGACAATATATTACAGACATATAGCAACTTCCGGAGACGGCGCGTTTTATGTCCAAAACGGATATGTATTCACCGATGCCGAACCCGAGGGTGCAAGGAAATGGTTCCCTTGCTGGGACAGACCTTCAGATAAAGCACTTCTAGATTTAACAGCAAAGACACCATCAAATGTAAAACTCGGCTCTAACGGCCGTCTTCAGGATTCGACAGCATCCGGCGATACAATATGGTATCACTGGGTAAGCCGTGATTCTGTTTCAACCTATTTAATGGTTATGACCGCTAACACAACATTCAACATTGCTACAGTATGGTGGCATAAATTTTCTAATCCTGCAGATTCCGTCCCTATAAGATTATATTACAACAGCGGAAATAGTTACACATGGGCATTTAATAATATTAAGGCAGTTACCGACTGGTACTCATGGAAATACGGTGAAATGGGATTTGAAAAAAATGGTTTTACGACAGGAGGCTCCCAGTTTGTCTGGGGCGGCATGGAAAATCAGACTTTGACAACTCTATGTTCAAGCTGCTGGGATGTTTCTACGGTAACCCACGAATATGCCCACCAATGGTATGGAGATATGACTACCTGTGCCACATGGGCTGATATATGGCTGAATGAAGGATTCGCAACTTTTACCGAAGCGGTCTGGCTTGAAAAAGCAGGCGGATACGCAGCGTATAAGAACGACATTGTTTCGGATGCAAGTTCATACATGAGTTCAAATCCGGGCTGGGCGATTTGTGTACCCTCGTGGGCAATAACAACACCCGATGTAAATACATTATTCAATTATGCAATTACATATATGAAAGGCGCCTGCGCACTTCATTTATTAAGATACACACTAGGAGATTCAGTATTCTTTCAGGGAATGAAAGCGTATTCGACTGATGCTGTAAATTTCAGATACGGGAATTCAACTATACCGGATTATCTTGCAAAAATGGGTTCGGTTGCAGGAACAAATCTGGACTGGTTCTACAATTCATGGATTTTACTGCCGAATCATCCGACATATCAGAACGGATACAATTTTGTAAATACAAGCGGTAATACATGGAGAATAAACTTCCTTGCAAAGCAGACAAATGCAGGATTCTTCCAGATACCGATGGAAATTAAATTCAGTTTTTCAACAGGCGCTGATACAACTGTAAGAGTTATGAACAATGTGAACAATCAGCTGTTCTCTTTCTATTTCAACCGTCAGCCGACTGCAGTTGTGTTTGACCCGAATAACCAGATTGTTATTAAAACTGCAACGCTCACGATGGGAATTGATGAAAACGAAGGCAAGGTACCCGAGCAGTATAAACTTTATCAGAATGAACCAAATCCGTTCAATCCTGTAACTCTGATAAATTACGATGTGCCGAAAACTTCGCACGTAAAATTAGTTGTTTATGATTTACTTGGAAAAGAAGTGAAAACACTTGTAAACGAAAATCAGGTTTCAGGAAGATATACAATGTCATTCAACGGAGTTAGCTTACCGTCAGGTGTATATTTATACAGACTCGAAGCCGGAGATTTCATATCGGTTAAGAAAATGTTATTAGTAAAATAAAAATATCTCAAATATTTTTTTAAGAAGGTTTCGTGCGAAAGTACGAAACCTTTTTTTTATTTCAGGCAATTAAAAGAGATTAGAAAATATACATAATTATTGTTACTTTTATTGAAAGAATAATATTCTGCTCCGAATATGAAAAAGAACAAACCAATAAAGATATTAACGACTATACTATTTTACCTTTTTTAAAGAATCAGATATTATATATTATTTTTATTTTATAATAGTCAGTCTTCTTACGTTGCTGAAACTGCCAGATTCCAATTTGTAATAATATAAAGCGCACGATAAATCACTCGCATTAAAATCAACGGAATAGTATCCCTGATTTTATGCTCTTTAACAAGTGTGATTACTGCTCTTCCGAGCACATCAAATATTCTGCTTATAACCAATCCCTATTTTGGAATTCCATATTCCATTTTTGTAGTCGGATATACGGATTCGGATAATTCCGCATTGCAACTTCCATGCCAAATATTTTTTATGCTAAATAAGTCGAAATTGATTTTAACTAAAGTATTTTGTAAATTACTATGCTACAAAAAAGAAGAGGGAGAAGGATGAAATTACTTTGATTAGGTAATTTCATATTTTAATTTTATTTATAAAATCAAATTTAATTAACAAATTAAAAAATATAACAAAGGGATTATTGTTATGAGAAAAATTTTTTACTCTTTATTGTTTCTGCTTGCTTTTCTAATAACAAGCGGAGTGAATGCTCAATCTATACCTCCGACATTGCTGACCCCGCCGAATCATTCGACTAATGTGTCGTTGTATCCGACATTTTCGTGGACAGCAGTTACGGGTGCAACAAGTTATCAGTTACAGGTATACCAGGGGTCAACGACTGTTCTGGATATTAACCTTTCGACAACTTCCTATCCTGTAGTTACAAATATTTTATTGCCAAGTCTTTATTATTACTGGCACGTAATTGCAATGGGCCCAACACCAAAAACATCAGGTTCATTTGATTTTACGACTACAGTTTTGGCACCTGTAGCACCCGTATTGGTATCACCCTTAAATAATGCAGTTAATGTTCCATTGACTCCAAGTCTTGACTGGAATAATGTTTCGGGTGCAGCATCTTACGAAATGCAGATTTCCACTACTTCAGATTTTTCAATAATTGTGCTGGACGTACCCGGGTTGGTAAATTCAGGTTATTCAGTACCTGGTGGAAATTTAATAAACAACACTCTCTATTATTGGAGGGTAAAGGCACATAATGCGGGTGGAGACAGTCCGTGGTCGGATGTATGGAATTTTACAACAGCACCGGCACCACCACCTCAACCGATATTAGTTTCGCCTGCAAATGGCGCGGTTAATGTTCCACAGCCTGTTACATTGAAATGGAGAAAATTACCTACAGCTACCAGTTATCATGTTCAGGTTTCATTAAATGTTGGTTTCACTGCAGTTGTGATTGATGATGATGCTGCAGATACTCTTTACACTATTCCTGCAGGAGGATTATCAGGTACTACAACATATTATTGGCATGTTTTAGGTTCTAATGCCGGGGGACAGGGACCATATGCAGATCCTCCGTTCCATTTCGGGACAGCAGTTGCACCGCCTGCACCGCCTGTTTTGACGTCACCACCGGATCATCAGAACCCTGTTAATACAACCGGACAGGTATTTCAGTGGAATGCTTCAGCCGGAGCGACATCTTACAGAATCCAGATTTCATTGGACCCGAATTTTGCTACAACATTCGTAAACCAGGTAACCGGTGCGGCTACACAATATACGCATAACAATCCTCCTTTTGCAAATAATACGACATACTACTGGCGTGTTAATGCAATGAATGCAGGAGGAACAGGAAACTGGTCAATTGTATGGGATTTTCATACGATAGAAGCGACTCTTCCGGCTCCTACATTAATAGCGCCGCCGAATAATTCGGTAAATGTTCCTTTAACACCAACATTGAATTGGTCTACTGTTTCAGGCGCAACAGGATACAGAGTACAAATATCTACAAGTGCATCATTTAATTCGTATGTATTAAATACAAATGTAAGTACACTGCCTTTTACAGTACCAAGTGGTATTTTGACAGGTTATACAACTTATTATTGGAGAGTAGCAACAATAAACGGCGGTGGAACAGGTGCAAATTCAACTGCCTGGAATTTCAGAACAGTGCAGACATTTACTTTAAATCTTAAGGTTTATTTAGAAGGATTTTACAACGGAGCTACGCAGACTCCCGACACCGTGCAGGTTTTTCTTGCACAATCAACAACACCGTTTACATTCAGAGACACATCACTAGCACTGGTAGGTTCCGATGGTTTTGCAAACTTAGTGAGTTTTGCAAAGGCTGTATCAGGGACTTATTATATTGTAGTGAGACACAGAAACCATCTTGAAACATGGAGTGCAGTAGCAATGTATTTCTCAACAGGAAATCCTGTTAATTTCAATTTCACATCAGCTTCCACTCAGGCTTATTGCGGAAATATGAAACAGGTAGGTTCGGTATGGGTATTGTGGGGCGGCGATGCAAACCAGGATGGATTTGTAAGTCCTGCGGACTACGATGTGTTTAAGCCGATGTTCGGTCATGGCGGTTATCTGAATTGTGATTTTAACGGCGACGGATTTGTAGATGGATATGACTTACTGATTTTGAATGCGAATTTCGGTAAGAGTAAATGCGGACCTTATTAAGATTTTAAATTATTATTTCTTAAAGTTTAAATTAAATGTATATGAAAAAAATAATTTCAATAATAGTATTTATATTTTTGATTGCAGCTTCATTGCCTGCACAAAAAGTGAATTTCACTTTAAACAACGCGAGAATTGATGTCGATAAATTTTTAATAGATGTTTATGCAAACGTCGGTACGGGGCAGATTTGGAATGTAGGTCCGACATGTATCAGAATAAATTACTGGACGGTTTCACCCGCAAATGGAATTTCCTTAATAGCCGAAGATCCCGCGACAAATGCAAATATTAATTTATCGAATAATGCAAATTATTTTGATATGACAACTACATCAATAATGGGTGATACATGTGTGAGCCTTAACATACAACAGCTTCTGACAGGTACTTCATTTGCATTATCGTCAGGTTCATATTGGCTTGGGACAATGAAGTTTAATTATTTAAGTCCTGATTGCTGTATAAATATGAGATTTCTTACAAATTCCGCAGTATTCAACGGGATAGGTACAGCATTGATAAATCCAACTGACTGGACTTATACAGATCCGCCTCCGTGTATTGTAGAAGTTGAAAATAATATTAAGGAAATTCCTACAAAATATACACTTTCTCAGAATTATCCGAATCCGTTCAATCCTTCGACATCAATAAAGTATACAATGCCGAAATCCGGATTTGTTTCATTGAAAGTATATGATATACTCGGAAGGGAAATTGCCAATCTTGTAAATCAGTATAAACAAGCCGGAACATACATAGTTGATTTTAATGCTTCAGCACTTACAAGCGGAATGTATTTCTATAAAATTGAAACCAATGATTTTGTAGCCGTAAAGAAAATGGTTCTTGTTAAATAATGACTATATTACAAGTGCCTTAAATATTTGTTACGAACATATTTGAGGTTGTGAATTTAAAACCTTTACTAAACTTTTTAAGTTCAGTAGAGGTTTTTTTATTATGATTCCGGATATTATTATCATAACATCTTCATATAATTAAATAAATTTACTATGCAAAATTTTAATAAACTCTTTTTACTGGTTGTTGTTCTTGCCTGTTTCTGTGTAAATATTGCATTAGCACAGAAAACAAGCAGTAATGAAAATCAGAAGTATTCAAAAATCAGAATATCTGTCACTGCTAATTCGGATTTTCAGAAAGTTAAGAATGCCGGTATTGCACTTGACGGCGGAATATACAAACCGGGTAATTATTTCGAGACCTGGTTATCGTCCGAAGAAATATCCGCATTAAAGGCTGCAGGTGTGCGGTATGAAATAATAATAAACGACTGGCAGGATTATTACAACAGTATTCCGCAAATGACAAATCTTGAAATTCAAAAAGCTCTTGAAAAATCCAGAGATGATTATAATATAACCCATAATATAATGGGTTCAATGGGCGGATTTTTAAAAAGACAGGAAGTCATTAATAAAATAGACTCGATGCATCTTCAGTATCCAACTTTGTTATCGGCAAAATGGTCGATCGGAATGACATATGAGAACCGCGAAATATGGTGTATGAGGATGACTAAAGGTCCCGATGCCCCTACTGGCAGACCCGAAGTATTTATCTATGCCCTGACACACGCACGTGAACCAACCGGCATGGAAAGCCTTATTTATTATATGTACTGGCTGCTCGAGAATTATAATATTGACCCACTGGCTACATATATATTAAATAACAGGGAAATTTATTTTATTCCTATCTACAATGGCGACGGGTATTTTTATAATGAAACAACTAATCCGACAGGCGGAGGGCTGTGGAGAAAAAACAGGCATCCGTGCAGCGGAGGATACGGTATAGACCCAAACAGAAATTACGGGACATATCAATTCTGGAATTCGACAAACGGAGGTTCATCAACAAGTTGCAGCAATGATACATACAGGGGAACCAACCCGAATTCAGAACCTGAGACGCAGGCGTTTGAAAATTTTGTCGATTCAAGGAATTTTAAATCCGGAATCAGTTTTCATACATACGGGAATCATTTATTAAAACCCTGGTCATGGTGTGACCCTTCTCCGACACCGGATGATGCAATATTTTATGAATGGGGAATGGACATGACACAATACAACCACTACAATTACGGAACTTGCTATCAGACATTGGGATATTATGAAAGGGGCGGTGCTTTAGACTGGCTGTATAATGATTCTGCTCATGCCCATATAATTGCTTATACATCTGAAATTGGTTCGGATTTCTGGCCTCCTGCGAGTGAAATTATGCCCGATGTACAGCAGAATCTCTGGATGTGCCAGTATATAACGATGGCAGCCGGACCGTTTGTAAATAATAAAACAATAGCATTTAACAAATCAAGTTATGCGCAGAATGAAACGGGAAATGTTAAAATCGTTTTCAGAAACAAAGGAAGAATGGACGCTCAGAATATTAAAGTGGAGTTTTTACCTTTAAGTGCTTACATAAATATTCCGACGCAGGTTTATTCAAAAGCCTCAATGCTGTCATTTACATCCGACAGCGTTACTTTTAATTTTACAGTCTCTGGTTCTACCCCAAACGGGTACGCAATTCCGACAAGAATAAGAATCAAGCAAAACGATACGAGTATTGTTTATAACCAGGTATATAATGTACTGGTAGGTTCCGGAGTTACGACATTTGCTGACAGTGCGGAAAATGGCACTGCCAATTGGACTTATGGAAGCGGTTGGGCTATAAACACTTCACAATATCATACTCCCACGCATTCATTTGCAAATCCAAATTACGGTAACAATTTAAATAGCTCTTTGTCTCTGAACCTTCCGTTGAATTTATCTGCATATAACGTTGCTTATCTCGAATTCTGGCACAGGTATGATGTAGAAGCAAGTTTTGATTTTTGTATTGTTGAAGTATCGAGTGACAACGGAACAAACTGGCAGCAGATTTCAAGTTATACAGGAACCATGACAACCTGGACAAAGCAGTCATTTGATATATCTTCAATGGTCAATCATTCAAGTAATTTCAGAATAAGATTCAGATTAACAAGTGACGCAAACACTACGGGAACGGGCTGGTATGTCGATGATATAAAAATAACAAATTTTGCAGGCGGTGTTTCGGGTATAAACCCTGGTAAAACTCCGATACCTGAAAAGTTTTCTTTAGAGCAGAATTATCCGAATCCGTTTAATCCGGCAACACAGATTAATTATTCGGTTCCAAAAGCAGGATTGGTAAAAATCAGTGTTTTTGATGTTCTTGGAAGGGAAGTCAAATCACTTGTAAATGAATTCAAAACCGCAGGGTATTATGCCGTGGATTTTGACGGAACTAATCTTTCGAGCGGATTCTATTTTTACAGAATGCAAAGCGGAAATTTTGTAGATACAAAAAAAATGTCTCTAATAAAATAATCCCAGTTACAATCAGTTACAAAAACCTTTACTAAACGATGTTTAGTAAAGGTTTTTTATTTAATAAAGAATTGATTTGAAATTTATTTTTCTTTAAATTTACAGGTTAAATTTAAATTAAAAAACAATGTCCTATTCTAAAAATTTTTACACATTTATTTTCGTCGTCCTGTGTTTTTTGGTAAATATTTCATTTGCCCAGATACATGACAATGGAAATGAAAAATATTCTCAGGTGAGAATATTTGCAACCTCGGATAACGATTTTAACAAAATTCAGAATGCAGGATTATTTCTTGAAGGCGGTATTCATAAAAAAGGATTATATTTTGAAACGTGGCTATCGGAAACGGAAATCTCTAATTTGCAAAAATCAGGTGTGCCATATCAGGTAACGGTTGATGACTGGATGCAGTATTATAACAGCTTCCCGCCATTATCATCAAAACAATACAATGATATTATGAAGAAATCAAAAGATGAATTTAATGTATATCATTCTATTTTAGGAACAATGGGCGGAAATCTGAAATGGGAAGAAATGATTGCAAAGCTTGATTCATTGAGGACACAATATCCTTCGCTCGTGTCTGTAAAGTTTTCATTGGGCAATACTTATGAAGGCAGAGCAATGTGGACAGTCAGAATTACCAAGAATCCTGATGCTCCTACCGGCAGACCCGAAGTATGGTATAACGGAGTAACACACGCACGTGAACCGGGAGGAATGGAAAATGTTTTATATTACATTTACTGGCTGGTAGAAAATTATAATATTGACCCGATTGCTACATATATTTTAAATAACCGTGAGATATACTGGACACCAATAATAAATGTCGATGGTTATTATTATAACCAGACTACAAACCCGACAGGCGGCGGTATGTGGAGAGCCAACAGGCACATGACCACTACCGGATGCGGTTATGTAGATTTGAACAGATCTTTCGGGACATATAATTTCTGGAATTCTTCGAACGGCGGTTCGAGTACTGACCCTTGCAGCGGCGGACAGGGAACATACAGGGGAACTTATCCAATGCTGGAACCAGAAATCATAAACTGGAAGAACTTTGAAAATTCAAGAAACTTCAAATGCGAAATGGATTATCATACATACGGTAATTATTTAATCAAACCTTATGCTTGGTGCGACCCGACACCTACTCCGGACGATGCTATATTTAGTGAATATGGTGCAGAAATAGTTGCAAATAATCATTTTACGTATGGAACACCTTATCAGACTGTTGGTTATTATGTACGTGGCGGAAGTACTGACTGGGTTTATAGCAATGACTCCACCGGACACACGCAGCATGTCATAGTTTATTCTCCTGAAGTCGGTGTAATCGGTTTCTGGTCAAATGCAGCAAATATTACGGCAGAAGCTCAGACTTGTTTCTTCCAGAACCAATTAATGTCTTTAGTTGCCGGACCATATGCCGGATACAAGAGTGCAACATTTAATAAAACAACTTATGTTCAAAACGAAACGGGAAATTGCAAGGTTGTATTCAGAAATAAAGGATTAGCCACTGCTCAGAACGTCAAAGTAATGTTTACACCTGTTTCTTCCTCAAGTTACATAAGTATTCCTACGCAGGTTTATACAAAAGCTTCGTTAACGTCAAGAACCTCGGATAGCACCACATTTAATTTTACAATCGGTGCTGCATGTCCTAATAATTCTGCTATTACGGTCAGGTTAAGAATACTTCAAAACGATACTATTACAATGTACGACCAGAATTTAAATATATTCGTTGGTTCAGGTTATACTATATTACGCGACAGTGCAGAAAACGGGATAACAAACTGGCCTACAATGACGAACTGGTCAGTAGTAACAACTAAATATCTTTCTCCAACACATTCTTTCAAAGGAATTTGCACAAATAACGGAGTAAACCAGATGATTTCGGTTCCATTAAACGTATCATCCTATCCGGCTGTTTATCTCAGTTTCTATCAGAAATATGCTTTAGAAGCAGGATATGATTATGGATTTGTAGATGTATCAAGCAATAACGGAACTTCATGGATAAGACTTGCAACAATTAACGGACTGGATTCTGCAAGCTGGAAGCTGCAAAGTTTTAATATAACATCATATGTTGCAGGTTCAACAAATATGCTTATTCGTTTCAGAGATTCCTGTGATGCAAATACAAACTGGGACGGATGGTATGTTGATAACATTAATGTTACAGGCTATCAGCCGGCGCCAACAGGTGTTATAAGCAATAATACTGTACCCGATAAATACTCTCTTGAACAGAATTATCCGAATCCTTTCAATCCTTCAACGCAGATTAATTATTCAATTGCAAAAACAGGATTTGTCAGAATATCGGTTTTTGATGTTCTCGGAAGAGAAGTGAAGGTATTATTAAATGAAGTCAAAACTCCCGGATTCTATGCTGTCGATTTCGACGGAACGAATCTTTCAAGCGGTATGTACTTCTACAGAATCGAAAGCGGTAATTTTGTCGATACAAAGAAAATGACACTGATTAAATAGTAAATAGTAATTAGTAATTAATAAATAATAGTTTTTAATTTTTTCTCGTTCCCATGCTCCCGCGTGGGAACGATTTTTATTTGAATTATTTTAATTGAGGTATGAAGACTCTTTTTATAAATTGCAAAGCGTGGCTAACAGGAAATAACTTTTCAGACTGCATGGGATTCAATGATGCATCGGGGAAAATTACTTTTGCCGGTTCGGAAAATAATGTAAATAAAAAAGAGTATGATGATATTATTGATTTAAGCGGAAAGCTTGTCCTGCCTGCATTTACTGAGGGTCATTGCCATCTGGTAAAAGGTTCACTCGTTAATTTCTCGGAAATAAATCTCTGCAATGCTTCGAAAAAAAGAGATTTCGAACAGCAGATAAACAAGTACATTAAAAATTTAAAAGGAAATGGCTGGATAGCCGGCGGAAATTTTTCCGAAACAAATTTTAAGGAAGATTTTAAAATTGACAGGTATTTTCTTGATTCGATTTGCGCGGATGTTCCTATGGTTTTATCGCGCCTCGATTTGCATTCTGCATTTTTAAATTCAAAGGCAATTGAAATATCCGGAATGCAGAATAAAATTTCCGAATTCGGACCTGAAGAAATAATGTGCGATGAAAAAGGAAATCTTACAGGCGAGATAAAAGAGAGGGCAAGATTTTTTGCACTCGATTGCGTACCAAAAAAATCGGTTGAACAATTAGCCGATTGCGTAAAGAAAGAAATATCAAGGATGAATTCGCTGGGAATAGCCGCTGTAACGGATATTACATGGGATGATGAACTTGATATATACAAATACCTGCTCGGGAAAAATGAATTGGATGTAAAAATTAATTCGATGTTAAGATTTAAATATTTTCCCTTTGTCGAAGAATATAAAAAAGATTTTCTACATTACAAATATCTTTTCAGAATTAACGCTTTCAAGGAATTTTACGACGGCTCGCTTTCGAGTGAATCGGCATTCTTCGAAGAAAATTACAAAGGAAAAAATCACAGGGGAAGCAGGACAAATTTCGTTGAAAGCAGCGATTTTGCAAAGTATGCTTTTGAAATAGATAAATCCGGCTACCAGCTTGCAGTGCATGCAATAGGGGATAAAGCAGTGAGCGAACTGCTCGATTTTAATGAAGAACTAATCGGAAAAAACGGCGGGAGAGAACGTAGGTTCAGAATCGAACATGCACAACATATCAAGGAAGCCGATTTAAAAAGATTTAAAGATTTAAATATAATAACTTCAGTCCAGCCGGCACATTTATACGTAGATGCAAAGGTTGCTACACAGACGTTAGCCAATCCAAACACAACTCACGTTTATAAAAAATTAATGGATACGGGAGTGGTAGTTAATTTCGGAACTGATTTTCCCGTGGCGGAAGAAAATCCTTTCACGACTATTTATTGTGCAATGACTCGCGAAGCAAACGGATTTCCTGATGGATTTAACAAGGAATATGCGATTGATTTGGAAAATTGCCTGAAAGCTTATACAATTAATAATGCATATGCAAGTTTCGAAGAAAAAGAGCGGGGAAGTATTGAACCGGGAAAATATGCAGATTTAATAGTAGTTGACAGGGATTTATTCTCAGTCTCTGCTAAAGAAATTAGAGAAACGAAAGTGCTTGAGACTTACTTGAACGGGAAGAGGGTTTTTTAATTTTATTTATTTCTTCATTTCCACTTCGAGGTCAACTACCGAGCCTGACGACATCATTTTATCCATATCGAATTCCCAGGTAAGGGTTTTTCCGTTTGTTTTCGTGGCGTTGGAGCTTTTTATTTTATATGGAAATGTAATATTAAATTTCATTTTCTGGTCTTTAAAAAATGCTGACATCGAGTTTCGCATACTATTGCTTGTGTCGCTTTCACTTGCCATTTCATATTTATAGCTAAACAGGATTTTATTCAATTCTTTTTTATATATTATTTCCGTTTTTCCTTTCCCGAATGTGCCTTCATCACTATTAAGCGTTTGACCGGATTGCTCCAATCTTTTTACATTATCGAAATTATAATTTACTTTCATAGTCATAGAAGAATCGGAATTATATTTCGATTTAATATCTTTTAATGTGATACCATCTATTTTTTTGTATTTATCCTTCAGCTCATTCGAGAATAAATCCTCGCTAAGAAGTGAATCCATAATGGAATTTCCTTTCACCGAGTCAAAAGCCATTGCCGCACTTTTCATAAAATCAAAAAAATCTTTTGAATAGTAGATTGTCATAACCTCGCTGCCGGAGCCGTCTTCGTTGATTTTAATGGCTCTTTCGATGCTGATACAGGAGGAAAAGATAAAAACCATTAAAAGGATTGGTAGAATTATAACCGATTTATGCTTTTTCATATTTAGATTTGGTGATTTAGTTAGTATTTATGCTAAACATACTCAATAATTTCGAATAATAAAATTCCATTTTAATTTAAGTCCCTTACATATATCTTTACAGACGAAACAGTGCTGTATGAATAAATCAAAGTTTGTAATATTTATGAAAAAAACATCACCTTTTTTAATCGTGCTATTTGTATATATACTTATCATTATTTCCTGCTCTTTTACGGTAAAAACAATTTCGGCGAGAGTAAATAAGAAAACGATACAAAAAGTCGGCAGCTATCTTATTTCGAAGTATTTTGAAAGCAAAATAGGATTTCCGGAAAGAAAAGAGGACCCGAGAATTATACAATGGCAGAATCTATATGACGTAACATCGAGTGATATCAACTTATCTTTTAATTATAACGAGCAGATGGTTTTTGGGAATGTGACGATGACAGCGCAATCGCTTTCGGATACCTTGAATGAAATATATATAAATCTTTACGGCAATATGAAAGTAAATTACGTAAAGCTTAATGATGCTGAGGTAAGCTTTTCTAGGGAAGTGAAATTTCCCCCGCTAAAGGATTTAAAAATCGATAATGATACATACAAAAATTACATAGTCGTAAATTCAAAAGGGAAGGTTTTCAGGAACGATTATTTTACATTAAACATAAGTTATTTCGGTAAGCCGTACCATACGGGATTTGATTCTTTTACATTCAAAGAAATCGATGGACAGAATGTGATATATACTTTAAGTGAGCCGACATTTTCATCTTCCTGGTATCCCTGCAAGGATATTTTGACTGATAAGTTTTTAAGCAATATGAATCTTACAGTTCCCGATGGATATATCGGAGCTTCCAACGGTATATTGAGTGAAGTAAAAAAAGATGTAAGCGGTAATAATGTATATTGCTGGAAGAGTTCGTATCCTATTGCGTCGTATCTCGTGTCTCTGGTAGTTGCGAAATTCGATGAATGGGAAGATGTTTATTATTCACTCGACAGTACTAAAAGAATGCCTGTCGATTATTTTTCATTTCCAAAATATACCGAAAGGGCGAAATATGACTGGGAGAACACCCCCGAAATGATTGGATTTTATTCGAAGATGCTGGGAGAATATCCTTTCATAAATGAAAAGTACGGAATGGCTATGTTCGGCTGGTTCTCCGGAGCGATGGAGCATCAGACACTTACGAGCATGGGATATACGATGGCTACAGGGGACAGGAGGAAAGAGGAAGTTGTTGCACACGAGCTTGCTCACCAGTGGTTCGGAGATGCAGTAACACCTGAATCGTGGAAGGATATCTGGCTTAATGAAGGTTTTGCCACTTATCTTGAAGTGTTATGGCAGGAACACAAAACAGGAAAAAGCCTTAAGGATTTAATGGCGAATCAGGATTATGGATTTTTTGACGGAACCGTATATAATCCGCAGGGATTTCTGATGAATTCTACGGTTTATCAAAAAGGGGCATGGTGCCTGCACATGCTGAGAGGGAGTGTCGGTGACAGCGTATTTTTTGAGATATTAAGAAAATACTATGACAGGTTTAAGTATAAAAATGCAGGGACAAAAGATTTCCAGAAAGTCTGCGAGGAAGTATCGGGAAAAGATATGAATGTATTTTTTGACCAGTGGATTTACAAAGGCAACAGCAGACCTGAATATGAAGTTTCATATAAGGTTGATAGTTTTATGGGAGATAAAAATGACAGCATAAGTACATTGCGTGTAAATCTGGTGCAAAAGCAGACTGACTGGGATGTATATAAAATGCCGGTCAGAATCACTGTTGTTACCGAGGCGGGTGAAAAAGAATTCACTGTTTTCAACTTTAAAAAGAAACAGCAGTTCGAGCAGCCGATAAAAGGAAAAATACTGGATGTAATTATTGATAAAGACAACTGGATATTGAAAAATGTGGAAAAGGTACCTTATAAAGATATTTATGAATAAAAAACTTTTTAAATACTATTTTTTATTCCTTATTTTTTTTACTGCAAATTTTGCAAATGCTCAGTCACAAAAAATAATATTTAAATTTAAACCCGGCACTCCGTCCGTAATAATAAATAATTTCACAGGCAACAATGCAAAGTCCGGTAATACAAGCATAGCAAGGCTTTGCAGGGATTTGAATATAACAAATACAAAGCAAATATTTCAAAGGGCACTTAACACTTTTAAAAAAGAGGATTTATCAAATTATAATCTTGAAAATATCTTTATTGCTGATTTAGGATACCAGAATAAAAATCAGGCTTTGAGCCTTATATTCAAAAATGAATATATTGAATATGCCCAGGGGAATAATAAATATCAGCTTAACAGCATTATTCCAAATGACCCTTACTTTTCAGCGCAGTATTATTTAACAAGAACAAACATTCAGCAGGAATGGGATATCAGTCTCGGTGATTCAACAATAATAATTGGAATAATAGATTCCGGGCTTGATTTTCTTCATCCTGACTTGAACGGAACATTTAAAATTAATTACGGAGAAATTCCGAATAACGGAATAGATGATGACCAAAACGGATATGTTGATGATTATAAAGGGTGGAATTTTGTAAGCAATAATAATGATGCAACAGACGATAATATCTTTTCACACGGTACTGCGGTATCGGGATTAATTGCGGCGGGATTTAACAACGGAATAGGAATTGCATCCGTAGCACCGCGATGTAAAATTCTTGTAATGAAAGCTTTCGATTCACAGGGAATTGGATATGATAATGACGTTGCAACTGCAATACTGTATGCTGTCTCACGGAGCGTGAAAGTTCTAAATTTCAGTTTTGGAGATTATGTATACAGTTATCTTCTTCGCGATGTAATCAAATTTGCATATTCGAAGAATATTGTTATGTTTGCATCATCAGGTAATGATGCCTCTGATGTATTGCATTACCCTTCGGCATTCGATGAAGTGATTTCGGTCGGGGCATCGGATGCGGATGACAGGAGAGCTTCATTTTCGGCTTATGGAGAGACTGTTGATTTATATGCACCCGGATATCAGATTTTAACTACATCGATAGTAGGGAAGGGAAGTAGTGAGTTCAATAATGACTACACTTATATAAACGGAACATCTTTCTCATCGCCAATTTGTGCAGGAGTTGCGGGATTACTTCTTTCCAAAAATAAAAATTTAACAAACGAGGAAATCCGCGGAATTCTTGTATCGACGACTGATTATTTCCCAGGCCAGGTAAGCTGGGACCACAACTATTCTTCAGGCAGACTTAATGCATTAAATGCGATTAATAATTACAATAATCCGACTGTAGCCAGAATATTTTATCCGTTCCAGGATTTCTCAGATACGCTGAGTACAATACCAATCGTGATTTCCGCCGCATCACCGCTATTCCATTCGTATTCTATTTATTACGGAATAGGGGAAAATCCTTTTCAGTTTAATCCTATTATTACCAACAGAACTTCACAGATTTTAAAGGACACTGCGTGTATATGGAATCTGACGGGGCTTCCCGATACATCTTATACATTGAGGCTGGTAATAAACAGCAACACAGGCAGGACAATCGAGCACAGACTGATATTTTATTATGACCATAATGTTTCGACAATAACAGATTATGCATTCGGTGAGATTATAGATAGGGATTATTATTCCGAGCTTATAACTTTTTCAACAAGATATAAATCTATCGCAAAGATTTATTATAAAAGGAGAAATGTGTCAGAACCGTTTAATTTTATTTATGCTGACGGAAGCTCGGGTAATATAGGTTTGATTTCGGATTTGCATTACGGTTTACTTAAGGAAAAAGATTTATCCCCGAATACAGAATATGAATTTTATATTGAGTCTCAGTCATTAAACGGTACTACCAGCATAAAGCAGGACACATCCTTTCATTTCACAATAAAACCTCAAATAAATAATTACGGGTTCATTAAAAAGAGTTATGCATTACCGTTTGTTCAAACCTGTAACAGTATTATTGATATAAATAATTCAGGTAAGAAAGATTTATTCACAAATGACATAAATAATAATCTGAAGTTAAATATATATGAATACTCAAACGGAGTATTCAATAAGATTCAAAATTATGTATTGCCTGATTTTTCGATTGCAAGGGACTTGACATATTTGAATAGTAATAATAAAATTGACTTGCTCACTTCGACGAGCCGAAACGGAGCCGTTTATGAAGCGGCGAATCCGAATCAATTCCCGGCAGTAAAAATCTGGAGCGATGAAGGAAATGAAAATTTCTGGTCTGTAAGATTTGCGGATGTAAATAATAACGGGAAAAAAGAAGTGCTAGGTTTAGGTAAAAACGGCTTACGGATACTTGAATATAACGGGAGTACGTTCGGAGAAATCACCACATTGCAGTACAGTACTGTGTCTTCGCAGGCGAATTCCCAGAATGTTCTCGTGGAAGATTTCGACAGTGACGGCAGAAATGAAATAGTATTTATAGATACTTATTTCCCGTTTGCAAATTCAGTATCGCAAAACCTGGGAATTAATGTATATAAAAATACATCTGAAACAGGTTTTGCGAAAGTATTTACTGATACACTCGAGAGATTTTTAAAAGGTGATAATATTATTGCAGGTGATTTCGACGGTGACGGTAAAAAAGAATTTGCTTTCGGAACTGTAAGTAATTCATCTGATTTAATTCAATACTACAGCCTGTATATATATAAATTCATTAATAACGGATACAGCATTTTTGACAGGATCGATATATATAACAACGAAGCAAATGCGGAAGTATCGACTAAAGCCGGGAATATAGATGCAGACAGCAAAGACGAGATTCTGATAAATGCAGGAAAAAGTTTTTATATATTCAAATATAATAATACGAATCAGAAATTCGAACCTGTTTTTTATCTGAATAACGTAAATTCCGTAAATCAACTTGTGTATGATTTTGACGGGAACGGCATAAAGGAAATAGGGTTAAATAATGTAAATGATACGATGTATTTTTACGAAAAGGACATTGCTTTTACGGGACCTCAGACGCCTTTGAATTACAGTGCATATTCTTTAGATTCGAATAAAGTTTATCTGAGCTTTTCCTCCGTTGTTAACGCTGATTATTACAGGGTTTACAGAGCTGATGATGACAGCACAGCAAATTTTGTATTATATGATTCAACATTGCAAAATAATTATTTTGACGTGAATGTAATTAACAGGAAGAATTATTTATACAGGATTACCGCAGTAGATACAAGTTTAAGCGTGAGGGAAAGCAAGCCGACAAATTATATTAGCGTGTTTGTACATAATAAATCGAAACTGGTAAAGGTTATATCAGAAGGCAACGGATTTTTGACTGTTACATATTCCGAAAAGATAAATATTTTAATTCCTCCGCCGAATTCGTTTGTGGTGAGCAATGCTGGCTCTCCGAAATTAGTAGGAGTAAAAAATTCGTTTGAGTACCTGCTTTCATACAGCAGCAGGTTACCTAACGGGGATTATAATATTAAAACAAACAGACTTTCTGATTTTTACGGCTCGCCGGTCGATTCGAATTCCATTGCGTTTACGGTAAATCAGGCTGACTCTGTTCAGTTTTACATCAGGTCTGTTTCGCTTGCGGATAAATACAGATTAAAAGTTGAATTTAATCTGAACACTGATACAACAACCTGCAGGAATCAGAGCAATTATACTTTTGAGCCGTTTGGATTTAAAGTTTTATCTGTTGAAGCGGATAATTCAAGCAAGAATATATTATATCTGAATTTATCGAATATCAGTTATATAGGCGCAAGCGGTAAAAATTATCTGCTGAAAGCTTTTAATATTTATTCTTCGACGGGAGTAAAAATCAGCGAAGGCGCGGGAGCAAGTTTCGGACTTATTTTCAACAGGGAAAACCTGAATGATGTTTTTGTTTATCCGAATCCGCATACAAAAAATTCAAAACAGGATTTCATCACATTTGCAAACCTGACGAGGACCGCTACGATTTATATTTATGATTTAACCGGAAGGTATCTTGCAAAGGTAGATGCAACAGGAGGAAACGGCGGAGCTGAGTGGAACCTGAAAACCAATGACGGCAAAGATATTCCGACGGGGGTTTATATATTCAGAGCTGAAGGGAAAGATTCAAACGGAAATGCAGTCGATGATAAGACGGGGAAATTTATGATTGTAAAATAAAAAAGGTATTATGTCTTACAACACAATACCTTCCTTAATTTAAAACCAATACAAAGCTTACTTTTTATTCACGTATCCTGCGAATTCTTTTCCGGCTTTGAATTTTACAACTTTCTTGGCAGCAATGTTGATTTCTTTTCCGGTCTGCGGGTTGCGGCCTTTGCGGGCTTTCCTTTTACCGACCTGGAACGTACCAAAACCGACTAATCCAACTTTATCCCCTTTTTTGAGAGTTTTTTTAATGATATCCATAATACTGTCTATCGCGGCTTTTGCAGTAACTTTTGTTACTTTTATTTCGCCTGCTAATTTGTCAATAAGTTGTTCTTTGTTCATAAATGATATTTTTAGGTTTTAAAAAAGTTTTCATACAAATATAATATTGTATTATTTAAATAGCAATAATTAATTTAATATTATTTAATATGTTTTCTAATATGGTTGTTCGCCGAAATCCTTAAATATTGAGGATGATACGGAATTATTTTAGATGACAATAATTGTTAAAATAATCTCTAAGTATCATATTACCCAATATTCATTTTAATCCTAATTCCGTCCTTTTCTTTTATGGTCTTTGATTTCGAAAGTTTTTCTTTCTGTGATTCCGTTCAACACGAATTCCACGGCGTATTTACCCGGTTTCAGATAAATCTTGTTTGTATCTGTTTTCTTATCTTTCTTTAAATATTTAATATCGTTTAAATACAGGTCTGCTTTATTACCGTCTACTGATAAATCATATTTCATAAAGTTCAAACCTGCATCACTCCTGTATTCCAGGCTGTTAATATTAAGGCTGTCTTCGGTATAAATGCTGATTTTCAGAATACCGGGTTTATTGCAGTAATATATGAAAGAAAAGTCAGGTACAAGAGTATCAGACCATGTATCATCTTTTCTTCCCCAGTTTTTATTAAAATTGATATCCTGTAAATCAAAAACATATAAATCTTTTTTCAGAATATCATCAGTAAACTGTTGAATGTACTGAACATCGGCAATATATATAGACCTGCCGTGAGTACCGGCGACCAGTTCTTTATCTCTCGGATGAATTACGAGGTCGTGAACAGGTACGTTCGGAAGACCTTTGAATAGCGGTAAAAAGTTTTTTCCTTTATCAAGCGATACAAAAATTCCCAGGTCAGTTCCCGCATATAAAATATTTTCATTAACCGGGTCTTCTTTTATAACATTTACAGGGGCAAGAGGTAAATCTTTTCCAATCTGAATCCAGTTTTTCCCGTAATCAGTCGAGCGGAATAACAGAGGTTCGAAATTATCCCATCTGAAACCATTCACAGAAACATATACGGCAGCAGTATCGAATGCAGATGCCTGAACCCTGCTAATCCAGTAATAACGGGGAAGTCCGTCTGAAATATTTTCCCAGATATATCCTCCGCTCTTTGTCACATATACAGCACCATCATCACTGCCTGTATAAATTAGTCCGAATTTTAAGGGAGATTCGTGAATCGTTGTAAGCGTGCCGTAAGGCACCTTTCCCGGTCTTCCGCCGTTTGTTAAATCTCCCGAGATTGTTTCAAAACTATCCCCTTTATTCATCGAGCGGTGAAGTTTGTTCGAACCAAAATAAATTATATCCTGATTATGAACCGAAATTTGAATAGGTGACTGCCAGTTAAACCTGAACGGCTTTTCACCTAAATCGTGTTTTGGTGTTATATATTTATAATCATGTTCGTTTTTTTTAATCCTGTAATAATTACCGAACTGGTAACCTGTATATACAGTGTTGTTATCTCTCATATCGATTGCTACCTGCATGCCATCGCCGCCCATTAAGGATTTGTAAGGGTATTCACCTGAAGCATACCAGTTGTAATTTGCTATGTATGTGCTCGGACCGTACCAAACTCCGTTATCCTGAAGCCCGCCATATACATTGTAGGGTTTTTCATAATCAATATTCACAGAATAAAACTGTCCGACCGCAGGTGTATTTGCTTTGAACCAGGTTTTTCCGTCGTCATAGCTGATATTTATACCACCGTCATTTCCGAGTATTATATGACCTTCGCGTTTTGGATTAATCCACAGTGCGTGATTATCTGCGTGAACATTTTCTCTCGAAATTAATTTAAAAGTTTTTCCACCGTCATCAGACCTGATTATAGGTACACCCAGTACAAAAATTTTATCTGGATTTGCCGGTGATACTCTTATATTTGCGAAATAATATCCGTAAGTATAAAACACATCGTTAATATTATCCTCGTGTGTTTTATGCCAAGTTTTTCCTGCATCTTCCGAGCGGTAAACCTCCGCACCTTTATAGTCTGTCTCGAACATTCTGCTCTCTGCATCATCGAGATATTCCACGAGTGCAACCGGTTTTATTTTTCCGCTTCTGACCATTTCGAAAACGACTTTTGCAGTATATTTATCGGGAAAATCATTATCATCGAGATACTGGTTTACATCTTCCTCTTTTAAGTTAAGAAAATCCTCAACACTGATTTTTTTTAGTAAATCCTTAGTTATGACACTTTCTTCTTTTTCTTCTTTTTTCTCTTTTAGTTCGTGGTTGTCGAGAAGAGCATAAATAAGATTTGTATTCCCCTGATACAATGCCAGTCCTATTCTTCCGATACCTGCACCGACAGGAAATCCGCTTTCTTTTGTGGAAATCAGAGTCCAGCTGTCTCCTCCGTCGAGACTTTTATAAATTCCCGAAGCGCTTCCTGCTTCATATCCTTCCCAGCTTCTTCTTTCCCTGAACCACATAGAAGCATAAAGTATTTTTGAATTGTCGGGATTAACTGTCAAATCAATTGCACCGGTATTATCATTTATGAATAAAGTCTGTTTCCACGATTTTCCTCCGTCCTGTGTTTTATAAATTCCTCTTTCCGGATTTGGCGAAAAAAGATGTCCGAGTGCCGCAACCCATATTGTATTTTGATTTGAGGGGTCAATAACGATTCTGCCAATTCTATGAGTTTCAATCAGTCCAATGTTAATCCAGTTTTTTCCGTCATCGGTTGATTTGTAAATTCCTGTTCCTGAGTAAGATGAACGGCTCGAATTGTTTTCACCTGTTCCAATGTAGATAATATTATTCTTCCAGTCTACAGCAATATCACCGATTGAGATTACAGATTCATTATCGAATAAAGGGTTGAATGAAATTCCATTATTTGTAGTCTTCCATAAACCGCCTGATGCATATGCAACATAAAAAATGGTCGGGTCGTCTGGATTTACATCAAGGTCCACGACCCTGCCGCTCATTACGGTCGGACCGACTGACCTGAATTCCACATTTTTCAGAATCGAATTTTCACGCTTCCTTAACTGCTTTGAAAAACTCTCAAGCCTCTTTTCTGCGCTCGTAAATGGAATGGGGTTATTCTCGAAATTACTCTGGGAATAACAAATACCTGTTAATAATAAAGTAAGAAGAGTTAAAATTAATTTATTCATATGCTTATTTTGAAAAGGTTATATACAAATATTTATACGGAATATTAATTTAAAATGTTTGATATTAAAGGAAATTATTCAAAATTAAATTTAAAAATTAGGTATTAAATTATGAAAAAGTATTTAATATTAGCATTATCTGTTTTCATCTTTTCTTCTATAACAAAAGGGCAGAATGAAAATCATACAAAGGCAGTATTTGTAGAGCCGAAGAGCGAATTTTATGAAGATATGTCGAAAGAAATTGAAAGGTATAACACGCCCGATAAGGAAGTCAGCAAATCATTCAAGGTTGATTTTAGCGGAATGGATTTACCTAAGTCGCTCGATGAATTTAAAACTTTCTGGCACAATCCTCCCGTGTCTCAGGGACAGACAGGAACCTGCTGGGCTTTTTCCACAATATCGTATTTCGAATCTGAAATATACCGTTTGCACAAAAAAGAAATTAAGCTTTCGGTGCTATACACTGTATACTGGGAGTATGTGGAAAAAACCAGACGCTTTATTCGCGAAAGAGGGAATTCGGTTTTCGGTGAAGGCTCTGAGGGAAACGCAGTACCGAGAATCTGGAAGAAGTATGGTGCTGTTCCTCTGGAATCATACACCGGCTTGCTTCCGGGGCAGATGTACCACGACCACACTAAAATGATTGATGAGATGACAAGTTATCTTCAGAATGCAAAAAAGAATAATCTTTGGAATGAAGAGGAAACTGTTGCAACGATAAAAGATATAATGAATCACTATCTCGGAGCACCTCCTGCGAAAGTGAAAGTTGACGGGGATGAATACACACCACAGGAATATTTTAATAAATTTGTTGACCTGAAGCTCGACGATTATGTTGACGTAGTTTCTTATATGCAGGAACCGTTTTATCAGCAGGTAGAGTATAAAGTCCCGGATAACTGGTGGCACAGCAAGGATTATTATAATGTACCGCTGGATGTATTTATGAGTTTAATAAAACAGTCGGTCCGAAACGGTTATACTGTTGCTCTAGGAGGTGATGTATCTGAACCGGGATATGACTCTCATGTAAAATGCGCTATTATTCCCACTTTCGATATCCCGTCCGATTATATAGATGATTATGCCCGCCAGTTCCGTTTTTCAAACCAGACTACCGGAGATGACCATGGAATTCACATAGTCGGATTTGAGACTAAAAACGGAAAAGACTGGTTTTTAATAAAAGATTCGGGTGCAGGTTCAAAAAATGTCGAACCAAAAGGATATTATTTCTATCACGAAGATTATGTCAAACTGAAAATGATGGATTTTATGGTTAATAAGGATGCTGTTGGGAATCTTCTTGAAAAATTCCAAAAATAGAAACATTAATTTTACAAAAATGAAAAAAATTATTTCCTGTACTTTATTTTTTATTTTTTCTTTAGTTTTTGCTTTTAATGTCAGCTCACAGGATACTTTTTCAATAGTGGCAATTGATCCGGTTACCGGAGAGGTAGGAAGTGCAGGTGCTTCCTGCGTTACAGACTGTACAATACTTACCGATGTACACCCCGGCTGGGGAGTTGTTCATACACAGGCATCATGGCTGCAGGCAAATTATAATTATGCAAAATCTTTAATGAATCTTCATCTTCCACCGCAACAAATTCTCGATTCATTAATTGCTCATGATGCACAAAATAATCCTACTCTCAGGCAATATGGAATCATAGATTTGGTTAATGGCGGAAGAACTGCGGCTTATACGGGAACTAACTGCACTAACTGGAAAGGTCATATAATAGGTGCAACATACACTATTCAGGGTAATATATTATTGGGTTCGCAGATTCTCGATTCAATGCAGGCGAGGTTCAACAGGACTCAGGGAAGCCTTGCACAGAAACTTATGGCGGCATTGCAGGGTGCAAAAGTTATCGGTGCTGATACAAGGTGTGCCGCGAGAAATACTTCTTCGCAATCTGCTTTCATACGTGTTGCGCGGACATCAGATACTCTGGGTGTGCTGAAATTAGACCTTAAAGTTTTAAATGCCGCTGTAAGCCACGACCCTATTGATTCACTTCAGGTTCTTTTTAACGGATGGATGACGGGTGTTTACGGATATTCGGATATAGTACCGGAAAAAACAATACTATTCCAGAATTATCCTAACCCTTTTAATCCTTCCACGAATTTCAAGTTCAACCTGAAAGATAACGGATTCGTGAGTTTAAAGGTATATGATTTACTTGGAAAGGAAGTTGCGACAGTAATTAATTCTGATTTGAAAGCCGGAACTTATGATATGAAATGGGAGCCAAACAGGCTTGCCAGCGGGGTATATTACTTCAGGTTAAGCACTGATGATTTCAGCGATACAAAAAGAATGGTTATTATAAAATAAATTTTTATTTATGGAAAATACTGAAGAAGTAAAGCAGACAGAGTATTCGGGAAAGAATGAAAACTTTTTTTTATAACAGACGTATAATGAAATATAAAGAACGATTCTAACTTAATAAAATTTATTTATGGAAAACACTGAAGAAATTAAAACCGAAGAAATAATAACGAGTGATGAAAAAACTTTATCTTTGTTTTGTCATCTTTCGATGATTTTGGGCGGGATACTGGTGCCTATTATTATCTGGGCGATTCAAAAGGATAAATCCAAATTTGTAAGATTTCATGCTTTACAGTCAATTTTTTATCATCTGGCTTATTCGGTGATTATAGGATTTTTTGTGGCTTTTTTTATGATAATATTTTTTGGCAGTCTGGGATTCCATACATCAGGATATTACAGGCATAGTGACGGATTACCCGAATATATGATTATTATTTCTATATTATTCGGTGCTGTTATAATGATATTTGTTTTAGCGGGAATCTCTTACGGTATTTATCTCGCAGTAAAATCTTTCCAGGGTGAAAAAGTAAGGGTTCCGATACTCGGAAAGATTATCTATGAAAGAGTTTACGGAAAAGCGTAAAATAAGAGAAATCAAATCATCCTTAAAAGGCGGATAATAATTTTAAGAGCCCGCCAAGGCAGGCTCTTAAAATTTTAAAAATATTTAAAGCAAAAATTATTTTAACAGAACCATTCTTTTCGTTTCACTGTACCCGTTGCATTCCATCCTGTAAAGATAAATTCCGCTTGTAAGTCCTTCAGCATTGAAATCAACAGAATAGGAACCTATGGATTTCATTTCGTTTACAAGGTTTTTCACTTTCCTTCCGAGTATATCATATATTTTTAATGAGACAAATCCCTGTTTTGGAATTTCATAGCTTATCCTTGTTACGGGATTAAACGGATTAGGAAAATTCTGTAATAACTTAAAATTAGAAGGATAATAACCCGAATTATTATTTGTATTCAAAGGCGGTTCAATCTTAAAACAAATATTTGGTCTATAGTACCATATAATAGGATTTTGAAAAGCCGTGCATGCGGAAGATAAATCATGCGACTCAAAACCGGTATAATAATGAGGTGTTGTAGAAGTTACTCTGACTGCCGAAGCTACATAATTTGTAGTATTTTCGAAGCATATTTCAACCAAGATATTACTTGCACCATCCCATTCAAAAGGTGTTTGAAGAACTAAATACTGCCATCCTGTTCCGGGAACTGTATAACTTCCTGAATATACATTAGTCCAGTTACTATTCACAAATCCCGTGAATGATGTATCAGAAGTGCTTTGAATATTAATATGAAAATTATTCATAGGGAGGCTGACTACAGAACCTATATAAAATCCTACTTTGGTAATAATTCCCTGCATTCCGCCGGCCATAAGAATTTCTGCCGCAGTATAGAGCATTTGGCTCCGGTCTCCGTAATATTCAGTATTATACGGACCGCTTATAGTCTGAGACGTACCTGTTCCTATACAATTGTATGGACCTGAACTAATTAAAAAATTATACAATGCAGTAGAGTCCCTGTTATGCTGCGGAGAATTGTCCTGAGCGATAATTCTATAATAAATCGTATCACCAGCATAAATTTCAGAATTGAGGGAATTAAATAATGCTGTATATGTATTCCCGGTCGAATTCAGCAGTTTAAATTCTTTTGCAGGAGTGCTGTTTCTTCTCCATCTAACCCAGACAGAATCCAGTCCAAAATTATCCGTAACAGTAGAAGTAACAGAAACAGGCCAAAGGTCTTTAAGTGTATTTCCAATCGGAGTATGGGTAATTACCGGTTTTACTGTATCAACTGCCAAAGCAAGAAAGCTGTATATATTTGATGGAGCACCCAGAGGAGCTAGCGCAAATCTGTTAAGAGAATCTTTAGTATATCCGTAATATCTGTACATTGCCGGACTGCCATTACCGGGAATACTTCCTGTCCAGTTATTTCCGCCGGTATTGGTCATATTTACACTATCGGTTATGACCGGATTATTTCTCGACCAGAATAATTTAGTATAAGCAATACCTGAACCACCGGGAGTAACAACTGCATTTACAGTATAAGGTCCCGACAAGTTTTGGGTATTTAAAACCTGAGTGATTGTAATCTGCGGCCCGGGACCTGCAACAAAACAAGTTGCCATAACCTGATTATATGAAGACGGGAATGTTCCTATCAAATTTATTGATGCGTACATCGTATCAACTTCATATAAACCAACCGTACTGCCGCATGCACACCAGAGCATTTTAGAAAAATCCGTTCTGTCAAAACCGGCATCCTGAGCATAATTAACAGGATAGCCGAGTGAACCAATCTGGGTCCAGGTACCTGTGTTTTTATTTACTTTCCAGAGTGCATCGGTAACCATATCTATTCCAAAATATGTTCCGTTAGCGTTAAAACCACCGGCAACTATTGCGGAGGGACTTGATACGGGAGAACCTACCCACGTTAAATTTTTAGTAGTCCAGTTCATCCTGTATAATTGAGTTTCAGTCAAAGAAGAATCTGAACTTAAAATATAAAATGAACTGGTTGTATGGTCCCATTCCATATCCATTGGTTTATGTCCGCTTTTTAAATTCAAAGGCGCCCCCATGCTTGTAAGAGCTCCGGTAGCGGTATCGACTTCAAAAATAGTATAAGGCGGTGCATTCTGATCCTGAACATAAAATTTCCAGACTCCTGTAGGGTTAGCAAAGTCTCCGTTACCAAACAGATACGGCTGTACACTTCCGATAAGAGTAGTAGTACCGGGTGAACCGACTCTGTATCTGAACAGCTGGCTTCCTGATGTACCAACAGGATAGTAAGAATATCCGATTGTATTCGGTTTGGTCAAAACTAAATTCGTATTATAATTACCGCTATTGGGTAACCAGGGAGCAACACCCGCAGATAGTACGTTATTATATTGGGCAAAAAGGTTCGAGAAATACAATAACACTAATATTAAACAGAATACAAATGTTTTTTTTCTCATTTTTTTCTTTTTAAAATTATATTTAATAGTAAAGTCCGCCTATCAGGACTTTTTGTTATAAAAATAATTTATTAAAAATTATTTTATTAATATTCCCGATAAATCGGGATTTTTTATTAAATAATTTCATTATTTAATCATCAACATTTTTCTCGTTTCGGTATAACCATTGCATTCCAGTCTGTACAGATAAATTCCGCTTGAAAGACCGGAAGCATCATAATCTATGGTATAAAAACCCTGCGATTTAATTTCGTTAACCAATTCTTTAACTTCTCTGCCTAGTATATCATAAATCTTCAAACTGACATAACCCTTCACCGGGATTTGATAATTAATTTTTGTCACGGGATTAAAAGGGTTCGGATAATTCTGGGACAATTTATATACAGTCGGAATATTATTTGAATTATTTGCAATACCTATAACCGATATAATTTGAAAACATGTATTTGGTCTGTATGAGGAACCCCAGGGAGTTTTATATGTTGTACATGCTAATCCTAATGTATCATCATAGCCCATATAATAATCCATAGCTGATACTGCTGTCCCCTGTACATATGAACCGTGTGAATAATTTGTATTGCTAAAACAAATTTCAACCAGCAAATTACTTACTCCGTCCCAGTAAAAAGGTGTCTGCAAATTTATAAATTGCCAGCCCATTCCATTAACTTTATATGTGCCTGAATATACACCGGTCCAATCGGAAGTAATAAATCCATTTGTAAGTGAAGACAGGTTTGTGTTTTGCATTCTAATATTAAAATTATGCATCACCTGAGTATCAACAGTAACTATATTAAAACCGATTTGCATGATATTACCTGTATTGCCGCCATTTGCGGAAATTTCTGAAGCAGTCCAGAGCATTTGTGTCTTAAATCCATTCCAAAATGTATTAAACGGACTTGCAGATCCGACTACATCAGTTCCATTTCCTATACAGGAATATAATGAAGGTATGATATTAAAACTAATCAAGCCCGTAGAATCCTTGTTATGATTGGTAAAATTATCCTGAGCTATGATGCGGTAATAGATTGTATCACCGACATTAACATCGGAAATCAAAGAATTAAATATTGCTTTATAAATAATTCCGGATGTATTTATAAGTTTTAAATGTTTTGTTGCATTACTGTTTATTCTCCATCTTACCCAGACAGAATCTATTCCGATATTATCCGTAACAGAGGCCAATACGGAATCCGGCCATTGATATTTAAATATATTTCCTAAAGGTGTGTGATTGATAACAGGTTTTATTGTATCGTTTGCATTTGATTTAAAAGAATAGAGACTCACCGGTGCATTATAAGGTGCTGCCACAGACCTGTTGAGGGAATCTTTAGCCCATATATAGTATCTGTAAGTTGCGGGAAGACCATTACCGGGAATGTTTCCCGTCCAGTTATTACCGCTTGTATTTGTCATCATAACGCTGTCGGTAACGGTAATATTATCTCTTGACCAGTATAATTTTGTCATTGAAATACCCGAGCCTGAAGGAGTAACGGCAGCGTTAATTGCATAGGGACCTGTCACATTCGTAGTATTTTGAAGCGGGGAATGAGAAATCTGAGGACCCGGTTTAGGCATGAAACCCATTGCTACGACTCCCAAATATCCGGACGGAAAAGGACCTATAAGCGTAGCAGAACCCGTCACGGTATCTACCTGGTAAAGGCCAAGGGTATCAGAGCACGAACACAACAGCATTTTAGAAAAATCCGACCTGTCAAAGCCTGCATCCTGATAAAGACAAGCGGATATGCCTAAAGGACCTACCATTGTCCATGCACCTGTATATTTATTCACTTTCCATAATGCATCCGTTCCTGCATCACAACCAAAGTAAGTACCGTTAGCATTAAAACCTCCTGCCATTATTGCTGCGGGCGACGTAACCAGAGGACCAATCCAAGTCAATGATTTTGTTGCCCAGTCCAAAGAATAAAATTGTGTCTCTGTATTATTATAATTTGTACTTACCATAAACATTGTATTTGTTGTATGGTCCCATTCCATATCCCTGACTCTATGCCCGCTTCTTAAATTCAAAGGTACACCGATACTATCCAGATTTCCTGTAGCAGTATCAACTTCATATATTGTGTACGGAGAAAAAATATTGCTCTGAACATAAAATTTCCATACACCTGTCGGGTTAGCAAAATCGCCATTCCCAAATATCATTTTTTCATTGCCTATTAATGTTGTTATGTTAGGGGAACCCACATTAAATCTGAATAACTGACAGCCCCCTGTTTGTGTCATATGATATGCATAACCAACAGTATTTGGATTGGGTAAAAACAAATTTGCATTCATATTTTCACTATTTGAAACCCATGGGCCTGCACCGGCAGAATTTAAACCGTTGTATTGTGAATAGAGATTTGGTAAGATTGATAAAACTATTAAAAAGCAGAAAATAAATGTTTTTTTACACATTTTTTCTC
>Ga0224522_1000151_pt1 | contig 33681 bp, 46 predicted proteins | sample CFST25metaG_FD_182733 | JGI IMG/M metagenome (GOLD analysis project Ga0224522, IMG submission 182733) | Peat soil microbial communities from Stordalen Mire, Sweden - C.F.S.T25 | ecosystem: Environmental > Terrestrial > Soil > Wetlands > Peat | place: Sweden: Norrbotten County, Stordalen Mire...
CCGAGGGTGTCGAGATGGTAATGCCAGGCGATGATGTCTCAATGGAATGCGATTTGATCATTCCGGTGGCGTTGGAGCAGGGCTCAAAGTTTGCAATTCGTGAAGGTGGTCTGACGGTTGGCGCCGGCGTGATCACGAAAATCTTGGCATAGGTAGAATTATTATGGCAAAACAAAAAATCCGAATTCGTCTTAAGGCTTATGATCACCGTGTCCTCGACCAATCCGCCAAACGGATTGTCGAAACGGCGGAACGCAGCGGGGCTCAGGTAGTTGGCCCAGTCCCTCTTCCTACTCGTATTGAGCGCTTCACAGTACGTCGTTCGGCGTTCATCGATAAAGATTCACACGAGCATTTCGAAATTCGCACTCATAATCGCATGATCGATGTACTCGATCCGGATGCAAAGACGATCGATATGCTGATGCGTTTGAATCTCCCTGCCGGCGTGGATATTGAGATTAAGATTTAGATTTAGTAAGTTCATTACCGACGAATTCGAATTTTAGTATCGGTAGATCACCTTAAAAATTGGTAATACGCTGGCTATTTACTGCATTGTGCGGTAAAATAGTCCGGTTTGGGTGTAATAACCCAAAGAGGCAACTCAAGAGCGATTTTGTAGGCGCACGCGACAAAATCATCTGTGACGCAGCAGGTCGCTGACTGAGTTGTACAGGGATGATGCAGCCTAGCCCAGGCTGACAGTCTCTTAAAAAATGCTCGAAGGAGAACAACTGAAATGTTAAAAGGGCTTATTGGGAAGAAAATCGGCATGACCCAGATTTTCGATGACAACGGCGCGGCAATTCCTGTCACGCTCATCGAAGCTGGGCCATGCTTCGTTACCCAGATTCGTACGGTTGAGAAGGAAGGTTATTCAGCCGTTCAATTGGGTTTCGAAGAAGTAAAGCCGAAACGTTTGACCGGCGGCGAAATCGGCCATCTCAAACGTTCGAACCTTCCTCCACTAAAATACATTCGCGAGTTTCGAGCCAAAGAAGTGGAACTCAAAGAAGGCGACAAACTGGATGCGGCTGTATTTGTAGTTGGCGAGAAGGTTGATGTCTCAGGTACGAGCAAAGGCAAAGGTTTTGCAGGTGCCGTAAAACGCTATCATTTCCGTGGTGGACCGAAAACTCATGGTCAATCCGATCGATTGCGTGGTCCTGGCTCTCGTGGTTCAACAACCACTCCAGGCCGTGTATACAAAGGTACTCGTGGTCCAGGTCATATGGGCAATGACTCGGTTACTGCGCAAAATCTAAAGGTCGTCCTGGTCGATGCCGAACGTAATGTTGTCGGCGTAAATGGTTCTGTTCCTGGCGCACGCGGCGGCCTGGTCGTGATTAAAGAATCACGGAAACAGTAAGCATTTCTGAGAATCATTTACCTGGACTAAGGGAGCTAATGACTATGGAAGTTGATGTCTTAAACATGGAAGGCAAGAAGGTCAAAACGGTTGAATTACCGCCTGAGATCTTTGAAGCCCCTATTATTGTTGATCTGATGCACCAGGCATTTGTTCGCCAAATGAATAATGCCCATTTAGGTACGCATGAGACCAAAACCAAAAGTGATACTTCTGGCGGCGGTCACAAGCCTTGGCGACAAAAGGGAACCGGCCGTGCCCGGCAAGGTTCCACACGCTCGGCGCAATGGAAGGGCGGCGGTAAAATTCATACCCCCCACATGCGCTCTTATGTGGTTTCAATGCCACGCAAGATGCGGCAAGCTGCTTTACGTTCGGCTTTGTCTTCAAAAGCCGCCGAAAACCAGATTGTGGTTGTAGATGAACTTAAACTCGCCGAACCCAAGACCCGCCTGATGGTTGGGGCCTTAAATAAATTAGTTGGCGAATCCTCCAGCGCATTACTGCTGATCCCTTCTATTGAATCTTATGAAGGTGTGATTCGTTCGACCAATAACATTCCAGATGCGAAAGTACTTCACGCGAGCTATTTGAATATTCGCGACCTGCTGGTTTTTGATAAAGTGTTGATTCCAGTAGACGTACTCGATCTGATCAAAGCGAATCTGGGATAGGTAGGAGATAAAAATGACCACTATTTATGATGTACTCCACCGCCCAATTGTGACTGAGAAATCCAATTATCTGGTAAACACTCTGCATCAATATGTGTTCGAAGTAGCCAACGATGCCAACCGCACAATGGTCAAAGATGCAGTAGAAATCCTCTTTCATGTAACTGTCGTACGGGTGAACATAATCAATGCTCCTGCAAAAAGGGCTCGCAAGGGGCGCAGTCGCCGCTTGGATGTCAGCAAAGCAGGGTATAAAAAAGCAATCGTCACCCTAAACCCGGAAGATCGTATTCCATTATTTGAAGGGGTTGAATAATGACGATTAAGATATATAAACCAACGACTCCCAGCCGCCGTGGTATGACTGGTTATACCTTTGATGAAATTACCAAAGATACTCCAGAGCGGTCGCTGATTGTCTTACGAAAAGCACATGCTGGTCGTAATAACTATGGACGTATTACTGTCCGGCATCAGGGTAGCGGTCAACGTCAATATGTGCGTATGGTTGATTTCAAACGCAAGAAGTTGGATATTCCTGCCAAAGTATCAGCCATCGAATATGACCCGAACCGCACCGCTCGCCTGGCTTTACTGGTCTACGCGGATGGTGAAAAGACTTACATCATCGCACCGTTGGGCCTGAAAGTTGGCGATGCTGTTATGGCTGGCCCAAATGCAGAAATTCGTCCCGGAAATAGCCTGCCGATTTCGAGCATTCCAGTTGGTACGATGGTGCACAACATCGAAATGCGCGAGGGCAAGGGCGGTCAGCTAGTCCGTTCTGCCGGCACTTCAGCCCAGTTATTGGGTAAAGAAGGCGATTACGCTCAAATTCGTATGCCTTCAGGTGAAGTACGCTTGATTCGACAAAAATGCTATGCAACCATCGGGCAAGTTGGCAATGCCGAACACAGTAATGTAAAACTGGGCAAAGCTGGACGCAAGCGCCATATGGGTGTTCGCCCGACTGTCCGTGGTACTGCTATGAGTCCTCGAGACCATCCGCATGGTGGTGGTGAAGGACGTCAGCCTACTGGTATGCCAGGTCCGAAGAGTCCGTGGGGTAAACCAACCCGTGGTTATAAGACCCGACGTAATAAGAAAACCACCCAGTTTATTGTACGCCGTCGGAACGCCGGCAATCGGTAAGATTGGTGATTGGATATCTTAACCGAGAGAGAAGGACGATAAAATGTCACGATCGCTTAAAAAAGGGCCGTTTGTAGCCCCTAAGCTTTTGAAAAGAATCGAAGCAATGAATGCTGCGGGTGAAAAGAAAGTGATCCGCACCTGGAGCCGGGCTAGCACGATCTTCCCGCAAATGGTAGGGCATACAATTGCTGTTCATGATGGCAGACGTCATGTTCCCATCTATATTACCGAAAATATGGTTGGGCATCGTCTGGGTGAATTTGCACCCACGCGTCATTTCCGCGGGCATTCAATTTCCTCTGCTGAAAAACCCGCAGGAGCTAAATAACTATGGCAACCGATATCCGTGCTGAATTAAAGAATTGCGGTGTTTCTGCCCAGAAAGCGCGCCTGGTTATTGACTTGGTTCGGGGTAAGCCGGCAGTGGAAGCAATGACGGCTCTAAAATTCACCAATAAAGTTGCTGCTTATCACGTAGGCAAGTTGCTGGCTTCGGCGGTTGCGAATGCCGAAGAGAATTTTGGACTCAGCCGCGAAGATCTTATGATTTACAAGATCACTGCTGATGAAGCCCCAACCCGAAAATGGCGCCGCTTTGGTGCCCGTGGCCGCTTCAAGCCTTTGCTGCGGCGTTCCTCTCATATCACCGTCGTGCTGCGAGAGAAAGAATAATGTCAATCGGGGCAGCTAGCTGCTGCTCCTAATGAGAAAGACACCAGGAGAAATTATGGGTCGAAAAGTACATCCGATAGGTTTTCGTCTTGGAATCAACAAGCCCTGGGAAGGTCGTTGGTTTGCCGAAGGAACAGAATACAAAGAGCAACTACACCAGGACTTAGTTATTCGTACGATGGTTCGCAAAGAAGCTGAGAAAGCCGGTATCTCGCATGTTGAGATCGAACGCTTCCCTGGAAAAGTGAAAGTTGTTGTTCACACTGCCAAACCAGGAATTTTGATTGGTCGCAAAGGTGATTCAGTCAAAAAGATCCGAACCGATCTTGAGGCATTAACTGGAAAGAAAATTGATCTTGAGATTAAAGAGATCAAAAATCCAGATTGCGATGCTTATTTAGTTGCCATGAATATCGCCGGGCAGATTGAGCGCCGTGTTAGTTATCGGCGTGCCATGAAGCGTGCTTTACAACAGGCTATGCGCCAGGGAGCTCTTGGAATAAAAGTAGCTGTTGGCGGCAGGTTGAGCGGTGCAGAAATGGCCCGAAGTGTCTGGCTGCGTGAAGGACGTGTACCTCTACAAACTTTGCGCGCTGATATTGATTTTGCCCGTGCACAAGCCCTTACAACTTATGGACGAATTGGTGTCAAAGTTTGGGTGTACAACGGTGAAGTATTACCAGGTGTGGAAGAGAAAGTTGAATCCACCGAAGGCGTATACGTAAGTGAGTAGACTCCACGCTGAGCAAAAAACTCACGTGAAACGAAAGAGGTAGCTGCTATGTTGATGCCAAAACGTGTAAAGTGGCGTAAAGCTCAACGCGGTCGTATGAGAGGAAAAGCTCTGCGAGGCGCAGATATGATCTATGGCGAATATGCCCTTCAGGCATTGGAACCAGGCTGGGTTACTGCCCGCCAGATCGAAGCCGCCCGCCGCACCATCGTCCGCGCGATGAAGCGTCACGGTAAAGTATGGATCCGGATTTTCCCCGACAAACCATATACTCACCGTCCGCCCGAAACCCGTATGGGTAAAGGGAAAGGCGCCGTGGAGTACTATGTTGCAGTCGTAAAACCGGGAAGAATTGTGTTCGAGATCAGTGGTTTGGATCACGACGAAGCCATCGAAGCTTTGAATCAGGCCTCATATAAGTTCTCGATCAAAACCAAGGTTCTCTCACGTCATGAGGGAGCAGGAGAGGCCGCATGAAAACGTCAGAGATTCGATTATTGACCACTGATGAAATCAAGACCAAGCTGGTTGACGCTCGCAACGAATTAATGAATCTTAGATTCCAAATTGTTACCGGGCAGCTTACCGATACCAGCCGTCTAAAAAATATTCGCCGTGAGATCGCTGTTTTTGAAACTATTATTCGCGAACGCGAACTCGGTATCGTATCGGAAGGTGCAAAATGAACGAACGACGTCGTATGAATGGTGTCGTAACCAGTAACAAGATGACCAACACGGTTGTAGTTGTCGTTTCCAGAACATTTCGACACCCACTCTATCGTAAAGTTGTCCACACCAACCACAAAGTAAAGGCGCACGATGACCTGAATTGCCAGATTGGCGATGAAGTGACCATTGTCGAAAGCGCACCTATTTCCCGCGAGGTTCGGTGGGTTGTTGAAGCGATCGTAAAGCATGAAGGCAAAACCTTAGACGTCGCCGAGGAGGTCATCCAATGATTCAACATGAGTCTCGTCTCAAAGTAGCCGATAACACCGGTGCCCGTGAGCTGCTTGTGTTCCACATTGATGGCGGTTCCACCCATAAATATGGTGGCGTTGGAGATGTTGTGGTCGCAACAGTGAAATCAGCTGCGCCTCAGGGCTCTGTCAAAAAAAGTGAAGTTGTGAAGGCTGTCATCGTTCGTACCGCCAAAGAGTGGCGCCGCGAAGATGGCTCTACTATCCGCTTTGATGACAATGCCGCTGTGATTCTGGATGCAGATGGTCAAAACCCGAAAGGGACTCGTATTTTCGGCCCGGTTGCCCGCGAACTTCGTGAAAAAGGCTTTATGAAGATCATCAGCCTGGCACCAGAAGTGCTTTAGGCTAAGGATGCAGGAGCGATAAGATGAAGTTAAAAATTCGCAAAGGTGATCAGGTAGAAGTCATCAGCGGGCGCCTTGAAGATAAAGGCAAACGTGGTGAAGTGATCAAGGTCGTTCCCGGTGAAGACCGGATCGTGGTGCAGGGTATCAATGTCCATACGAAACACCAACGTCAGGTCCAATCGCAGGGACGTACGGTCAACCCTGGAATTATTCGTTTTGAAGCAGCTTTAGACATTTCGAACATTATGCTCGTTTGCAAGAAATGCAATAAGGCATCTCGTGTCAGCCTGGTACGCGAAGGCAGCAAGACAAAACGAATTTGTAAAAAATGTAACGCAGACATGGACCTGTAGTCCAGGCGGAGTGAAAAATGAATCATTTGAGAGAAAAGTACCAAAAAGAAATTGCTCCAGCCTTGATGAAATCATTGGCTTTAACCAATGTGATGCAGATCCCAACGGTAACTAAAGTTGTTGTCAACATCGGTCTCGGTGAAGCAATGGATAACCCCAAAGCTTTGGATGCCGCTGTTGGAGATTTGACAGCCATCACAGGCCAAAAACCAGTGATTACCAAGGCTCGAAAGAGCATTGCAAACTTCAAGCTTCGGGAAGGCCGCGCCATCGGCACCTCGGTAACCTTACGGGGTGAAAAGATGTGGGCCTTTCTCGATCGCGTAATGAATATTGTCTTGCCACGTGTGCGTGATTTCCGTGGTGTTTCGGCTGAGTCATTTGATGGACGGGGCAATTACACCCTTGGTCTGCGCGAGCAGATCATCTTCCCGGAAATTGAATATGACAAAGTAGATAAAGTGCGTGGTATGGAAATTACCATCGTTACCACTGCTACTTCTGACGATCAAGCTCGGGCATTATTGCAGATGCTTGGCATGCCTTTCAGGAAGGATTAGTATGGCGAAGAAATGCATGGAATATCGTGAACAACGGCGGAAGTATGCCGTTCAGGTTCGTAATCGCTGCAAACGCTGTGGTAGACCACGCGGTTATATGCGCCGATTTGGGTTATGCCGTATCTGCTTTAGAGAGCTTGCTCTTCAAGGTGAAATACCCGGTGTGACCAAGTCATCCTGGTAGCGCCCATTCGGAGGAAGAAACATGAGTGTTAATGATCCAATTGCTGATATGTTGACCCGTATCCGGAATGGCGCCATGGCTGGCCAGTCCGTAGTGGCTATGCCTAACTCCAAAATAAAGACAGAGATTGCCCGAATTTTGAAGGAAGAAGGCTTTATCGAAGGATATGAAGTAGTTGATGGTGAAAAGGTTTTTAACAAGACCTTACGCGTCAAGATGAAATACGTCGGAGAACGCCGTCAACGGACGCCAGTGATTACCGGGCTGGAAAGAATCAGCCGACCTGGACGTCGAGTTTACACACAAAAATCAGACATTCCCTGGGTGCTGGCTGGTATGGGTGTTGCCATCCTTTCCACGCCGAAGGGTGTGATGACCGGACAGAGAGCCCGTCAATTAGGTATCGGCGGTGAACTTCTCTGCAAGGTCTGGTAGCCCGGTGGAATGAAGGAGGTTTGAAAAGTGTCTCGTATAGGTCGGTTACCAGTTACAGTTCCAGAGTCCGTTAAAGTAGATATCCACGGCTCTGAAGTTCATGTCAAAGGCCCGAAGGGTGAAATGGATCGTACTTTTTCATCCGCCATGGGAATCACTTTGGAAGATGGGATGATCCGTGTATCCCGAAATTCCGAAGATGCCCCGGTTAGAGCTTTACATGGAACGACTCGTGCATTAATCCATAACATGGTCACCGGGGTTTCTACCGGTTTCACCAAAGTATTGGATGTCGATGGTGTCGGTTATCGTACAGAAATGGACGGTCAGAAACTCGTCCTATATGTAGGATACTCACATCCGGTTGTAATCGAACCCCCAGTAGGGGTGAGTTTCGAAGTGGATAGTAAAGCCCGAATCGTTACTATTCACGGTTATGACCTTGAAGTTATCGGCCAATTGGCTGCTGATATTCGCAAGATTCGACCACCAGAACCTTACCTGGGCAAAGGTATCCGTTATCACGGCGAGAAGATTCGCCGCAAAGCGGGTAAAGCTGGCAAAGGTAAAGGCGCCGGAAAGAAATAGGTGAATGCATATGTCTAAATATTCACGCAGTGAATCAAGAATCCGCAGACACCATCGTGTTCGCAAGAACATCAGTGGTTCTGCAATCCGGCCGCGCTTGAGCGTATTCCGCAGTCTGGCTGAGATTTATGTTCAGGTGATTGATGATGAGCAGGGAGTCACATTGGCTTCCGCTTCCTCCATCGATAAGGATCTTCGTGAGAAGACCAAAGGCCTGAAAAAAGTTGAGCAGGCTCGCCTGGTAGGAGAGCTGGTCGCAAAACGCGCTCAGGGTAAGGGGATCAAACAGGTTGTGTTTGATCGGGGTGGTTTCCGCTTTAGCGGGCGCGTAAAAGCATTAGCTGATGCAGCCCGTGGGGCTGGCCTGGAATTCTAGGCGATCAAGACAAAGTGAGGGCCTAAATATGGAGCAAATGGAATACCAACCATTAGAACAACAATATGACGAACGCGTCATTGAAATTGCTCGTGTCGCTAAAGTTGTAAAAGGTGGCCGCCGGTTCCAGTTCCGCGTCACGGTGGTGACAGGTGACAACCATGGCAAGATCGGTATCGGTATTGGCAAAGCCAATGCAGTCCCCGATGCCATGCGAAAAGCGACCGAACGAGCGCATAAAGACATGCGCCAGGTAACGATTGCCAATACTACCATCCCGCATGAAGTGACCGGTCGAACGGCTGGAGCAGTAGTCCTGCTCAAACCGGCTTCACCCGGTACCGGCGTTATCGCCTCAGGTGGAGTGCGTGCTGTTCTCGAAGCAGCCGGAGTTCACGATATCCTGACTAAAAGCCTGGGTAGCTCGAATGTATTGAATGTCGTCAAAGCAACTTTCGAAGCTCTGGATCAACTGAAATCACCAGAAGTTGAAGCAGCTCATCGTGGTAAGTTAGCCAAAGATTTGGCTCCTTACTGGGAACGGAGGAACAATGGCTAAAAAAGCTAAGTCCCCAAAGATGCTGCGCATCACGCTGGTAAAAAGCGGGATTGGCTATTCAGAAAAACACAAAGAAACGATTCGCGCCTTAGGGCTGCATCGGATTAGCCAGACTGTTGAACAGGTTGACTCCCCCGCACTTCAGGGGATGCTCCGAAAAGTTAATCATCTTGTAAAAGTGGAAGAGCAGGAAGCGAAATGAAACTACACGATCTCATGCCAAATGAAGGCGCCAAAAAAGTAAGCAAGCGCAAAGGGCATGGCATTTCTGCCGGGCAAGGAAAAACGGCAGGCCGTGGCACAAAAGGTCTGGGTGCTCGCGCTGGTTCCGGCGGTCACTTATATCGCCAGGGCGGCAACCTGCCTTTCTTTCGACGCTTACCATTTATGCGCGGTGAAGGATTTACTCCCCCTGCGCAGGTGGAATACAATGAAGTCAATATCGATCAGTTAGCCAGATTTGAAAAAGGGAGCGTAATTACCCCTGCAATTTTGGCAGAGGCGAAAATGCTCCATAAATCTGGCAATCCGGTAGCTATTCTCGGACGAGGTGAGTTGACCGTTGCCCTGACAGTTCAGGTACAGCGCGTGACCAAATCTGCCCGTGCCAAGATTGAATCGGCCGGCGGTAAGATCGAGTTGATCGCCTAACCGGTAATTTTAAGGAGTAAGTACTCATGAAGCGATCATCAGCTTGGCGCTATTTATGGAAATCTGAAGATATTCGCAAGAAAATTATCATCACCATACTCTTGCTGGTGCTCTATCGACTGGCAGCCAATATTCCAGTACCTGGAATTAACCGCTCAGTGATTCAATCGCTTGCAACGAGCAGTAACACAGCAGCATCCAACCTCTTCAATTTACTGGATTTGCTCTCTGGTGGAACGATTTCCAACTTCTCTATTCTGGCAATGGGTGTTTATCCTTACATCACAGCCCAGATCATCATCCAGCTCCTGGTTCCTATCATTCCGGCACTTGAACGCCGGATCAAAGATGACCCAAGAGAGGGACGCACTTTGATGGAAAAATGGACAATGTTCCTGGCAATTCCGATGGCATTTCTATCTGCTATTGGACAGGTTAACATTTTCAACACCATGGTAACAAGTGGCAGCGTTCTGGTTACTCCTTTTGGTTTCCTGGGTGCATCACTGGTACCTACCCTGACTTTGCTCACCGCTATGGTAGCCGGAACAATGTTCGGTATCTGGCTGGGGCAGTTGATCTCAGAATATGGAATACCCAATCAGGGTCTTTCATTGATCATTTTTGCCGGTATCGTCGCAAAGATTCCCTCCAAACTGGGTGGAATTTTGGCCGATCAGCAAAACGGCTGGTGGTTGTTTTTGCTGATGATCGTGATCCTGGGCCTGACCATTTTCGCCATCGTTTTCGTACAACAAGGTCGGCGCAATGTGCCGGTTCTGTTCCCCGGGCGTAGAGTGGGTAACCGAATGTCGATGCCAGTACGCAGCAACTTGCCGCTGATGGTTAACATGGCTGGAATGATCCCATTGATTTTTGCTCAGACGATTATTTCCTTCCCGGCTTTGATTGCCAGTTATTGGGTCAAGGCGGGAGTCACCACAGGCTTTGCTTACTGGGTGTATTCAACTTTCGGTGGGTCAAGCTGGGTTTATCCCATTTTGTACTTCCTTTTCGTCGTGGGATTCACTTTCTTCTATACCGACGTTCTTTTCACTCAGCAGAACTATGGTGATTCACTCAAGAAACAGGGTGCACAGATTCCGGGCGTGGTCCGCGGTGGACCTACTCAAAAATATCTAACCAAAGTTCAGCGCAGAATTACCTTCCCGGGTGCATTCTTCCTCGGCTTTGTAGCCGTGCTGCCGTACATCCTCAAGATATTCCTGCCTCTATCGCAGTCGACTCTCTTCGTAATTTCTGCAGCAGGCTTGCTGATCGTAGTAGGTGTGGTTCGTGATACTTTTACCATCATCGAGACCGAGCTCAAAGTTCATGGTTACGAAGACAGCATCATCAAAGGCTAATATGGCGAAGTTTTATGTCTTGATTGGCCCCCCCGGGGCTGGAAAAGGTACGCAGGCGAAGATTATTGCCGAGAAATATAACCTGGTGCATATTTCTTCAGGAGATCTTTTTCGGGAGAACCTTAAGAATCAAACAGAGTTAGGCAAACTGGCTCAGGGTTTTATGACCCGCGGCGAGCTTGTTCCAGATGATGTGACCATCGGCATGGTGCGTGAGCGGATTTCACGCCCGGACTGCAAGAATGGGGCATTGTTAGACGGCTTCCCGCGTACACCTGCACAGGCTGACGCTCTAGCCGTAATGCTCAAAGAGTTCGGCAGCAAAGTGGAATTGGTTCCATTGATTGATGTTCCGGCTAAAGATCTTATCGAACGACTGAGCGGACGGTGGACTTGCAAAGAGGGGCATGTCTTTCATGAGAAATTCAACCCTCCACAAAAAGCCGGCATCTGCGACATCGATGGATCTGAACTTTATCAACGGGAAGACGACAAGAAAGCTACTGTCGAGAACCGCATCAAGGTTTACACGGAACAAACTGCACCATTAATTGAGTATTACGGCAACCGTAAGCTATTGGTGAAAATTGATGGCACAAAACCCATCGATGCGGTAACCAAAGAGTTGCTGTCTGCTATTGAGAAAGTGTGATTTTATGTCTTGGGATAGACAAATCACCATAAAGACACCTCACGAGATGGAGTTGATGCGTGGAGCTGGCAGAATTAATGCGGAAGCATTAGCTGCTGCACGCGCCATCATCCGCCCAGGGGTGACGACCGGTGATTTGAATGCAGCAGCTGAAGAAGTGCTGCGGAAACATGGTTGTTACAGTCCTTTTAAAGGGTACCCTGGTCCATACCCCTACCCGGCCAGCACCAATGTCAGCGTTAATTATGAATTGGTGCACGGCATTCCAGGCAAGCGAAAGCTTAAAGAAGGGGATATCGTTTCGGTAGATTGTGGCTGTGTCTATGAAGGTTTTGTAGGCGATGCTGCTTTTACTGCCGGCGTTGGTGAGATCAGTACGGAAGCAAAAAAACTGATTGACACCACCGAAGGGGCTCTTTATGCCGGTATCGAAAAGATGGTTGCCGGCAATCATCTGGGAGACGTTTCCAACGCCATCCAGGTTTATTCCGAAAGCCGCGGTTTTTTTGTGACCAAGGAATATACCGGGCATGGAGTAGGGCGCCAGATGCATGAAGGACCAATGACGCCGAACTTTGGGACTCCCGGAAGGGGAATTGTCCTTAAAGTAGGTATGACGATTGCGCTTGAACCCATGTTATTGGTCGGGACAGAAGAAACCGTTGTACTGGCTGACCAATGGACTGTTTCATCCGCAGACTACTCTTTGACCGCGCATTACGAACACACGGTCGCTGTCACAGAGAATGGGCCTCAAATCCTCACTACGCTGGGAGATGGGTCTATTCCTAGACGGAATCAAGAAGAGCAGTTATAATCATAACTTCGGATTAACAGCAATTCTTTTAAGGAGTTTGTACTATGAAAGTTTCACCATCCATTCGTAAGCGATGCGCAAAATGCAAGATTGTCAAGCGCAGTGGCAGATTGTATGTGATCTGCGAAAACCCAAAGCACAAACAGCGACAGGGATAAGGACATATGGCGAGAATTGAAGGTGTTGATCTTCCGCGTAATAAGCGGATCGAAGTCGCTCTGACTTACATTTTTGGGATTGGTCCCACACGTGCAGGCCAGATTATTAAGGAATCGCGCGTTAATCCGGACACACGCGTCAAGGATTTGACCGAAACAGAAATTGGCGCGATGCGCGAATCCATTTCGAAGAACTATAAAGTTGAAGGCGATCTGCGCCGTGAAGTGCAGATGAATATCAAACGCCTTGTCGAGATCGGCTGCTACCGTGGCATGCGCCACCGTCGCAATCTGCCATCTCGTGGACAACGTACTCGTACGAATGCACGTACTGCTAAAGGCCCCAAGAAGACTGTGGCCGGTCGCGGTCGTCGTCGTGGAGCAGCTAAGAAGTAATTCTGTTTGGTGTCGTATGGTTGGGTGGGGTGCCCTTCTCCCCCGCGGCGACCTGACCACACATAGCCAGCAGATGATGACTTGGAATTTAGTTTAAGAGGTTAATGAGGAATTATGGCTCAAAATGTACGCTCTACGCGTCGCGCAGGTGCTACCCGTAAGACAAAGCGCACTGTTGCCTCAGCACAGGTCCATGTATTCGCTTCATTCAACAATACAATTGTGACCATTACTGATCAACAGGGAAATGCTCTTTGCTGGGGAAGTGCTGGTTCTGCGGGTTTTAAAGGCTCCCGCAAAAGCACACCCTTTGCGGCTCGCCTTGCGGCCGAACAGGCCATCAAAGCGGCCCAAAACATGGGTGTCCAGGAAGTGGACATTGTTGTCAAAGGTCCTGGCCCTGGTCGTGAATCTGCCATTCGTGCAGTTCAATCCACTGGACTCAAGGTCCATTCCATTGCTGATATTACGCCGATCCCGCACAACGGTTGCCGGCCTCCTAAGAAACGCCGCGTGTAACAAAGGAGAAGGAATAAATTATGGCTAAGTACACAGGTCCGGCATGCAAACTTTGCCGGCGCGAAGGTGAAAAATTATTCTTGAAGGGAGCTCGCTGCTTTTCTCCGAAATGTGCTTTTGAGAAACGCGGGTTTGCTCCTGGACAACACGGCCGAACACGCCAGGGTCGTTCTGAGCGTGAATCGGTTTATGGTCATCAATTGCGCGCGAAACAACGTGCACGCCGGGTTTACGGCATTTTGGAACGGCAGTTCAGTCGCTATTACCATGTTGCTCAGAGAACTCGTGGAATGACTGGTTTCAACCTATTACAAACGCTTGAAACTCGTTTGGATAATGTTGTTTTCCGAATGGGCTTGGCTGAAAATCGTGCCCAGGCTCGTCAGTTGGTAAATCATGGTCATTTTCGTTTAAACGATCGTCGGGCAGATATTCCCTCAATGTTAGTCAGACCCGGAGACGTGATTACTGTAAGTGAGACTTCAAAGGCCAATACTTACTTTAAAGAGCTTCCCGATTTCGCTGAAAAACGTCCATGTGCAGTCTGGATGGATCGGGACCTCAAAAATCTTTCTGGTCGAATTCTGAGACTTCCTGAACGCGCTGAGATTGACGGTAACATTGACGAACAGTTGATCGTTGAGTACTACTCACGCTAATGTCCACGATGCCGAAACCAGGATACAAGAGTGTATCGGAAAGGGGCAAATTGTGTGTGCTCTAACTAATATGGTAACCCCAAAAGTAGAACGCGAAGCTGAAGCGCGAAACTATGGAAAGTTTGTAATCAGCCCCCTTGAAAGAGGGTTTGGTGTAACACTCGGCAACGCACTTCGCCGTGTATTACTGTCCTCACTGGACGGAGCATCGATTACTTCGATGCGTATTTCGGAAGTAACCCATGAATTCATGGATATTCCCGGAGTGCGAGAAGATGTAATCCAGGTCATGCTGCAGATCAAACAAATTCGCTTGATCCTGCACGAAGGTGATTCGGCTCACTTACACCTCGATGTACGTGGTGAAGGGGTTGTCACTGCTGCAGATATTCAGACACCTGCCGAAGTGGAAATTGTCAACCCGGATCTTTATTTGTTTACTGTGGATGATGCCAAGACTCGTCTGGATATCGATTTCACAGTGGAACGCGGCCGTGGTTATTCTCCCTCTTCAGACCGCAGCGGCAAGCTGCCGATTGGTGATTTGCCCGTTGATGCAATCTATGGCCCTGTGAAGCGCGTGAACTTTACTGTAGCTTCAGCCCGTGTAGTACAAAGCACGAACTATGACCGGTTGATCCTCGAAATTTGGACCGATGGAACAATCAGTCCGGAAAAAGCCCTGGGCACGGCTTCTAAGATAATTATCGATCACCTGCGTTTCATTTCAGGGATCAGCGAAGAGACTTTGACAGTGGGTGTTGAAAAGGTTGTTACAGGCAGCCACCTCACCAGTGAAGCCGCTGAGACCCCGATCGAGAACCTTGATCTCTCAGTGCGTGTCTATAATTCTCTAAAACGCACAGGAATTCAAACAGTCGGTCATGTTCTCGAATTGCTCGATAAAGGTGATGAAGCAGTCATGTCCATCCGCAATTTTGGTGAGAAGAGTTTAGACGAACTTCGCCAGAAGATGCAGGAAAAAGGCTTCATGCCAGACGATAAAGATGTGGAGTGAGTAAAAATGCGCCATCAGATAGCTGGTATTAAATTAGGTCGAAGTAAAGGTGAACGTATCGGCTTACGCCGTACTATGGTCAATCAACTGCTGGATCACGAACGGATTCAAACGACACAGGCGAAGGCATTATTCATTCGCGGTGAAACAGAAAAGTTGATCACCCTGGCACGCCGCAGCAGCAAAGGCACGCCGGAGCAGAAAGTTTATGCTCGCCGTCTCGTAGCTGCCCATTTAGGCAATAACGCCGCTATGGTGAAAAAATTATTTGATGAAATTGCGCCGAGATTTGAAACTCGCAACGGCGGCTACACCCGGATTTCAAAGTTAGGACCACGTAAAGGCGATTGTGCCGACATGGTTCTGATTGAGCTGATCGAAGAGTAATCCAACCGGCCTGATTCAGGACGGTATAAGGATGGCACGTTACCAATTGAGAATTGCTTACGATGGAACCGAGTTCTTCGGTTTCCAGCGGCAGGGAAACACCCGTACAGTGCAAAGCGTGTTCGAAAACGTGTTGCGTGAACTGGGCTGGCAGGAAGAGTCAATTCTCTTCGCCGGCCGCACCGACACCGGCGTACATGCTTCAGGTCAGGTAGTCGTTTTTGCACTGGATTGGCAGCATGAAGATGAGAAGCTTCTCAAAGCGCTCAACGCCAAGCTGCCGCCAGATGCAGCCGTAGATGCTCTCACTCGAGTCGAAGCTGAATTCCACCCCCGTTATGATGCTTCGAGCCGATGTTACATCTACAAGATCTACCAGCAGCCTGAACGCGATCCTTTGCAAGATCGCTTTGCCTGGCAGCAATGGCCGGCGCTCGATCTGGAGCGCTTGAACCAGGCAGCCAGTATTCTAGTGGGAAAGCATGACTTTTCTGCATTCGGTCGCGCGATGAAACCCGGCGCCAGTACTCTCCGAGAGGTGATACTGAGCCAATGGAGTCAACAGCAAAATCGGCTGCAGTACCAAATCGAAGCCAATGCTTTTCTTTACCACATGGTACGGCGCATCGTTTACCTCCAGGTACAGTTTGCTAAAAACAAATTGCTGGAAGAAGACTTGCGAAGCGGTGTGGACCACGGTCAGACCATGAAATCTGGACTGGCTCCCGCAAAAGGGTTGAACCTCGCCGAGGTGAGATACCTGAAAAATAAGCAAGAATCGATTGAAAACAGTGAAATCTTAGATAACATGGCCTAAATAGATTAGGTTGATGGAGAAGATATGGTAGATAAGACTTACGTCCTTAAAGGGACTCAACAACCAGAGTGGCTTCTGGTGGATGCAAAAGGTCAGGGTGTCGGCCGCTTGGCAACGCAAATTGCCCGGTATTTACTTGGCAAACACAAACCCACTTATACTCCCGGTGTCGATATGGGAGATGTAGTAGTGGTTATCAATGCCGCTGATCTTTTGATCACCACGAAACGCCTGGAAGAAAAAACTTATTATGGTCATTCAGGATATCCCGGTGGGTTAAAGTCAGTTGGGATGAAAGAACAGATGCGTGTTCATCCTGAACGCGTGATTTTTGCTGCCGTCTGGGGAATGCTTCCCCATAACCGCATGGGTCATTCAATCATCAAACGATTGAAAATCTATGCCGGCAGTGAACATCCCCATACTGCACAAGACCCGAAGCCGGTTGTATAAAGGAGCATGTGATATATGTCGGTTCAATATTTTGAAGGTGTTGGTCGCCGCAAAGAGAGTACAGCTCGCGTTCGCTTAATGAGTGGTACCGGTGTATTCACAGTCAATGATCGTCCCGTGGAAGATTACTTCCCACGCACAGGCGATATTGATGCGATTGTTAGCACTCTGGGAGCTACCGGTCAGGATCGCAAGACCTATGATATTACTGCTACCGTCAATGGCGGCGGCATCAGTGGTCAAAGTGATTCCGTAAAACTGGGTTTAGCCCGCGCACTCGTGAAGCTGAACGAAGATAACCGCACTCTTCTGCGTAAAGCTGGCCTCCTGACTCGCGATCCACGTATCAAGGAACGCAAGAAACCAGGTCTAAAACGTGCTCGCAAGGCACCAACTTACACCAAACGTTAGAATTATTTCAGGTTTAACCCTGAGTTCAACGAGATACAATCTGGGATGGCAGGCCGGACAATACACAAAATGTATTATTCGGGTCGCCCAAACAAAAGATTGTATTTTGTTGTTTTAAGCGAATAGAGGCAATATGAATCAACCCAGCATCTGGATTATCGGAATGGACGCGCCCCTTGATGAAATCAACGGGGTCTGCAAAACCGCAGGCATGATATTGGTACGCGGGAATCTGGCGGCAAGATGGTTAACTGAAAATGACCTGAAAGCGTTTGAGCCGCTGCTGATGCCGCAAGAACTGTCCTCCGCAGAGGAATACCTGCATGAGTTCTATTCGCGTATTAAAAATGTGTTCCATAATGGACAACCCTTGATCTATGTCACAGAGGCCAATCCATTGAGCGCAGATGGAATTGCCACCCGGCTGGTAAAAGAATTCCCAGCGGCCGAATTTCATTGGAAAAATGGGTCTGATTTGGCGGCAGATCCATTGATTCTGTCGATCCTGGCGAATGCAGCCGGTCTCACTGTGTTGGACGGTATGACCTTTGGCGATCGCTACCACATTCCCTTTGACGCCAGCCAGACTGTATTGATTTATTATCCGGATGCTGTGTTGGGGTTTGACCGGCTTTCTCAACTATTAAAGGATGTTTACCTATTAGGGCACGAAGTCTGTCTGTTATTTGAGCGCGCTGACGGGAAAATTACCTGGAATCAAATGAAGATTGAGGAACTGGCAGTCATTCACACTCCGGTGGCAGCTATGTTGGTTCCTCCACGGGCAGCGGATAGTTCTCTGGTCAGCTTCGAGGAATTGATTGCCCACCTGAGGGCTCCCAATGGCTGCCCCTGGGATAAAAAGCAAACCCATGATTCATTGCGCACTTACTTGTTGGAAGAGACCTACGAGGCGCTGGATGCCCTGGATCAGCATGATATGGCAGGGTTACAGGAAGAACTGGGCGATATTGTATTGCAAATTGCTTTGCACGCCCAGATTGCCACCGAAGCGCATGAATTTACCATGGCGGATGTTCTGGAAGGTATTAACCGAAAAATCGTTTACCGCCACCCGCATGTATTTGGGGATGCTGTGGTGAATGGTGAGAAAGGCGTTCTGCAAAACTGGGAGAAACTCAAACAGCAGGAACGAGCCGGGAACGGTGATAAAGAAGAAAAGGGATTGCTGGAAGGCATTCCCGTCAGTTTTCCGGCACTGGCACAGGCGCAAGCCATTCAAGACAGGGCTGCGCGGGTGGGCTTTGACTGGAAAGAGATCGAGCCGGTGATTGCCAAAGTATTCGAAGAATTCGAAGAGGTAAAGACGGCTCCAAATGAAGAGGAACGGGCTAAAGAGCTGGGTGATCTACTCTTTGCTGTGGTCAACCTGGTGCGCTGGTATCATGTCGACGCAGAATCCGCACTGCGCGGCACCAACCTCAAGTTCAGGCGGCGTTTTGGCTATATCGAAAAGAAATCCCGTGCCATCCAGAAACCGATGCAGGAGATGAATTTGGATGAGATGGACAGCTATTGGGATGAAGCCAAGAAGCTGGAGTAGTAGTTATTGTGCGACTTGCCAGTTAAGCACAAAATCAACTTGCTCATCCGATTCCGGTGAGCGCTGCCAGCAGTTGGGAGTTTCTGCGCGTAATTCCTGTATACGGGCTAAGGCGTCTTCCCCACTGAGTCCATGCCTTACCAGGTAACAGGCTACGGTTGTACCAGTCCGGCCGATTCCACCTATGCAATGAATATAAATCTTTTTGCCTGAATCCAGACGCTGGTCGATGGTATCCAGAATCTCTTTCATCAGAACCACTCCAGGAATATTGTAGTCCAGGATGGGGAAATTCAACCATTCCACCTCAACCTGATAGTCGCTGGCCTCTTCAAGCAATTGATTCTTGTATGAATAGAAATTCTCTCCCGGTTGTGTAAGGTCGATGATGCAGGTGATCCCTGCCTGGATTAAGGTGCGCAGCTTTTGCCTAGCATTTTCCTCTCCCCACGAACCGGGATAAGCGCCGGCGAGAAATTTATCAGGAATGACCCAGTACGAGTTGAGATAGGGAAGATTTGGCATAAAAATTTAGCCAGTTTTCTTAGTGGTTGTATGGCGTTTAACGATGTGCTGCGAAAGAAACCGGCGGCGGTAGCGGAAAATCAGCATCAGTAAAGCAAATTGATAAACAGCAAAGGCGATGGTCGAGAATTGATCAAAATAAAAAGTGACGAGGTTGACGATAATCAGCGTGAGTAAGAGATCGATGGTCGCAATCGTCGTTGCCTGTTTCTCCTTTTTGAAGAGAAAGATAATTACTGCCGCCAGAGCAAGAATCCCCATCGAGCCCTCGAGTAAAATCTGCGCTTCAAACCAATTCATCCCGCTGGCGTTGCGAATGAGGCGGTTTTGGGTAAATTGTTGGATGAGAGCTGCCAGTTGTTGGGAGTTGTGTGTCGCGAGATACATGATTGTCTGCGAGGTGATCGCCCAGGCTGCCCACAGTACCAGCCCAATCAGAATTACCAGGCGCATATGCTGACGGGTCAACCAGCCGGACTCGAACTTATCCCAGGCAATTTGAATCTTTTCGAGGGGACTGTGCTGGTGGGGTACTACCTGCGATTTTTGTTTCTCAAGGTAGTCACTCAAACTTTGCGCAAGTACCACCAGTTGTTCGTCTTTTGAATCCGCTATGATTTTGTTCAACCGGGCGGATAGCTGTTCATATTCATTTTGCGAGAGGTCGCGGTCCAACACTTCGGCAAAATCTTCCAGGATAGCATACATGGTTTCTCGTGGAGTGGGCTTGCGTTGGTGGTTCACCTGAATAAAAACCAGTACAGTTAGCAGGAAGAATGCATAAATGATCGGAGCTGCTGAGGGGAAAAAGTAATCGTTGGTGCTGGTGATAAACTTGCCTACCTCATCGATGAACAGACCTACACCGATACCCGCCAGGCAGGAGCTTATTTCTAAAGCCCAATGATTGACGAGGATCAAGGGGATGAGGCTGGCGATGAAGAGAAACAAGCCTCCCCAGAGTACGTGCGCAATATGTAAATTTCCGCTGCCAATTTTGGGGAACCCGGTCAGGTTAAGAAAGATCCGCGTCGCGGTCACAGAGAAGGCAAAACTGAGCAGGGTGATGAGCACGTAAGTAGGTGCCCGCCGGCGTTGGACTGCCGAACGATCTTTCATTGGAGAATTACTTTGGACGGGAAGATTGGTATCGCTCATTAGCGGACTTTAATATTCAAGGCTGGAACCCCCGATGAATTCACGGATCACTGAATCAGAGGGGACATTGTTTTCATCTCCTATGGGATGAATACTTTGCAGCATATGGGCAACCCGGTCAGCCCGAATAAAGGCGTCCTGCCTGAAAGGATCCTCTTTGTATTCCTGAGACCATTTGGAGAAACTGGCTAACATACGCTGTGTATAAATGGGCAGCTCATAGGGCATCCCTGAATTGATGATCATATCGCTTTCGTTAATTCGCGGCAGAATATTGCGCATTTCGCTGGCGCGGACGTAGTGCCAGTGTTCAAGCGTCTGGCGGGGATCATACGCGCGTTGAGCGGCATCTCGCAGCATGCGGCGGATGAGGCGGATATCTGTCCAGCGAATATATTCACCGTCGACCCCTTTTATTTGCAGCAGGGGTTCGAGATAAAGCTTAAATTTTTGCTCTGGAGCGATATTCTGTGTCATCGGAGGATACAGTCCGTGCAGTGAATCGATCAGGATTAGTTCGTTTTCTTCCAGATGCATCTGCGTGGTGCGCTGTGGATCTCTTTTGCCTGTTTTGAAATCGTAAAAAGGCACGGCGACTTCTGCACCGTGAATGAGGGAAATCAAATGTTGATTGATTAAGGGGATATCCAATGCCTGGGGTGTTTCAAAATCATAATCGCCAAATTCGTCCCTAGGATGCATATCCAGATTATAAAAATAGTTATCCACCGAAAGGGTGACCAGCTTCAACCTAGCAGCCGCCAATCGTTTGCCGACTTTGATCGTGGTAGTGGTCTTCCCTGATGAGGATGGGCCGGTAATGGTGATGATTTTCAATTGACTTTTTTGCCCAATGATCTGATTCACGGCATATTCGATATCCACGTTGTAAGCGGCTTCGGATTCAGTGATGATCTGTTGAAATTCGCCGTGGTCCAGGCGTTCGTTTAACCCCGCTACTGAATTGACCCCGTGGGCGATAGACCAATCAAGTACATGCCATATCTTTGCCCAGGGAATATTCTCCGAAGGGCGGGAAGTCTGGGCTTCTTGCTGTTTGCGGTGGCGGGCTCGTTCGTCCCGATAAAGGATATACGCTTTGGCGACCTTCGCATGTCCTGTCTCGATCAGGACTTTTTCGACTGCATCTTGAATCTCCTCAATGTGCGGAGGTTCACCGCTGGGGTTATTCTTTTCCAGAAGAGCGGTTACTTGTTGAGCTAACTGTTCGGCTAACTCTTGATCTCTGCCGCCTACTTCGACGGCAGCGCGGTAAATTGCGTTACTGATACGTTCTTCATTAAATGGTACGATGGTACCGGTTCGTTTGACAACCTGAGTGATCTTTGTCATTAGGAATTGCCTCTATTCGAATCGAAATGATTCTTTTCCAAAATTGAATTCATTTTTTCGAAGATGCGGATAGTGCTTTCTCAAACCTCATTCCACAAAATCTTTGCTTTCCTGATCAGGAGGTTTCTACCGCTAAATTTGAGATTTGCCTTCAACCATTAATTGCAGCTCTTTAAGATCATTACCTTTATTGTACAAAAAAAACTATAAAACACATACGGCAGCACAAATTTTGATTATAGGATGCTGCTGGCCGACAATTTACTTCATGGGGTGCTCGTTTGCGTGGGTAAATCTCCCTGCGGCGGAGTATATTGCTTGACAGTTCCATTTTGGGCCAGGAAGATGAAATTATTTACATGGTACAGGCCTTCCGGGCAGGTCTGGCTTTGCACAGCGGCTGTGATCAGCGTTTGCAGTGCAGCGGGGTCCTTGTCAGCATCCGGGGAGGTGGGGCCTAATTTGCATGGGTTGGCTGTTGGAATCTTGTCATTATTGGCTGCCACCCAATCGATGGAGGAAACGGTAGAGGTAATCCGCGGTAGTTTCATGCGATCATAATTTGGGGAGAATAATGATGGAGTGAGCTCAGGCTCATCGGCGTTATAAGCCTCGAGAATAGCGCTGAGAGGTTTTTTTTCAGGGTTGCGGTAATTCAGCAAAATGTCCATGCCGGCTTTGGTTGCTGGCCAGGTGCCAAAAGGTAAGGCAACAATATTGCCCAGTTTGGTGTCCAGGTCCGAGCGATTCACCATTGCCAGAAATTGACGTTCCACATCATCGTTTTGCTTCAGTTGATAAAGGATGTCGGCAGGTTTAGTGAGGGAGAAGTCGATGTGGGTATAGGTGTGATTGTAAATTTCAATATTATTCTCGATCATCCAGACCATTGTATTGGCCAGCTTCGTTTTCCAGGCATTTCCTTCGCTGACATAAAACCAGTCATCTACATGTAAATCGCCGTAGAATTTATCCCCCATATTGACATAAATGGAGGCGGCAAAGCCAAAATCCGGATGATCTTTGGAAAATTGGTAGAGTATTCCCAAACCCGAATACACAGATGGAGTGCCGTCAGGGTCAATGTAGAGCTGATCGGCAAAAATTCCATCGTCAAGGGTGAAGAGGAGGGGCTTGCGTCCTGCGGGAACGGAGAATGTTCCATCCAACCACGAACTCATCGACACCAGGCTGTATCCGGCATCATAAAGTTTTTGTAATTCTGCTTTGAAATCAGAATAACGGGTATAGGTGGAGGTGGGGGCGTGAGTGTCTTTGGCAAAGTGGTGATACAGAATGGCCGGTGCTTGAATCTCTCCAGACATTACTGTAGCCGAGACAAAATACGGCACCGGAGTTGCCGTCGGTGTCGCGCTGGGGATTGGAGTATTTGTTGGCAGCGGTGTGTTGGTCAGGGTTGGCGTCGGCGTGGGGGTGGTCAGGAAAGGTAACCCTGAGCAACCGCTCAGTATACCGATAATGAGGACACTGCTCAGCGCAGCCCAAAATCTGGATTTTAGCATAAAGACTCCCAATAATTTCAAATACCCGGCTTCTGTGAAGGAACCGGGTATCTTCCTTTTCGATTATGGATGAATTATATCCGTATTTTTGGGGTATGGCAGGTGTAGGTTACAGCCTCGGCAGCAGAATTCCTTGCTGATTCTGATATTTACCTTTGCGGTCAGCGTAAGAGACTTCGCAAACTTCATCGCCCTGGAAGAACAGCACCTGGGCAATGCCCTCGTTGGCGTAAATTTTGGCCGGCAGCGGAGTTGTATTCGAGATTTCGAGGGTGACGTAGCCTTCCCACTCCGGCTCGAACGGGGTCACATTGACGATGATACCGCAGCGGGCGTAAGTGCTTTTACCCACGCAAATGGTGAGCGTATCGCGCGGAATACGGAAATACTCCACGGTACGGGCCAGCGCAAATGAGTTTGGAGGGATGATGCACACGTCGCCGTTGAAATCGATCATGGATTTCGGATCGAACTGCTTGGGATCGACCGTGACAGAAAAGACGTTGGTGAAGATTTTGAATTCATTGGCGACACGGATGTCATAACCATAGGAGGAAAGTCCGTAAGAAATAACGCCTTCGCGCACCTGATTTTCGACGAAAGGCTCAATCATATGCTGTTCCTGTGCCATCCTGCGTATCCATTTGTCTGATCGAATGCTCATCTTCCCTCTCCTTTGTCACGAGTATGAATCAATAATTGCTGTAGGTTAATCCAGCTTAATCCCGGCACGGCTTGCCACGGTCTCTTTGACCTTTTGTTCCAGCGCCGCAGCCAGATGTTCGTGTTCATGCAGCCCCTTCAGTAGATCAACGGCGGGAGCGGGGTTCTGAAGGTTCTTGACGTTGACGAGGATGTTCAGCCCGGCGCTTTGGATGGCTGCCTGCGCCAGGTGCACAGCGCTGCAGGCATCCGAAATGGCATTCAGATTACCCAGCTCGGCAGCCTGGATGGCGAGCTGCATCACCTGAGAGGAGAGCTCGACGGTTCGATAGGGTACTTTGGCAGCAGTCAGGGTAGCCTGTTCCATGGCAACCTCACGGAGTTTGAGCTGTTCGGGAGTCTCTTTGGGAAGTTTGGTGGCGGCGATAAAGGCATTGAAAGAAGCCGCGTCTTCGTCAACGATGGCGGTCAACTGCGTCCGCAGTTTCTCGGCGGTTTCGATCATTGCCTCCATTTGGGTTTCAACGGCGGCATATTTCTTTTTGCCAAGGGTGACCCGCCCAACCATGGCGACCAGGGCAGCCGCTGCCGCGCCTGTATGGGCTGCCGCAGAGCCGCCGCCGGGAGCGGGGTTGGCACTGGCAAGCTCGTCCAAAAAATCACTGGCAGGGCCGCCGGTATTTCCAGTGGAACGCAGCACGTCATAGAGACGGCTCTCCAGGATCTGGGTGGGTTCAAATTGATCCATCTGTGTGTACCAGACTGCGGCGTCGATGAGGGCTTCCTGCGGTACCAGCCCGACCAATTCGCTGTGATGGATGGCGGCTCCGTAGCGTTCAGCTTCGCGGCGAACCATCTCGACCACCCTGCCAATGGGGGTCTGCCGGTAATGGGTAAGGTTCATCGAAACCTGGGCACGGCCGTCGACCAGCACGCCCATGGCTTTGACATAATGCAGTCCGCCCGAAGAGTTGCGCAAGGCTCTGGCGATCTTCTGAGCGATGCTGACGTCGCTGGTGGTCAGGTAGACATTGAAGGCGATCAGTGGCTGACGCGCACCGATCACGGTGGCGCCGGCGGTTCCCAGCTTGCTGGGACCGAAATCAGGAGTGCGCTCCGGATTGCTGGCGATTTCCTCTTTCAATCCTTCGTATTGCCCCTTGCGGATGTATTCCAGGTTCTGGCGTTCGGGGCGGGCGGCGGCATCTTCATAGAGATAGACCGGGATATGCAGTTCGTCAGCGACGCGCTTCCCCAGCCGGCGGGCGATTTCCACACACTCGCTCATGCTGATATCGGTAATCGGCACAAAGGGGACCACATCGGTCGCGCCTATACGCGGATGCGCTCCGGTGTGCTCATCGAGATTGATGAGTTCGGCAGCTTTTTTGATGGATTGGTAGGCTGCTTCTGAGACGGCAGCCGGGGAGCCGATCAGCGTGACCACCGTGCGGTTGTGATCCATATCGGAGTGTTTATCGAGGATGACCACCCCTTCCACGGCGCGGATGGAAGCCAGAATGGCTTCGACCACTTCGGGGCGGCGTGCTTCGGAGTAATTGGGGATGCATTCAACTAACGGATTTGCCATGTTCACCTCAAGAGAGTTACGATAGGTCAATTATAACCGAGGCTGAAAATGGAATGTGCTGAAAGGTGCAGTTTGAGGTGATTTATTTAGCATGAAAATTTGAATGATAGCTAAAATTCACTCACCATGCGAATAATCTTTACAAATTCAGCCACTTCGCCGCAGCGGAGGGTAACTCGGCCGCACTGGCGACTTTGGTGGTGCAGGTGGGCAGGCTCTCGATGAACTGGCGGCCGTATTGCTTGGTCAGCACGCGTTTATCCAGAATGACTACCACGCCGCGGTCGGATTGGGTGCGGATGAGGCGGCCAAAACCCTGGCGGAAGCGCAAGATGGCTTCGGGCAGGTTGTATTCGTTGAAAGGGTCGTCGAAAGTTTCGGAGCGCGCCGCGATGATGGGGTCGGAGGGGACATCGAAAGGCAGCTTGGCGATGACCAGCACAGAGAGCGCTTCGCCGGGGATATCCACGCCCTCCCAGAAGGCGCGCGTCCCCAGCAGTACGGCCTTGTCGGTCTCGCGGAAGGTTTCGAGCAGCGTGTTGGTGGATGCGCCTTCGCCCTGTTCGAATACCTGAATATCCGCATCGGCCAGAGCCGGGGCGATGCTTTGCGAGGTGCGCTTGAGCTGCGCGTACGAGGTGAAAAGCACCAGCATGCGTCCATTGGTCGCTTTTGCCAGGCGGGTGACGGCGGATTCCACGCCGCGCTGGTAAGCATTGGCATCCGAAGGTTCAGGGATGTCGTTGACCAGATACAACAGGGTCGAGGTCTCAAAATCGAAAGGCGAACCCAGGACTAATTCATTGGCTTCGTCGGCATTGAGGCGGTTGCGCAGATAATCGAATTCGCCGTGGGTGGTGAGCGTGGCAGAGGTGAGGATGATGCAGGCTTTCTCGTGCCACAAATACTGTTCCATCAGCGGACCGATGTGTAAAGGAGCGCACTGGAGATTCAATCTAAAGTTATTGGGCAGCAATTCAGCCCAGTAGACGTTCATGGTATCTGGTTTGAAAACCAGGTTGTTGACGGTTAGTTCAGCTTCGCTCAGGCGGCGGTTGACGCTGGCGAGACTGCTGAGTGTATCCTGAATTTCTTCGCTGGGGTCATCCAGACAATCACTGATGGTTTTCTGAAATTCACCCAGAAGAGCCAATAACGAACGCAAGCTGCCGTCGCCTTTATCCCAGGCGACCTCCACTTCTGACCAGACCGGCAGGGTGCGGGTGGAGGGCAGAATGCGTACCTGCTGCCCGTAGCCGTTGATTGGCTGACCATCGCGCTGCTCTTCCATGAAGAATTCCATGCTGTGGATGAATTCAGAGAAATCATTCTCGGCACGGAAGAGAATATCAGTGAGTTTACGTGCCTGCTCGTTGAGACCTGCGAAATCAGCGGGGGGGAGGCTGTGAGAGACGAGCGTGAGCAGGCGTCCCAGCAGCCCGTTGGAGATGCCGCCCACTTCGCGCAGCAAGCGTACAAAATCGGCTTGATTGATGTGGAAGCTGAGCGCGCTCGTGGTCGCGGATTCCAGATGGTGAGCTTCATCAACGATCAGATATTGATACTCGGGTAAAACACGGCTGCCGGTAACGATATCGGCCAGCAGCAAAGCATGATTGACCACCAGAATATGCGCGGATTGGGAAGCCATACGCATTTTGTAGAATGGGCAGGCGCCGCCTGTCCGTGACAGGCAAACCTCGCCTTTGCAGCCTTCATCCTCGGCGGAGAGGTTCGACCAGACGTCGCGTTCGGCGGGACCATTGAGGTTGATCTCTCCGCGGTCGCCTGTACCGCCCTGATTGATCCAGACCAGCAATTTAGCCAGTACGCGCAGCTCGTCAGCGTTTTCAGGCCCGTTCTTGCGCATCCCCTCCAGCCGGCGCGGGCACAGATAATTATTCCGGCCCTTGACGACCGTGGCCCGGACTTCGCTGCCCAGGGCAGCCGCCAGGTCGGGAATATCTTTTTTAATGAGTTGATCTTGCAGGGTAATGGTGTTGGTGGAAATCACCACCCGGGTCGAATTCTTGAGTGCAAATTCCACTGCCGGGATCAGGTAAGCAAAGGATTTTCCTGTGCCTGTACCGGCTTCGACCATCATGTGCTGCCCCTTCGAGAGGGCATTGGCAACGACGCGCAGCATTTCAATTTGCTGCGGACGGCTCTCGAAATTCTCAAAATAATGGGCGAAAGGCCCGCCGTGCTCGATCAAGGCTGCCAGTTCATCTGGGTCTAATGGTGTTGTAGTTTCGGCAGGGATCAAAGGCGCGGAAACCGGCGCGGAACCGCCGAACAACTCTCCGTAGTCATTCTGCCTGACCTTGCGGGCTTCCATCGGCATGCGGCCTTTTTCGCGCAGCGCCTGTGAGAACATCAGGCTGCCGTCCCATTCGATCGGTTCGCTCAGCCGCACAATCTCAGCCAGTATTTCGATGGGAAGTTCAATCACTTTTTCCTGCAGAGCAATCAGGACGGCGTGCGCCAGACGGGCATCGTCCAGAGCACGGTGCGAGTTGGGAATCATGATGCCGAGTGTTTTCCCCAGTGTGCCCAGGTTATAGCGGCTGTTACCGGGGAGGGTGATGGCGGCCAGTTCATAGGTATCCACGGCCTGATTGAGGCGCAGGATGCCTTGTTTTTGCAGGAAGGTGAGGTCGAAACGCACGTTGTGACCGACGACCGGGTCATTTCCGACAAAGTCGGCCACTTCCTGGATGACTGCACGGATGGGCGGCGCATTGCGCACCATCTCATTATTAATTCCAGTTAATTGCGTGATCAGAGGAGGAATCGGACGGTTGGGATTGATGAGTTTGTTCCACTCAGCTTCGACCCTGTGCCCGGAAAAACGAACCGCAGCAATTTCGATGATCGCATCCTTTTGAAAATCCAGCCCCGTCGTTTCGATATCGATTGCGACCATTGAACTCATGGCGTGATTATATCATGCGCGAAGGGTTATATCTCTCCACCCAGGCCGGGTAACTAGAACGGTGTCCTTTTTTTCTCAGAGTATTTTCTATATATTAACCTGCCAATATGGACGATAATTGAATGGTATACTTTGGAAAATTTTCACAATCCAAAAGAACAACGCGACGGAAACCAGCAAGCAGATAAAATCGAGGAGACCAAACATGAACCACATGATTGCTGTGAATTCCAATTGCTATCATGGTTATTCAATTGAGGAAGCCATCGATGGGATCAGTTCAGCCGGGTTTCATTACATCGAACTTTCGGCTGCCAAAGGCTGGACTGAGCATATCTTCCCGACAATGAGTTCAAACTATCTGAATACGGTCAAAGGCAGACTGACCCATGCCGGATTGGTTCCTTTTGCCATGGGCGGCCTCTGTAATCTGATGGATAAGGAACACATCGGTGATTTTCTGGCTAATATTCGTCTCGCCAGCTTCTTTGGCTGCGATTACATCGTCTCTTCGATTGGCGAAGCTCAGCTGAAAGATCAGGCGGCGGCTTCCAATGAAGATGTCGCCGAACATATTCGGGAGCTGCTCCCCTATCTGGAAGAATATGATCTTCAGTTGGTATTGGAAAATCACGGCCAATATGCCACCGGGCAGATGATTAAAAGTATCGTCGGCCTGATTGACTCCCCAAGAGTAGCAATTAATTACAATACTGCCAACGTCATTTATTTTGCGGGTGTCAATCCTCTCAAGGATATGAAAACATGTATTGATAAAATTGGGTATATGCACATCAAAGACAAGATCGGCGGGCGTCATGAATGGAACTTTCCGCCGCTAGGGCAGGGAACGATCAATTTTCCGGCAATTTTAGATTTATTGAAAAAAGCAGATAATTCTTGTCCGTTGAGTATTGAAATTGAATTTACCAAGACGGGTTCAAAAGACCTGCTTGAAGTGAATCGCGCTGTTAAGACTTCTTATTATTTTTTGCAAGGGTTGGGATTAAAGTTTTAACTTTTTCCCCAGGCCGGAGTGGGCTGATCTCTTTTTGAATTGGATTGAGGGTTTTCTATGATCCGCCTTGGCATCGTTGGTACAAGGGGAATGCGTATGGTTCAATATAATCAAAAAGAGGGTATTTTCCGGCAGCTGGCTGCGGGGAGGAATCATTTCAGGTTTCACGCATTGGTTCAATGGACTACACCAATGCCAACAGCGGTTATGAAATGGATGCCATTTCAGAGGTGATTGTAGGTGGTACAAGCATGGTTGGTGACAAGGGAACTATTTTAGGCACAGTTTTTGGTACACTGATAATTGCAGTCATGAACAACCTGCACAATCTCCTTGGTGTGCCTCCATTCCTGCGTGAGGCCTTCAAAGACGTGATCATCATCGGCGCTGTTTTGCTGCAAAGAAAAGATAATAATTTATAACAGGGATCTTGCCTGTAAAAAAACGGAGGCATAATTACAATTATGATTAAAATTGGTGTCATCGGCTGCGGAAAAATTGCCCAGGTACGGCATATCCCTGAATACGCTGACAATAAGAATGTTCAGCTTACAGGTTACTGTGATCTGAATTTCACTCGCGCCAGCGAATTGGCAGATAAATTTGGCGGCAAAGCTTTTGCTTCTTATCACGAGCTTTTAGCTGATTCAGAGATTGATGCCGTCAGCGTGTGCACGGCAAATCAATCGCACGCTGAGATTTCCATTGCCGCGCTGAAGGCTGGCAAGCATGTCCTTTGCGAAAAACCCATGGCTACCTCGTTGGAAGACTGCGAAGCGATGGTAAAGGCTGCCCATGAGGCCAACAAATTTTTGATGCTCGGGCATAATCAGCGGATGGCGAAAGCTCATATAAAAGCCAGGGAACTGATTCGTAGCGGGTTAATTGGCGAGGTTATATCCTTCAGGACTACATTTGGTCATGGCGGGCCAGAAACCTGGAGCATCGACCCCGGAAAGGGAGTCTGGTTTTTTGATAAAAACAGAGCAACAATAGGGGCTTTGGCTGACCTTGGCACTCACAAGACTGACCTGATCCATTTCCTGCTGGACCAGACCATCGTTGAAACCACGGCCCGTTTGTTTACCCTGGATAAACGCGACGCAAGCGGATCACTAATTGGTGTAGATGACAATGCATTTTGCCTTTATCGTTTGAGCGGAGGCGCGGTTGGAACAATGACCGCCAGTTGGACCTATTACGGCGATGAAGACAACAGTACCGTATTATATGGAACCAAAGGCACCATGCGGATCTTTGACGATCCTGATTATTCAGTCAAAGTCACCAATCGCACAGGGGACCGCATATTGTACGAAATTGACAAAATTCAAACCAACGACAATCAGACTAAATCCGGCATAATCGATGCATTTATTGACTGGGTTGTAAATAACAAGGAACCGGAAATATCTGGGGTTGAGGCACTGAAGACCATGCGCGTGATTTTTGCCAGCATTGAATCTTCACAAACCGGTCGTATAGTAATCATTAATCAAGGCTAGTACCCTGTCAAGACTTATTCTATGATTTCCTTACATTGATGGTAAAGCAGAAATACTATAGCTGAAGTAATACTTTCATGTTTGACGGGGTGCTAGAGAGGAATTCGGGTATGAAATTGGGTCTTGTAAGTGCTATTCTGGATGGGTGGAGTTTTGAAGAGACAATTGACGTGGTTTCCCAGGTGGGTTTCAGCTGTCTTGAAGTAGCTTGTTGGCCTCGGGGTAAAGCTGAACGCCGTTATGCGGGTGTCAGCCATATTGATGTAGATGCCCTAAGTGAAGAAAAAGCTGCTTCCATCCTTGATTATTGCACCGGCAAAGGTGTAGAAATTTCGGCGCTGGCCTTTTAGCCGAATACAATGGATGGGGACCTTGAAAAGCGTGCCGCCAGCATAGAACATTTGAAGAAGGTGATTAACACGAGCGCGAAACTCGGCGTGAACAGGGTCACCACCTTTGTGGGACGGGACCAAACAAAGACGGTAGAAGAGAATTTCGATCTATTTAAAACCCTATGGCCGCCGATAATCCGCTATGCGGAGCAAAAGAGAGTAAAAATTGCGATTGAGAATTGCCCGATGCTGTTCGGGCGTGATCAATGGCCTGGTGGGCAGAATTTAGCGACTACGCCGCGGATTTGGCGCGAGATGTTTGAGCTCATTCCCAGTGATTATTTTGGTCTTAATTACGATCCCAGCCATTTTGTCTGGCAAATGATGGACTATATCCATCCTCTGTACGAGTTTAAAGAGAAAATTTTCCACGTGCATTTCAAGGATATCAAGCTGTTTCCCGAAAAGCTGAATGATGTCGGTACGATGGCCTATCCCCTCGATTACATGAGCCCGAAATTACCCGGCCTTGGTGATGTGGATTGGGGTAAATTTGTTTCCGCCCTTGCCGACATCCATTATGACAGTTTTGCCTGTATCGAGGTAGAAGATAGAGCTTTCGAAGGCAGCCGGGAGAAAATTCTGGATAGCCTGCGTCTTTCGCACAAATATATGTCGCAATTTGTAATTTGATCTTCTTTAACTTCGCAATGAAAAATTAGATTAACGAAAAAAACCGACTTCTGAAATATGCATTTGTCACGTAAAGATAGTGCTCTCCGCTGGGAGGGCACTTTTAGTCTTTAGCAGGGAAGTCAGAGGTTGAACGCCGGTGAATAAAATTATTTCTCTCCCCCCTGCCAGTGTTGGATATTGTGCTTTCCTCACCTAATCGTCTTTTTTTAGCGAAGAGTCCACTACAAAAATGTATAATTGAATGAAATTATTTTTGCTCTCATTATCACCAAATTCATCATACAAAACGGAGAAAAAGAGATGCCAAATCTGCAAAACTCAGTTTTCAACTTCGAAGCTGATCCTCAAAAGGGTACTTTTTCAATACTCACAAAAGACCCGGCTCTTCCGGATATACTGAATGGCCGCCTGGGTGTGCTTTTCAGCAAAAAGAATAAAATTTGTTTTGGCTTGGTTGGCATGTGGAAAGAGGCTCAGTCAACTGAGGTATCAACGCTGACTGGAGAGCACGGCGAGGTGCAAACCATGACCTTCCTCGTACCCGATGACAGCAATGGCGTGAGCTATGAATTGACCTTTGGCATTGCGCAGGATTACCCTTTGGTCGTTTGGAAGATGAAGGTGATCAATCACAGCGGCGCTCCCATTCACATCAAGCGCATTGATTTGTTGCGCGTTTCCCCGAGGGACAATGATTCGCAAATTGTTTTCCCACACGCGAAGATTCCTTCTGAAATGGGCTTCTTTCACAACGGTTGGCAGTCCTGGTCACCGGTAGGCTGGGTGGCTGGCGATGGACGTATGCCGCACACCCGTCTGGGGAAACTGCAGGCGCCGATGATTTACAATACCGGCACCCCGAGGCCAGGCAACAGCGGGCACTTCAGCAGTGATTTTTTCGCAGTGTTGGGGGATCGTGTGGCTCGAACCGGCTTTGCGCTGGGCTTTCTGTCGCAAAAGCAGCAATTTGGTTCGATTCTGGCGGACTTCACCTATGGCATCGGTCTACAACTATGGGCAAACTGTGATGACGTGCTCGTCGAAGATCAAAGCTCACTTGAGACAGATTGGGCAGTCTTCAATCCCATTTTACTCGATCACCGCGACCCGCTGCATCAGTACCTTGATGCCGTGGCGCGCGAGAATCGTGTTACCGTTCCGGCTGAATCGCCTGTGGGTTGGTGTTCGTGGTATCACTTTTATACCAAAGTCACGGCTCAAGATGTAGAAGCGAACCTGGCATCCATCGTAGCGGGTCAGGAACGTTTGCCGGTGCAGTTGGTGCAAATTGACGACGGATTCGAGAGCCAGATTGGCGATTGGTTCACCTTCAAACCGACCTTCCCGAATGGCGTCAGCCCGCTGGCTCAAAAGATCAAACAGGCCGGCCTTATTCCTGGATTGTGGCTGGCGCCATTCATTGTCCATACACACTCGCAACTCATCCACGATCACCCGGACTGGATCTTACGTCAGGCGAACGGGCGTCCGGTCAATGCTGGCTACGTCTGGGGAGTGCT
>Ga0224522_1000153_pt1 | contig 33558 bp, 27 predicted proteins | sample CFST25metaG_FD_182733 | JGI IMG/M metagenome (GOLD analysis project Ga0224522, IMG submission 182733) | Peat soil microbial communities from Stordalen Mire, Sweden - C.F.S.T25 | ecosystem: Environmental > Terrestrial > Soil > Wetlands > Peat | place: Sweden: Norrbotten County, Stordalen Mire...
ATTTAATCATAATAAAATCCTGTCTAAATATAATTAACATTAAAGAAATTAACATAAATAAAAACAGTATTCCTGCAGATGCCCGTATTTCCCGTTCATTTAAAACAGGTATGTTATAACCTTCTACTTCTTCGCCGAATTGTATTATTTTATTCATTTTTATTTATTGTTTTATATATAATTTGTACGATAAAAAATGGTTTTTGTTGCGCATGTATAATTCTTCATAAATTGATTTTTTTTGAATGCGGATTAATTTTTGAGGTGTCATTACTGTGGTGTCATTCTTTTGCTCCCAATGATTTCTTTGGGAGCAAAAGAATGATTACTAATTATTAATTACTAATTACTATTTACTATTTGATAAGAGCCATTTTTTTTACTTCCGTGTAATCTCCTGCAATCAATTTATAGAAATAAATTCCTGAAGCTAAATTCGTCGGCGCAAAATCAATAGAGTGCGGTCCTGCATTCATCTTGTCGTTTATAAGAGTTGAAATTTCTCTGCCAAGTAAATCATAAACTTTAATCGTGACAAAAACAGTGTGCGACAAATCGAATTTAATTGTTGTCTTCGGATTGAACGGATTCGGGTAGTTCTGATACAGCTTGTATGTTACAGGAATCTGCGTTACAGGATTCAATGGTAATATTGCACTCATAGGGTAAATGTATGTTACCCATTGTGTTGAAGCTGTCGGAGCAAATGATAATGTTGTAGCAGGTGATGTAGCCATATATGGTCCGCCTTCCTGAAAAATCGGCACAAATGTCAGTCCGCCGTCTGTTGACATGCTTACGACAAGGCTGTCTATATAATCCGATAAATACTGGGCGTAAGATAAATCAAACTTGAAAGTGTCCAGTGCAGTTATGCCGGAATAAGCAACCGATAACAATGTATCTTTTTCACCTATATTCGGATAATCATAAAAAGGTATCTTTACACAATTTATTCCTCCGAAAGAAGGACCGTTATATCCGTTTAACTGAATAAATGTAAAACCTACATCAGGATTGAAAATTGTCCATCCCGGCGGCGGAAATGGACCTTCAAATCCTTCGAATATAAAACTACTCTGTACTGATTTACCTGTATTCCTTATAGTTTTTCCGTGATAATTTAATGGAATATCTTTTCTCAAATCAGCCTTGGAATATGTTTTTTGTGGTTTTACATTTTTAAAATCAAAATGGTGTTTTGGCGCAGTCCTGCTTTTTCCGCAGTTCAGAACTTCTTTTGTGTTATCATCCTGCACAAAAGCCATTGTATATATTAACGAATCGACCCACGTGGAATCTCGGTGGTATTTATAAATGTACTGATAATTTCCCTGTATGTTGCTGATTAATGTCCCTGCAGAATCGGGATAAGCTTGCCTGAAAATATCGAAAAAATTTAATTCTCCGTTTGAACCCGGAGGGTTTGTATAATTCTTATAACGTTCAAGTGCATAAACCCTCAGCCTTAAATTATTGGATGCGAGGGTGTGAAGCAGATTGATTGTTATAGTTGCCTGAATCGTATCACCCGGAAGCCTTGCATCCGATACTGTTACGGATAAAGGTGAACCGATTAAAAATCTCGAATAGAATGGAAGTACAATGTTGGAATCAAATGTATAAGGCAGCGGAAGTCTTAGTTTTCCGTCTAAAAAAGTTGATGGAACAGCATATACAAAATAATAATTTGCTCTCTGTATCTGCTGAACTGAATCGGCAAAATATAATGAATCAAGTGCCGGCAAGGGAAATCCCATGTGATATTTCACTGCGCATATACTCTGAAAATTTGAATCAATATATCTGTCCAGAGAAGGGTTATTCGATGCGCAGGATGGTGATGTCATGCTTGTAAATTCTTCCGCCAGAACATTCCTGTATGCACCAAGAAGGAAAACCGATGTTTGTCTTAACGTATCGTTTGACCGTAAAGTATCCACTGCATTTATATACACAGTAATATCATAGCTTGTACCCGGGGAAATCAATAAACTGTCGGGAAATGTAATTACTTTCGTTTGTCCCGGTTCCAAGGGACCTGTTGAGTCTACACTTTTATAAGATACAGAGGGGATATTTATTGTAATAGAATCATTAACAATGGAACTGTCACCCAGATTTGTAACATTAACCTGCGGAGCAACCTTATAAATATACAGGCTGTTTAAATAAGTAGTATCCCTTGGTATATTGTTTATTGAAGTAACTGCAATGTCGAGTAAATTCTTTTTTCCGAATGAAATATTATCTATGTAAAGGTTATTTCCATAGCCGTTTCTCGAAACAAACTGAATTATAATCGTTCCTGTATCTTTAGGATGATATAAGTAGAACGATAATACCCCTGCAATAACTGCAGTAAGCGATATGATAAAAAAAGTTTTTTTAATCAATGTTTTACTTTTTTAAAAAAGAATCTGTAAAAGAAAACTTCAATTGTGCTTAAAAACACAAGTGCAATCGAATCTTTTGGAAGCAGTTTCGCATATTCGGCCGATTCGGGTTTAAAGAATCCTGTCAATTTTATGAAAGTCAAAAGTACCTTGCCCTGCGGAATCATTATCTTGTAACCGTTTTCGGAAATGAAAAGTCCGATTATTAAATCGGATAATGTCCAGCCTACAGTGAAAAGAACTATAATGAAAGCAACGTTCAGAAATGCCATTACAATTCCGTCGCTCTGAAATGTTTTGCTGAAAACATAGCATGCAAAAATCAAATGTAAATAAAATATTATTACGGCAATCAATTTAGCTTTGTAATTTGTTTTTAAAAAAGTGCAATTATTACATTGCAGTCTTGGAAATAAATATTTCCTTTAAAGTTTTAAAAATTATTTTCAAATCGAAAATCAAAGACCAGTTTTCTATATAATAAATATCGTAATCTATTCGCGTCTGTATGGATGTCTGCGAGCCTCTCAGCCCGTTAACCTGCGCCCAGCCTGTAATTCCGCATTTTACCCGGTTTCTTTCGAGATATTTATTTATCGATCCTTTCATCTGGTTAATGAAAAATTCCCTTTCGGGACGCGGTCCAACGACACTCATGTCTCCTTTAAGAACATTTAAGTACTGCGGCAGTTCATCGAGACTGTATTTCCTGATAAATTTTCCAATCGAAGTGTACCTGTCGTCATCGACCGATACGAATCTGGGTCCGCCGGTTTCTGCATCTGTTTTCATTGACCTGAATTTATATATTTCGAATTTCTTTCCGTCAAGTCCTACTCTTTCCTGTTTATAGAATAAAGGTCCCTTCGATGTCACTTTTACCAGTATTGTTAAAATAGTCATCAAAGGCGAAGTAAGCAACAAAAAAACAATAGAAAAAAATATGTCAAAAACTCTTTTAACCATCTGATTCCAGACGTTCATGGGGAACGATTTTATCTTCATGAACGGGATTCCGTCGACCTCCTCGACTTTAAGTTTGCTGGTCATGACTTCTATAAATTCAGGTGTAAGCATGAACTCAATATTAATTCCTTCGCACAATTTGAAGATTTCAAATAAATCTCCGAAATCTTTTTGAGGCAGTGAAATTATTATCTTCTGAAGATTAAATTCTTTTATTTTATCGGGAACAGAATCGTAGTTTCCCAGAAAATTCCTTTCTTTGGAAATTGTGTCTGAAGGAATGTTTTTTGTAAAATATCCCGTTACTTTTAATCCTGCGAATTTGTCTTTATTGAATTTGGAATAGATTTTTTCGGCTTGCTCATTATCTCCGATAATTGCTACATTTTTCAAACCTATTCCCCGGTTATATAATGTTTTTTCGAATTTTAAAAGCATGTATCTGACTATGGTCAGAATTACTATTGCATCTACCCATATTAATAAAAATACAAGTCGTGAATAAGGAAATTCGCGGAAAAAGAAAATAATCCCGATGGAAAATATTAATGAAATCGTGACACATTTCATGATTACAAAAAATTCATCCATAATAAATACCACTCGGTTAAGCCTGTACATTTTAAATGACTGAAAAACCAATATCCAGACAGGGATTGTTGCAAGTATGAAGAACAAATAACCGGACATTCCCGGGATACCGTTTGTTATCGGGAAAATAGATGTAAATGGTGAATAGAATCTTATCCAATAAGAAAGCAGAAAAGAAGCAATTATTGCAATCATATCAAATAAAACTGTTAATATGGGAATATATATTTCCGATTTAAACTTCATTTTATTCAAATTAATTACTATTAATAAACAAAATATAATTTTTATGATAAAATCTAAACGTAAAATGAATTCCTTGAAAATTTAAGGGATTTTGTATAAAAACGGAAAATCAGGCCACACGCATTAAATAAAGTGCATCTTTAAAATTTTTTAGAAAATGATTCTTTATAATTTCGTTTTCGGCTTTTCTTAACTGCGGGTCGCTGTCGATTATATTAAAAGCTATATCCCGCGCCCTGTATAATAGATTTTTGTCTTTATTCAAATCGGTACAGGAGAAGTTAAGTATGCCCGATTGCCTTGTTCCGAAAAATTCACCGGGTCCTCTGATTTCCATGTCCGTTTCCGCTATTAAAAATCCATCGTTGGTTTCGCAAAGTATGTTTAATCTTTTTTCCGATACCTCGTCGAGATTTTTTGCAATCAGTATGCAATAGGATTGCTCCGAACCCCTTCCGACCCTTCCCCTTAACTGGTGTAGCTGGGAAAGCCCGAATCTCTGTGCCTCCTCTATTATCATTATAGTTGCATTTGGAATATCTATTCCGACTTCTATAACTGTAGTTGAGACAAGTACGTTAATCTTCCTGTTCTTGAAATCCTGCATAACTTCGTCTTTTTCATATGAAATAATTCTGCCGTGAATCATGCCGACATTGTAATTCCTGAAAACCGTTTCTTTTAGCAATTTGTAATTTTCTTCCGCAGATTTCAAATCCATCTTTTCAGATTCTTCTATTAACGGATAAATAATGTAAACCTGCCTGCCTTTTTCAATTTCCTTTTTAACGAAATTGTAAATTTCAGGTTTCCTTTCATCACTTGATAATTTTGTTATAATAGGTTTTCGGTTTCCCGGCAGCTCATTTATAATAGAAACATCGAGGTCACCGTAATATGTTAATGAAAGTGTCCGTGGAATTGGCGTCGCAGTCATAACAAGCACATCGGGATTGAGACCTTTCTCTTTCAGCTTAGCTCTCTGCATTACACCGAATTTATGCTGCTCGTCAATGACTACGAAACCGAGATTTTTAAATTCGACTTTTTCCTGAATTAAAGCATGCGTGCCTATAATGATATTTGATTTTCCTTCTTTTATATAATCGTAAAGTTCTCCCCTTAATTTTTTTTTCTGCCCTCCGACAAGAATCGTTGAAGTTAAATTTTCGCCCGAAATGGTATTATACTCTTTCAGAAAATTCGATATCGTCGAAAAGTGTTGCTCAGCAAGTATTTCAGTCGGACACATTATTGCTGCCTGGTAGCCGTTTTGCACTGCTACAAGCATTGCAAAAACCGAGACAATTGTTTTCCCGCTTCCGACATCTCCCTGAAGCAAACGGTTCATCACGCTTTCGGACTTCATGTCTGTATAAATTTCTTCTATCACTTTATTTTGTGCATTTGTCAGTACGAACCCGCAGGCTTTTTCAAAATCGGCTTTAAGCTTATCTATGTTTTTAATAAATGAAATTCCTTTAACTTCGTTTTTAATGCTTCTTTTCTTTAAAGCAAAAATTAATTGCAGGTAAAAAAGTTCTTCAAATGCCAGCCTTTTTCTTGCTTCCTCGACATTTGAAAACTGCAGCGGGAAATTTATCCTGAGAATAGAGTTCTTTTTCAGGGGAAGATTTGCGCTTTTGATTATATATTCCGGCAGCGTTTCTTCTGTTAAATCAGCATTTTCCTTAAGCATTTTGGCGAATGCATTAAACACTATTTTGGAAAGCAATATCGGTTTAATCCATGTTTTCTTCAGTACGTCGGAAAGCTCATAAACAGGGAAGTACGGGAATTTCAGAAAATCACTGTCATTCTTATCGCTTAAATCGATTTTTAAATGGTCGCGGTAATCAAGCTTGTATTTTGTAAATCCGTACCCCTCATTTACTTTTCCCCAGAAGATATAATTTTCATTAAGACGGAATTGCTTCGAACGGAATTCACTCTTGCCGAAGAATGGAATTTCCGTTGTGCCTGTGCTGTCGTTCAGAAAAATTTTTAATGGCTGCTGTTTTTTGATGGGATGCTCTACATCTATAACTTTTCCGAAAATTACAACATTTTCACCGAAATGATTTCGTAAATCACGAATCGATATTTTTTTAAGATAAATTCTTGGTATGAAATTCAGAAAATCCTCGAGTCTGGTTATCCCGACAGATTTAAATGCAGCTGCACGTTTTTCACCGACACCTTTTAAATATTTTATATCCAAAGAATCGTGAATAAATTTTATTGAAAATTTTAAATTACAATTTCCCTATGTCTTCGTTCCAGAGTTTCGGATTATCCTTTATGAAATTTCTCATCATCTCTTTGCATTCTTCGATGTTCAGGTCAATTACTTCAACACCGTGGGATTCCATGAATTCTTTTGCTCCTGGAAATGTCTCCGATTCTCCCGCATAAACTTTTTTTATACCGAACTGAACAATTGCACCGGAGCAAAGATAACAGGGCATCAGGGTCGAATATAATACAGTATCCTTGTATGTGCCTATCCTGCCTGCATTCTGGAGGCAGTCTATTTCAGCGTGAAGGATTGGGTTTAATTCCTGAACCCGCTTGTTATGTCCGCGACCGATTATTTTTCCGTCTTTTACAATCACGGAACCAATTGGTATCCCGCCTTCGGAAAGACCTTTCTTTGCTTCTTCGATTGCCGCTGAAATAAATTTATCCATTTTATAACCGCATGTTTAAAAAATTTCCCGTTCAAATTAATGAACGGGAAACTGAAATAATTTAATTGTTTTTATTTAAACTTTAGCAAGTGCCTGTTCGAGGTCGGCTATTAAATCATCGACATGTTCAATTCCGACTGCGTATCTTACCAGTTCGTCGCTTATTCCTGCTTTCTTTTTCTCTTCGGCAGATACTTTTGAGTGTGTCATAGAAGCAGGATGCTCTATTAATGTCTCAACTCCTCCGAGCGAAACCGCAAGTATTGCAACCTGAACATTGTCCATTAATATTTTTCCCGCATTCAATCCGCCTTTTACTCCGAAACTTATCATTGCTCCGAATCCGTCCATCTGTTTCTTTGCAAGCTCATGCTGGGGATGTGATTTCAATCCGGGATATTTTATCCATTCTATCTTGGGGTGTTTTTCAAGGTAATGTGCAATTTTTTCCGCATTCTGCTGTGCGCGTTCTACTCTTATACTTAAAGTCTTTAAACCTCTTATTACAAGATAAGCCTGGTGCGGGTCCATGTTGCATCCCATTGCTATCATCATCGAACGCAGCTTTTTATAAAGTGCTTCTGTCTTTGCTATTATTATTCCGCCTACTACATCTGCATGCCCGTTGATAAATTTTGTAACCGAATGAAATACTACATCAGCACCGAATTCAATCGGCCTCTGCAAATAAGGGCTCGAGAAAGTATTATCTACAACAAGCAGTAATCCGTGCTGTTTTGCCAGTTCACTGCAGGCTTTTAAATCTGTAATGCTTATTGTCGGATTAGATGGCGTTTCTATGTATAAGATTTTTGTATTTTTTTTAATCGCTTTTTTTATGCTTTCGATATCGGATGTGTCTACATAAGTTGATTCAACACCGAATCTTGAAAAGTGGTCTTCCATCAATCCTCTCGATGGTCCGTAAACGGCATCGGAGCTTACAATATGGTCGCCTTTGCTGAGCAATGCCATATAAACCGTTGATACTGCACCCATACCGGAGCTTGTAGCAATTGCGCCGAATCCTTTTTCAAGGTCAGCTACAGTTCTTTCGAGCACCTTAATTGTGGGATTACCTAAACGCGTATAAATATATCCCTCGCTTTCACCATTGAAACATCTTGCACCTTCATCCGCAGTTTCGAATTCAAAAGTAGATGACTGGTAAATTGGTACATTAACTGCACCGAGTTTGTTTTTGTATCCGCCTCCGTGGATTAACTTAGAATCGAACTTTAAATCTTTTTTATCCATTTTTCCTTAATTTGTAGTTTGTTGTGAAATATTATTTTTGAATTATATTAAGTTTTTTGCTTTGAGAATTTTATCTATGATTTCACGGACAGCTCCTTCGCCTCCGTTTTTTTTGCAGACATATTGAACGTGCTTTTTTACCTCTGCCATCGCATTGTTCGGACAGCAGGAAAAACCGACTTTCCTTAAGAGCGGTAAATCAAATTCATCGTCGCCGATATAAGCAAAATTTTCTTTTTTAAGATTATGCTTTTTCTTTAGCTCTTCATAAGGAATAGTTTTATCGTCAATATTTTCAAAGAGATAATCTATTTTTAGCCTGTCAACCCTGATTCTGTTTACTTTTGAACTCATTCCGCTTATCACTGCGAATTTTAGTCCAAATTTTTTTCCTCGTATAATACCATATCCGTCGTGAGTGTGGAAGATTTTTGTATCTTCACCCGTGCTTGAAAAAATTATCTGCCCCGTTGTAAGGCAGCCATCCATATCCATCAACAAAATTTCTATTTTCGATAAATCGGGTTTTTTCTTTTTCAATTTTTATTTTTTAACTTTATCTATAAATAATTTTTTAGAAGGACATAAATCTCCCAAAAAGCATTCTGCGCATTTTGGTTTCTTCGCATCGCAAATCTGCCTTCCGTGTTCTCCGATTCTCAGTGAATAGTTGAACTGCTCTTCGGGCGGGACTATCTCTTTCAGTTCCGTTTCGATTTTTTCGGGTTCTTTACTCTTTGTTAACCCAAGCCTTTCTGAGACTCGTTTTACGTGCGTGTCAACAATAATTACATCCTTCTTCCCGAAACAGTTTCCAAGTATCACGCTTGCAGATTTTCTACCCACTCCGCTTAAACTTGTAAGCCCTTCCATCGTATCAGGAACCTTGCCTTTGAATTCTTTTATCATCTGCTCGCACATTGCCATAACGGCTTTTGCTTTGCTGTTGAAGAAAGTGATTGATTTAATCTCTTTCGTAAAATTTGTCAGCCCGTCTTTTAAAACATCCTGCGGTGATTTATATTTTTTCTTGTAAAGAGGCGGCATTGTCATGTTAATCCTTACATCAGTGCACTGCGCTGCAAGCACTGTTGATATCAGCAGTTCAAAAGGACTCTTGAAATCAAGATGAGTCCTTGCTTCGGGATATTCTTTCCCTGTTAATTTTAATATTTCTTTTACCTTTCCGGTTAATTGTGTCTTGTTCATTTTTTTATAAAATAATTTAACATTTTATAAATTAATTTTGCTGTTAGAAAATCCGGATACGGAAAACTCTTTACAGGCGCAAGCTCCACGACATCGAATCCAACTACATTTTTTCTTTCCCCTAACTTCTTTAATAACTTCATAGTTTCACTCCATAAAAATCCGTCGGGCTCCGGTGTACCTGTCGACGGCATAATTGACGGGTCAAAATAATCTATATCAAATGTTACATAAACATTTTTCTTTAGTGTGCTTATAACTTTGTCTTCCCAGTTCTTACCGTATTTTCCGTTGTGAATTTCGTATGCGTAAAAAGTTCTGATTCCTTTTTCCTTTATGAACTTGTACTCTTCAATACACTGCGCCCTTATTCCGACTTGTGTTATATCCGTCGTGAATTCTGCAACTCTCGATGCAAAACAGGCGTGCGAGTATTTTGTATTTTCGTATTCATCCCTTAAATCCGAATGAGCATCGAAATGAAGTACAGATAAATCCCTGTAATTATCAAAGTGTGCCTTAATCGGGGCAGTCGAAATCGTATGCTCGCCGCCGAGAGTCACCACAAACTTTTTATTCTTTATTAACTCAACAACATTTTTGTATATAAAATCAAGGGCCGTTTTTCCTTTTTTGTCTTTTACATCGAGAGGAAATAAAGAACAAATCCCTTTTTCAAAGCATAGCTCCCTGTTCATCTCTTCATCGAAAAATTCCACGAAGTGTGAAGCATCTAAAATTGCAGCCGGTCCCTTAGACGTTCCTTTTCCGTATGAAGTTGTTGCCTCGTATGGAACGGGGAGTATTGCAATTTTTGATTTCCCATAGGAAGAAAATTCTTCTTCTATTGCAAGGAAATTTTTCTTTATGTCGTAATACTTCATTTTGCTATTCCATCTTAAATTCTTCAGCATCAAATAATTCTTTCAGTTGCTTCTCGAGCTCACTCTCTGTTTTTGGCTTATCGTCTTTTTTAACCGGATTAAACCTGATATGAGTCTCTCCTATGTCAGGACTTTTTTTTTTGAGTGCCTCAAGTCCTGAAATCAGTTCCGAAAGGTCAACTACTTCTTTATTTATCCTGCATATTTCAACAAGCATTGACTCCAATAATATTTTCTGGTTTGCCGAATATTTGTATCTCGTTTCATTATCGAATATTATCTTAAGTATCCTGAGAGCCTGCTCCAGCGTGAAGTTTTCGGATTCTTCGACGTATTTTTTCTTAATAAAATCGGATTCATCCAGCAGTTCGGGTTTATCCGTCGTCTTTATCACCAGTATATTCCTGAAATGCTCCGTCAGCCCGTTGTAAAATGTCTGTAAATCGAATCCCTGGTCCTGCAGGTAATTCAGGTAGTTCAGAAGTTCCTTTGCATTTTCATTTTTTATGTAACCGGATACATTAAAATAAATTTCTTTATCGGGCAGGTTCAGAAATCCCTTTAATTCACGGTAACTGATTTCATTCCCGCAATATGAAATTGCCATGTCGAAAATTCCGAGTGAATCCCTCAATGCTCCGTCTCCGAGTTTTGCAATCAGAAAAAGTGACTCTTCGTCTATTGTTATTTTTTCCGCTTCGGCTATTTTCTTTAACTGGTCCGAAATTTCCTTTATCTTTAGCTTGTGTAAAGCAAATCTCTGGCAGCGGCTCAGTATTGTCTGCGGAATTTTTTCGGGATTAGTTGTTGCAAGTATGAATACAAGATATTCGGGCGGCTCTTCCAATATCTTTAGCATCGCATTGAATGCCTGAAGAGTCAGCATGTGCACTTCATCTACTATGAAGAATTTATATTTTGCCTTGAGCGGTGCGTATTTAGCTGCATCCTGAATTGCGCGCACATCGTCTATTCCGCGGTTCGATGCAGCGTCGAGTTCGAATACATCGGGATGCACACATTTCGTAATTTCAATGCACGATTCACATTTGTTGCATGGCTCGCCGTCTTTCGAATTCGTGCAGTTTAACGCCTTTGCGAAAATCCTTGCTATCGTTGTCTTTCCTACACCTCTCGGTCCGCTGAGCAGATATGAATGCGCGATTTTTCCCGCAAGCTTTGCGTTTTTCAGAGTCTGCGTTACAAATTCCTGCGAGCACACATCAGCGTAATTCTGAGGCCTGTATTTTAATGCTGATACTTTGTATTCTGACATTTTTTATCTTAAATTCGTTAGATTTTCTTAAAAGTAATTTTTGATTTTCCGAATACATATTGCAATGCGTCGTCTATGTTCTCTACCGTAATCAATTTTAATTTTTCCGTAATATCTTTCGAGATTTCAGTAAGGTTTTTCTTGTTTTCTTTCGGAATTAAAACAGTTTTTATCCCGCTCCTCAGCGCCGCAAGCAATTTTTCGTTCAGTCCGCCTATTGGCAAAACTTTTCCTCTTAGCGTGATTTCTCCCGTCATCGCAATGTCTGTTCTGGCGGGCGTTTTCGTGATTGCCGAAAGCATTGCCATTACCATCGTTATTCCTGCGGATGGTCCGTCTTTTGGTATTGCTCCTTCGGGAAGGTGAATGTGTATTTCCTTATCCTTGAAATAATTATCGGGTATACCGAATTTCTTTGCATTCGAGCGTATATATGACAATCCCGCCTGCGCAGATTCCTTCATCACATCGCCAAGCTGCCCGGTAAGCAAAAATTTATTCGTGCCTTTCATTACAGTTACATCCACGTTCAGTATATCTCCTCCCATAGATGTCCACGCAAGTCCGTATACAGTGCCGATTTTCGACTTCTCATCTTTTTCAGCACTCTTGTTTTCGTATTTTGGTACGCCGAGATATTTTTCCACGAGCTCCGGTGTTATTGTAATACTCTTTTCTGATTTTTTCTTCTGCGAAACTTTTTCTTTTGTAACTTTTCTGATAATCGAAGTCAGCTCGCGCTCTAAATTTCTTACTCCTGCTTCTTTCGTATATTCGTGAATTATTTTCAGAATTATATCATCGGGAAATTTAATATTATTAACATTCAACCCGTGCTCGCTAATTTCTTTCGGCAGAATGTGCCTCTTCGCAATCTCCATTTTTTCGAAATCAAGATAGCTCCTCATCTCGATTATTTCCATCCTGTCCTGCAGCGGCAGGGGAATGTTGTATTGCACATTTGCAGTCGTAATGAAAAGCACATTCGATAAATCATAATCTATATCTAAATAATGGTCATTAAATGTATTGTTCTGCTCTGGGTCCAGCACCTCCAGCATTGCACTCGCAGGGTCACCCCTGAAATCATTTCCCATCTTATCTATTTCATCAATCAGCACTACCGGATTGCTCGAACCCGTCTTCCTCATCGCCTGTATTATTTTTCCGGGCATCGAGCCAATGTATGTCCTTCTGTGCCCTCGTATTTCCGCTTCATCCCTTACACCGCCTACCGATAGCCTCGTGAATTTCCTGTTCAAAGCCCTTGCTATCGATTTACCAAGTGAAGTTTTCCCTACTCCCGGAGGACCTACAAAACAAAGTATCTGTCCTTTCGGGGATTTCTTAATATTCTTTCCCTTAAGCAATTTTAAAACTGCCATCAGCTCAAGTATTCTCTCCTTAGGCTTTTCGAGGTCATAATGGTCTTCATCTAAAATCTTCTTCGCATTCTCTAAATCGAAATTATCTTTCGAAAATTTATTCCACGGAACGTTTACCATCCAGTCCAAATAATTCCTTATAACCCCGTAATCAGGCGACATCGACGGAGTCTTTTTCATCTTATTGAATTCTTCCAGTGCCTTTTCCTTGATATCCTCAGGCATTCCGGCATTTTCGATTTCGTCTTTTATCTTAATCAGCTCGGGGTCTGATTCGTATCCTTCGCCGAGTTCTTCCTGCAAAATTTTAATCTGCTCCTGCACAATAAATCTTCTCTGGTTCTTCTGCATCTCCGCCTGAACCCTCGCATCGATGTCTTTTTCTATGTTCAGAATTTCGAGTTCGGAATTAATCAGGTAAATTATTTCATAATATTGTTTCGATATCTCGCTCAGCTCGAGTATCTTTTGCTTCTTTTTTATTTCCACGTTCAGTGTCGATGCAATGTAATAAAGTTTTCTGTCTGCTTCTTTAATATTATCGAAAGCTACAAGCGATTCATTTGGTATGGATGGATTTTTTGTAACGTAATCACTGAAAAGTTTTGATGCCTGCCTTATCAGTGCAATTAATTCGGTATTCTCCACGAAGTGCGTGAATTTAATTGTTACCTCGGCGGTTATGTATTCGCCTTTATGGAATTTCTCTACCTTTGCAGGTACTATTCCGTCAACTAAAACCTTTATCAGCCCGTTTGGCAGTCTCAGCACCTGAAGTATTTTTGCAATCGTACCTGTCGTGTAAAGATTCTCCGGGGTAGTTTCCTCCATTTCGGGATTTATCTGCGAAAGCACAAGCACGTATTTCTCCGATTCCACGGATGTATTTATTGCTTTTACTGTCGAATCCCTTCCCGCCAGTATAGGGTAAATCGTAAATGGAAAAAGCACTATGTCTTTAAGCGGTAATACAGGCAAAACTGAAGGTAATAGGTTGATATTCTCGTTTTTTTGAGTATCTGTATCGTATTCTGCTATTATTTCTTCTTTAATTATTTCTTCCTTCATTATTCCAAATTAAGCATATTTTTAACATTAATCATAAATATAGATTTTCGCAACAGGATATAAAAGTCAGAAAGCCGGGAAAAAGGAAAAGGTATGTTAGAGTAAAATCTATCTATTAAAAAAGTTATATGATTTTAACTTTTTCTTGCACCGTATTCGCATTTGTTTAGTTTTTAGTGTTTATTATTTAGAAATTTGTATAAAAGGGCATTTATTTTTCAATTTAAAATTTGCGTTCTTTGCATCCCGATTTATCGGGATAAAATTTAACATTTAAAATTCGTAGAATTGTCTTGATTAAACATTTAAATAAAAATAATTTATATAAATAATCGATTTGTTGAATATATTTAAATATAGAAAATATTCTCTTGCTCTGCTTTTCCTGTTTGTTTTTGCATCAGGGTGCAATTATACAACATACAAATCAATCGTTCACGAATCAGTTGAAGGTGAAAATGACCCCGAACCGAATTATGATGCTACACTTAATGAAGAATACCAGGATTTTGTAACCTATTTTTACATGGGCAACCGCTCGGAAATGTTCGGGACATTCTTCAATAAGTTTTACATGGCAAATGAAGATTATGATGCCGCCCTCGAAGATTACAGGTCTTCGACTATTACAGCATATAACAGGAGACTGGATTCCCTGAATATTACCCCGCCTGTATCTCAGACCGCAAAGGATTTACTTTTTAAAGTTATCGAGCGATGCTCTAAAATAATACAGTATAACAAAAGCACAAGGTTCCTCGATGATGCCGTTTTGTTAATCGGGAAATCCTATTATTACGAGGGAGAATACCTGCAGGCTGAAAGAAAATTCAATGAGTTTCTTTCGAAACTTACCAAGAGCGAACTTTATGATGAAGCAATTTTGTATCTGGGAAAAACCAAACTAAAGATGGGTAATAATGCCGACGCCGAAACAATTTTCCTTAATCTGTTCAAGACAACAAAAGACAACGAAATTAAATCGGAAATCACTCAGGATCTCGCAGTGCTTTCCATCATGAAAAATGATTATCCGGGTGCAATAAATAATTTTATCAGTTCAATCGAACTGACTAAGGATAAAGAGAAAAAAGCGGAGAAACAATATATACTTGCAAAAATCTATTCAGTGTATAAACCGGAAGAAGCTGATAAGCAATACAGAAAAGCATTCGATATAACATCGGATTTTGATTTGCTGTTTTTTTCGAAACTGAATGAAGCAAAATCATTAAACTCAATCGGGAATACAGCCGAATCATATAAAATTCTGGATAAATTAAACGGTAAATACAGGGACTATCCGGAAATGAAACAGCTTGTCGAACTTGAACTTGCAAACACTTTGTATCTGGAGAAAAAATACAGCGATGCAAGGACAAAATATTTCGATGTAATTATAAATTATGCCGGCTCGAAATCTGCGGCAGATGCCTATTATCACCTTGCAGAATATTCCGAAAAAATCAGGAACAATTATCTGAATGCCTACATTAATTATAAAAAAGTGACGGAAACAAATTCCGCTTCGGACTATTCAAATATAAGCGCTAAAAAAACTACGGCACTAGATAAATATTTTGCACTGCTTGCAGTAATAAAAGACACTACTAAAATCGTATATCCCGAAAACGAATCCGATTTTATTCACTATAAGAAGATAAAAGAAAAAGAAAAAGGTGTCGAAGAGCACGGCAAGGAAAATCCAAGGGGAAATGAAAACCCGAATCCGAAGGGCGGAGGATACAGGTCAGCACTTATGCTCGATTCACTCGATATTACAGATTCAAATAAAGTTGTCATTAAATCGGATACAAATAAAGTCGAAATAAAACCTGATTCTAATGTAGTATTGAAAAAAGAAATGACAGACACTACAGGTAAGAAAATATCGACCGATACTTTATCAAAAACAAATCTTACCGATACAACAGGACAAAATATGGTCGAGGTCAAGAAGTTAAGCCCGGAAGATTCACTCTTGCTTGTAATTCATATTGAGGATTCTATAAAGACTTCAAAAGTGCTTTTAAAAATAGATTCATATTTCCAGATGGCTGAATTGTTCCTTTATGAGCTGAACAGAACGGATTCGGCTCTTTATTATTTAAACCTGATAGTTGAAGACAGTATAAATCCCGACAGGACAGCTAAAGCTCTTTATACAATTGCAACAATCTATAAAAACAGGAATGATGATGAAACTGCAAATGAAATTTACAGGAAAATAATTTTGCGGTATCCTGTCAGCTCATTTTCAAATGAATCGCGGCGTGTGCTCGGACTGCAGCTTATGAGTATAATATTGGATTCCGCAGAAGTGATTTACCGGTCTGCAGAAAATAAAATCCTTAAGGAAGAATATACGGCCGCATTAATCGATTTGCATAACGTAATCAATAATTATCCCCGTGATTCATTCTACGTGAAGTCTTTATATTCAGTCGGATGGATTTATGAAAATGCATTCAAGAATAAAGACAGTTCTATAGCTTATTACAAAAAACTTAAAGCCGATTTTCCCAATTCCATTTATGCTTCAGCCGTTATTCCGAAACTTGATTTTTATAATCTTTGGGATAAGAGGGATACAACAAATAAATCACTTGATTCCACTGGAGTTTTACCTGATTCATTAAAAGCAATTTCAGATTCTCTGAACGCTTTGCAGGATTCTACAAAAATAAAAAAAGACTTGCTGGAAAAGGAAAAAAACAAAGCTCCAAGAGGCAAGGATAAAAATGCTGGAGATATATCGCCAATCGAAAATCCTAAAGAAAGAAAATAGCAAATTGCACTTCCGATAATAAGTTTGACCGAAATTAATAGGATTTAAATATATATTTATTCTGTTTAAATTCAATTATTCAAATAGTCTTATGCTCAAAATAATTATTTCCGGTGGACAGACAGGAGCAGACAGGGCAGGGCTGGAAGCCGCATCAGTGCTGAAGTTTCAAACAGGCGGATTTTGTCCTAAAGGATATTTAACCGAATCGGGAAAAGATATTTCACTGAAGAAATTCGGGCTGAAGCAGGTTCGGACACCGAAATATGAGGAAAGAACAATTAAGAATGTTTTATCGGGTGATGGTACCGTAATCTTTTGCAGGTTAGGCCATTATGCTGAAATCATCGGAGACGGTTCGAAGCTTACTTTTGAAACCGCTGTGAAAAATAATAAACCTGTGATAGTGAACCCTTCTAAAAGAAAATTCCTGAAGTGGCTGACTGAAAATGATATTGAGGTTTTAAATGTGGCCGGAAACAGGGAAAGTCAGTATCCCGGTATTTTTAAAAAAACTAAAATTTTTCTGATAAAGGCTTTATCCGAATATGAGTAATCTTTTTATATATCAGTCATCTGCCGGTTCAGGAAAGACTTACAAGCTTGCCAAAGAATATCTGAAACTTGCCTTTAAATATCCGGGGGCATTTAAAAATATTCTGGCAATTACCTTTACAAATAAAGCAACCGAAGAAATGAAATCTAGGGTGCTAAATTTTCTCTCCGAACTTTCAAATGATAAAAACCCTGAATTGAAATCCCAGCTGATTGAAGAGGGAATTAAGGTAAATATAAAAGAGCAGGCTGAAATTACACTCCGGAATATTCTCCATAACTATTCGGATTTTTCGATAAGCACAATAGACAGTTTCTTTAATAAAGTATTGCGATCGTTTTCAAAAGAATTAAAACTGCAGGTCGGCTATGATATAGAGATGGACCGGAATAAGGTATTGAAAAATATTACCGATATGCTTTTAAATGGCCTGAACAATGATGAAGAACTAAATAAATATATCGAAGATTTTATTTTTCTTAAAATCAGTGAGGATAAAGGATGGGATATTGAAAAAGACATAATGAAACTGGGTGAGGAGATTTTCAAAGAAAGGTACTGGGAAAAGAAATTCAGGATTGAAGAATCCGGAGCCGGAAGGGAAATTATTGACAGCAGAAAGAAAATAAAAATTTTACTCGTGGATATTCTGAATATTATACACAATTTCGAAGATGAACTTAATAAAATAGGTGATGAAGCAGAAAGTGTGATGAATAAACACGGGCTTGAAATTGAAGATTTTGCAAATAAGGATAAAGGTGTTGGCGGATTTTTAATTCATAAAATCAGAAAAAGAAAAGATTATGAACTGAAAAAACTCGTTTTAAAGGCATATGATTCTCCTGACGGCTGGTATACAAAAACTTCAAGTAAAAAAGAAATTATTTCGAAAGCTCTGGATGACGGTTTATACAGCTTACTGGAAAATGCCGTGGAATACATTCAAACCGAATCGATAAAATATTATTCCGCTAAAGAATTAAAAAGTACATTATACACGCTGGGAATATTTGAAGACATGATTTCCAGGTTAAATGAATACAGAAAATCGAACAGGATACTTATGCAATCCGATGTAAATAATATTTTACAGGGATTGATTTCAATCGAAAACTCTCCGTTTATATACGAAAAAATCGGCAGTAATTTTAAAAACTTACTGATAGATGAATTTCAGGACACATCCACATTTCAATGGAAGAATCTTCTGCCCCTGATAATTAATGTATTGAGTGAAAGGAATACGGCGCTGGTTGTCGGTGATGTTAAGCAGTCAATTTACAGATGGAGAAGTGGGAATATGAAATTACTGCTCTCTCAAATCTATGAAGATTTGTACGGATTCAGGGAAATGATAAAAACGGAATTTTTGAAAACCAACAGAAGAAGTTGTAAAGAAATTGTAGATTTCAATAATAAATTTTTTGTTAAAGCAGTTGGAAAATTTATCGAGGGAATAGATGATGATATATACAAAGATCTTCTGCTTAAGGCATACAGCAGGGAAAGTGTCGAACAGGACTACACAAAACAGGGCGGTTATGTAAGTATTAATTTCTTCAACGATGACAATAAAGATATAACTGCACAGGCAAGAGCGGAAACAAGAGTTCTGGAAATTATCAATGAAGTCCTGGCTGACGGCTATACACTGTCTGATATTCTGGTACTTGTCAGGAAAAATTCAGAGGTAAGACAGATTTCCGGGTTGTTAACCAATGCCGGTTATAATATTATTTCAGCGGAATCATTGCTTGTAAACAATTCTCCGAAAGTAAGGGTAATTGTGGATTTGATTAAATATATTGCAGACAATAAAAATGAACTGGCAAAAGCCGATGCTTTATATAATTATCTTGAGTTTGTTAAAAAAGAAAACTTTGAATATCACGAAATATTTGATAATCCCGATATAAAATTTGCAGAAAATATTCCGATTGGATTTTTTAAAGAAAATGAAATTCCAAAAATTAAACCTGTTTTTAATGATTTGAATGCTTATGAAGTATGTGAAAATCTAGTTCAGATTCTGGGATTCGATGAAGTTCCCGATCCGTATTTAATAAAATTCCAGAATTCTGTGCTTGAAAATTCAGAAGAAAACAATTCCGACTTGCTCAGCTTTTTAAACTGGTGGAATGAAAAGAAAGAAGATTTTTCCATCGACAGCCCTTCCGGTACTAATGCTATTAATATAATGACTGTTCACAAGGCAAAAGGTTTGCAGGGAAAGGTCGTAATTGTTCCCTATGCAAACTGGAAAATTAATATTGACGGTGCTAAAGACTTAATATGGGTTTCTTCCAAAGAGGAACCGTTTAATAAATCTGCGGCTTATCCTGTAAAAGCTACACTGAATTTGCGCAACACTTTTTTTAAAGATGATTTTAATTATGAATTTGCGCAATCACGGCTTGATAATCTGAATTTACTCTATGTTACTTTTACCAGGGCAGAGGAAAGACTCTATGTTTTAGTTCCTGAAATCAAAAATACCGAAAACACAGGAAAACTATTAAAAAGTGTAATTGAAGAATACGAAGGACACAGTGAAAACAATTTTGAATCAGGAAAAAAAGAAAAAGCAAAGCAAAACGGAAAAGAAAAAGACGTCAAAACCGAAAATCTGAAATATTATATTTCTACCGAATGGTATAAAAAAACAATCATCAGACCGAAACATAAAAAACTTAAAGAATTTATCGATAAGGATTTTGCATTTAAAACAAACTGGGGAACCATTATTCACCATGTATTATCATATATGAAAAACTTTAAGGATTCTGAATACGCAGTTAATAAAGTTTATTCCGAAGGAATGATTACAGTTGAGCAGAAAGATAAAATACTTCAGCAATTAAATAAAATTATTAATAAAAAAGAAATTAAAGATTGGTTTAATGATGACAGGGAAGTGAAATCGGAAACAGAGATTTTATTAAAAGACGGAAATATATTAAGACCTGACAGGGTGATTATAAAAGAAAAAGAAGCAATTGTGATAGATTATAAAACGGGTGCGGAACATGAAAATAATAAAAATCAGGTAAAACAATACGCCGAAATACTTGAACAGATGGGTTATGAAAAAGTTACGAAGTATTTACTTTATATAAATTACGATGATGATGCAAACATTAAAGTGGTGGAGGTGAATTAAATGAAATCTTTCCTTGAAAATATTTGTGAAGTAATTTTAAAAGAAAATAAAAATATAATCTCTGATATATGTGTCGTATTTCCTTCAAGAAGAGCGGGACTGCATTTCAAAAATTTACTTGGAAGGAAATCGGAAAAGCCAATCTGGTCACCATCGGTTTACAGTATACAGGATTTTATTGAAGAATTGTCCGGTTACAGGATAACAGATAACCTTCAGCTTCTTTTTAAATTATATTCTGTATATACCGAAGTGATGAGAGATGAAAAGATACTGATAGAGCGGGAATCAGGGTACATTAATTTAAATGAAGATGAAAGTTTTGATACATTTTATCCCTGGGGTGAAATGCTGTTAAAGGATTTTGATGTAATTGACAAATATCTTGCAGATGCAGGATTACTTTTTAAGAGAATCAAGGATTTAAAAGAAATCGAAGAAGCATTTCCGATTGAATTGCAGGATTCTTTCAGAAAATTCTGGGGAACATTATTCGATTCAGGCCAGACAAATGCAAAAATAAATTTTTTAAAGATATGGCAGGTCCTTGGCAGGGTGTATGTTGAATTCAGAGAGCAATTAAAAATGAAAAATATCTGCTACCCCGGTATGGCTTACAGGAAAATAAATGATGAACTTGAAAATATAATATGCAGTTTAAAATGGAAAAAACTCTTTTTCGCCGGATTTAATTCCCTGAATCCTGTTGAAAAAAAACTGATGAAATTGCTTGCGGATAAAGGGATTGCAGAAATTTACTGGGATGCTGATGACTATTACATGAAGGATAAAAATCAGGAAGCAGGAGATTTCATAAGAAATAATTTAAAATTTTTCGGAGTTGATAACAATAAGTTTGAAGATGAGCTTTTAACTGATTCGAAAAACTTTAATATTATAGGAACCCCGTCAAAAGCAGGTATGGCAAAAGCATTGGGTAGCGAATTAAAAAAACGTCTGCTCGAAGGGGATTTTAACAGCGAAAAATCCGTGGTTGTATTACCTGATGAAAATCTGTTATTGCCTGTATTATATTCAATTCCCGATGAGATTAAAAACATCAATGTTACAATGGGTTTACCGTTCAGGGATACACCTCTCTTTGATTTAATAAGTCTGGTTATAGAGCTGCAAGGCAATGCAATATTTGAGAAAGGGGAAATTAAATTTTATCATTCTGATGTTATAAAAATATTACTCCATCCGTATGTAAAATTCCAGAAAACTTCTGTAATTTATGAAATTGTAAATCTTATAAAAGATAAAAATATAATATATTTTTCGAAGGATGATTACAATAAGAATACACCTGAAATTCTTGAATTTATTTTTAAGAAGCCGGAAAAAAAAGATGATGCAGTAAATTATATTTCGGATATCATCAACTTAATTTCAAACAGAATTGAAAGTGACGTAAGCAAGGACTCGGATTATAAGAAATTCCAGCTCGAATATATTTATAATTTTTATCTGAATTTCAACGGATTAAATGAAGTATTAAAAGAACCCGGGGTGGAATTGAATCTCAATACATACTGGAAACTGTTAAAAGATGTGTTGTGCGGAATATCCATTCCGTTTACAGGTGAACCGCTGAAAGGCCTGCAGATTATGGGCTTGCTGGAAACAAGATCGCTGGATTTTGAAAATGTATTTGTTTTGTCTGTGAACGAAGGTATACTTCCCGTAGGGCAGGTGCAAAACAGTTTTATCCCTTATTCTTTAAGAAAAGCCCTGAAGATACCTACTTACGAAGATGAAGATTCAATCACGGCATATTATTTTTACAGGTTACTGCAGAAAGCTAAAAATGTTTATTTGATTTATGATACCGATCTTGGAAATGAAGTTAGGGAGAAAAGCAGGTATATATTACAGATTGAAAATGAATTGTTACATGCTAATAAAAATATCGTTTGCGTGAATAAAGCAGTGATCCCCGGGGTTTTCAAAATTGAGAAAAAGAAAATAGAGATTATTAAAAATGAAGAAGTAATGAAAAAATTGATGCAGATTGATCATTATTCTCCGTCGACTTTAAATAAATATATAAATTGTTCCCTGCAATTTTATTTTGAAAAAATTGCAGGACTTAAAGAGGAAAAGAAAATCGAAGAATCTTTCAGTGCGATCGTCATTGGTTCTGTACTGCATAAGATTATTGAAAATCAGTATAAACCATTCGAAGGGATGATTGTAAATGAAAAGAATATAAATGATGTAATTATAGATGTCGATAAAAACTTTGATGAGATTCTTGCAAAAGCAGTCAGGGCATGCAAAATGGATTATGTACTTAATGATTATACCGGTAAAAATAATCTGTTTGGAAATATAATACGGACTCTTTTAAAGAGGGTTCTTGAAAACGATAAAAATGAAATTCCTTTCAGGATTATCAGCCTCGAAGAAGAAATAAAAGGCGATTTTAAAGCAGGGGCAGGGAAAAATGAAATTACAGTAAATATTTTCGGCAGGATGGACAGGATTGATGAAAAAAATAATATAACCAGAATTATAGACTATAAAACGGGAGGATTTGATTTCAAAAGTTATAATCGGAAGAACTATGCTGACTATTTTGATAATTTAATTTCAAGTCCGGATTTCAAGGAAAATTTTCAGTCATTTTTTTACGGATATTTTTACTCAAAGAAAAATAAAGACCTGAAAATAAATGTCGGGATATATCCCGTAAAAAAAATTCATGAAGGAATAAAAGAATTAAAAGAAGATTATATTTATAAGGAAGAATATGACCTGTTCGAAGAAAAGCTGGAAAAATTAATTTCCGAAATACACAATCCTGAAATTCCTTTTAAAAAAACAGATGATGAAAAAAGATGTATTCATTGTCCATATGCGGAAATATGTTACAGGGATTCAAAGAATTCCATTTAAGATTTGATATATTTAAATTAACTTGTAAGATATTCGGAATATTTCTATCGAAAATTAAAATAAATTTAAAAATATATTATTATGAGCACGAAAAAAGATTATTTAAAGCAGACTATTCAGCATATCGACATTAAACAGCATAATGTTGTGCCGCTGGTGGAATCCTTTAAAGATATGGCTTTCCAGGCGAGGAACCTGTACAGGGCTGCCAGTTATTATGATATGATGTTAAAGGACCAGAGCTGTTCCGTAATTTTATGCCTGGCCGGTTCGCTGTTCTCGGCAGGACTGAAAAATGTTGTGGTGGACATGATAAAAAATAACATGGTTGATGCAATTGTATCGACAGGGGCTATTATCGTTGACCAGGACTTCTTTGAAGGACTTGGTTTTAAGCACTATATCGGAACTCAATGGGTAAATGATAATGAATTACGTGGCCTTATGATTGACAGGATATACGATACTTATATCGATGAAGAAGATTTAAGGGCTTGTGATGAAACTGTGGGAAAGATTTGTGATACACTTGAAAAAAGACCTTATTCTTCAAGAGAGTTTATCTGGGAAATGGGCAAGTATCTGGATAAATACGGAAAGAACAAAGAGTCTGTAGTTTACGAAGCATATAAAAATAATGTTCCGATTTTTGTTCCTGCATTTTCGGATTGCTCCGCAGGATTCGGTTTTGTACATCACCAATGGAATAATCCCGATAAGCATGTATCTCTCGATTCGGCAAAAGATTTTCTTGAACTGACTAAAGTAAAACTTGAAGCATTTGAAACCGGTATATTTATGGTCGGCGGCGGGGTTCCGAAAAATTTCACACAGGATGTGGTTGTCGCATGTGATGTCCTGGAAAAAGAAGTACCGATGCATAAATATGCTATTCAGATTACGGTAGCGGATGAAAGGGACGGTGCACTTTCAGGCTCAACATTGAAAGAAGCAAGTTCCTGGGGTAAAGTCGATACCACTTATGAACAAATGGTTTATGCAGAAGCAACTATTGCCATGCCGTTAATCACGGGATATGCTTACCACAAAGGCAACTGGAAGAACAGGAAGAAACGTGAATTTGCTAAAATGTTTATATAGCAGATGACATTTATTGAAATTCTGTTTATTTCTGTTGGACTTGCAATGGATGCATTTGCTGTATCAATCTGCGCAGGTACAAATGAGCTTACAAAAGGTAAAAGGCCAACATTCAGATTGTCGTTTCATTTTGGTCTGTTCCAGTTTTTAATGCCTGTTCTCGGGTGGTTTTTAGGGTCGGGAATTCAAAGATATATTGAAGCGTATGACCACTGGGTAGTATTGGGTCTGCTTGCATTTGTAGGATTGAAAATGATAAAGTCGGGATTTGAGAAAGATACTGATATTAAAAAGGGTGATTTATCAAAAGGGATGAATTTAGTAATGGTAAGCATAGCAACAAGTCTGGATGCATTTGCAATAGGAATCAGCTTTGCAATGCTAAATACAGGTGTTTGGTACCCTAGTATAATAATCGGAATCGTAACAGCAGTTTTATCAATTGTTGGTGTTAGGGTTGGAAACAAGCTCGGAACAAAATTCGGGAAGAAGATGGAAATTCTGGGCGGAATTATATTAATAATAATCGGAATCCGCATATTAATCGGGCATATTGCTACTTAATTATTAATTGTAAATTCCGTTTATTTTCCTTATTTTTTATATATTTATAAACAATTTTTAATGATTTCCTTATGAAATTTAACATTTCTGTTGAACAGTTTGTTAATGCATTAACAAAACTCAATCTCGTAATTCCTTCGCATTCGACGCTACCGATTTTGGATAATATAATGTTTGATTTAAAAGGTAATGAATTGACAATGCTGGCATCCGATCTGGAAATATTTATCAGGAATGCAGTAAAAGTGGAAGGACTCGAAGACGGAGCGATTGCAATGCCCGCAAAAAAATTGTTAGACCTTGCCAGATTACTGGTTACTAAATTTGAAAGTGCATCTGCCTCTGTGGATTTTAATCAGGATGTTTATTATGCATTGAACAGAAATGAAAACATTGCAGAGCTTTTCAAGGTCAGTCTGAAATATGAAATATCGAAAAATTCACTGATATATAAGGGAATTTTTACGATTGAAGAAAAAGATAATATTCTGGAAATATTAAATAGCGAGAAAACTTCAGCCGATAACAGCGAGGAAGAATTAAAGGGAAATATTGAAGTACTTATAGAAGGAGTAGAAAGACTTTACAAGGAAGCGGAGAACATTTCCAGAAAGATGTATGAAAAGAGAAAAATAAAAATTGATGTTAATGAAAAAAATAAAGTAACTATAACATCGAAAAACGGTAAATACACTTTATTCGGGGAGCCGGTAGATGATTTTCCTTTGCCCGAAGACAGAACAGATTTGAATAAAGTTGAAATTAAATCGGCAGTTCTGAAAAGGTTTTTAATGAAAGTAAGACACTCTGTAAAATACGATGAAATAAGGCGTAACATGGCAGGTGTATTTTTCGACATAAAAAAAGATGAACTGAGGCTGGTTGCAACCGACGGGTTCAGGTTAAGTAAAATATTGACAAAAAATTTCTCGCACAAAAACCCGAAAGATGATAATTTTATAGTACCGCTGAAAACCTGTGAAATGATTCTTAAATTATGCAATGATGAAGATTCCCTGATTGAATATGATAATAACCTGATTAAAGTTACATTTGACAGTCTGCAAATATATTCCAAGCTGATAGATGATACATTTCCGAATTATGAAACAGTAATACCAAAAGAGAACGATAAGCGGTTAAAAATTTATAAAGGAGAATTGCAAAATTCATTAAGAAGGGCTTTGATTTTCGCAGACGTGATTACGAAAAGGGTAAAGTTCGAGATTAAAAACGATAATCTTATGATAAAAGCTGATAATCCTGAAATAGGTGCTGAAGGCGAAGAAAACATTGAAGGTTCATTTGTCTCGGATAATAACGATATTGATTTTGATAAAGAACCGTTTGTGATTGCTTTTAATGTAGGGTATCTGCTCGATTGTCTTGTTCAGATGGAAACTCCTGAAGTTATTTTTAGTTTTAATACACCTGCAAAGGCATCAATAATTATTCCCACTGAGCAACTGCCCGGAGAAGATTTCATGGAATTAATAATGCCTGTAAGAGTAAGTTAAAGATTAAACGAATAAGGGATTGGTTTTAAAGAGGATAAAGTTAAGAGATTTCAGAAATTACGGACTTCAGGATATTGAATTAAACAGCAAGTTTAATTTTATTTACGGGAATAACGGACACGGAAAGACAAACATCCTCGAAGGTATTTCATTCGTTACATTCGGAAAAAGTTTTCTTGGCTCACCCGACCAGGATTGTGTCAAATTCGGTTCCGGTGAATTTTTCATTGACAGCGTCTTTGAAAATGATTTGGGCAACGACTATTTAGTTTCGTTAAATTATAATTCAAATACAAAGAAGAAAACATACCAGCTCAACAAGGAAAAGGTGTCCCGCTTTTCTTCAGAGGTTTTCGGAAAATTCCCGGTAGTATTTTTTTCTCCTCATAGTTTAAATATTACATACGGAAATCCTTCGGAAAGAAGGAAGTTCTTTGATATACTTATATCGCAAACAAGCAGGGTTTATCTTGATTACCTGAAAGATTTAAGCAGGCTTCTCAAACAAAAAAATGCTTTGTTGAAAAGTTTCCAGAGCGAAAGGAGCTATTCGGAGCGGGACTTCAGGTATTTGCTGAATTCCATAAACGAGGGGTTAATTGTCGTGACAATTGAAGTCCTGATAAGAAGACTCAGTTTTATAAATGAATTCAAAAGTTACTTCGAAAAGAATTTCGGTAACCTTTTAAAGACTCAGGACAGACCCATTATAAAATATTATTCGGAAATACTGGAAGATTCTTCCCTGAATTCCGACGATGTTTTAAATATTGGCAGGGATGAATTTACTGAAAAAATAAACGAATATTTTAAAAAACGGGAATCCGAGGAAATTTCCAGAGGTTTATCTTTAATAGGACCGCAAAGAGATGATTACATATTCAGTCTGGAAAAGCATAATAACGGTGAGGATATACAGGAAAAGGAATTTGAACTGAAAAATTTCGCTTCTCAGGGCGAGCATAAAACCTTTGTAATAGGATTGAAACTTGCGGAGTTTTATTTTATCCTTGATAAACTTGGCTCGAGTCCTATATTGCTTTTAGATGATATACTCTCGGAACTCGATGCTGAAAGGGTATTTAAAATAATATCTCATTTAAAGGATTTTGGCCAGATTATTTTAACATCAGTAGATACAGGATATAACGAAAAATTTAAAGATATTTTCGGAACTGAAGAGATAAGTTATATTAAAGTTTTAAAAGGGGAGATATCTTATGAGAAGAGTTGATACAAAGAGCAGAATTAACAGGGTCGTCTGCCTGAAAGATGAAATTGATGGTTTTGTTAAGTATTTAGGACTTGAAGAGAGGATGCAGGAATTGAAAATACTCGAGGTCTGGAAAGAATGTGTCGGAGAAACAATAGCAAGATTTTCTAGACCTGTAGAACTGAAAAAGAACAAGCTTTTTGTTAAAGTGGAGAATGCGGTTTGGAGATTTGAGCTCTCTGCAAAAAGAAACGAAATAATTACAAGGTTAAATTTACTTTTGTATAAAGAAGACAAAAAGAAAAACATTAAAGAAATAGTATTTATATAAATTAATTAGAATATGGCAAAAAATAACAACGGAAATCATTCACAGGAATCCTACGATGAAAGTGATATACAGGTACTGAAGGGACTAGAACATGTAAGACGCAGACCGGCTATGTATATTGGTGATGTATCGGCAAGAGGTTTGCACCATCTTGCTTATGAGGTTATTGATAACGCAATTGATGAAGCACTTGCGGGGTATTGTGATAAAATCGTGATGTCGGTAAATAAAAACGGTTCGCTCACAGTTGAAGATAACGGAAGAGGCATTCCGACAGGTATGCATCCGACTGAAAAAAAATCAGCCCTTGAGGTTGTAATGACCCAGTTAAATGCGGGCGGTAAATTCGACAGGAGTACTTATAAAGTATCCGGCGGACTGCACGGCGTAGGCGTTTCTGTGGTTAATGCGCTCAGTGAATATCTGGAAGTGGAAGTTTACAGGGAAGGAAAAATATATTATCAGAAATACATAAGGGGAGAAGCTGTTGCGCCAGTTAAGACTACGGGAAAAGTGAAAAGCAAAACAGGAACAAGAGTGACATTTTATCCCGATAAACTCGTATTTAAAAACATCAACTTTAAATACGAGACACTCGAAGACAGGTTAAGGGAATTAGCATATTTAAATAAGGATTTAACCATAATAATGTCTGATGAAAGACAGGGTAAGAAAAATGAATTCAAGTTCAAAGGCGGTCTTATTGATTTTGTTAAATACCTTGATGAAGGTGAAAAATCTATTTCGGGAAAACCGATTTTTATTACAGGTGAAAGAGAAAATGTACTGGTGGAAATTGCTTTCCAGTACAATGAATCCTACAATGATGATATACTTACATTTGTTAATAACATCAATACGCACGAAGGCGGCACGCACCTTGAAGGGTTTAAATCAGCTTTAACAAGAACTTTAAATAATTACGGTACTAAGAACGGGATATTTAAAAATGACAAGATTACTTTAACAGGGGATGACTTCAGGGAAGGTTTGACATGTGTCGTCAGTGCGAAAATCCCTGAACCGCAATTTGAAGGGCAGACTAAAACTAAACTCGGTAACAGTGAAGTCAAAGGGATTGTGCAGTCAATTACGGGCGAACAGCTTGGAAATTATCTTGAAGAAAATCCGTCTGTCGCAAAAAAAATTATTGAAAAATGCCTGAGGGCAGCCGAAGCAAGAGAAGCTGCGAGAAAAGCAAGAGAACTTGCCAGAAAGAAAACAGGGCTGGAGATTTCAGGTCTTCCGGGCAAACTGGCGGACTGCTCCATATCTGACCCTGCTCAATGCGAATTATACCTCGTTGAAGGAGACTCCGCGGGCGGTTCCGCTAAACAGGGAAGGGACAGGCGGTTTCAGGCTATACTTCCTTTAAAAGGAAAAATTCTGAATGTAGAAAAAGCAAGAATTAATAAAATTGTCGAGAACGATGAAATTCGTTCAATTGTTACAGCCATAGGTGCAGGTTTGGGCAATTCCGAAGAGTTCGATGAATCGAAAATCAGATATAATAAAATTATTCTTATGTGCGACGCCGATGTTGACGGGTCTCATATCAGAACATTGTTGCTTACGTTTTTTTACAGGCATATGAGGGAAATTATCGATACTGGCAGATTATATATTGCTCAACCCCCGTTGTATAAGATTAAAAAGGGAAAATCAGAGTTATATGCGTATGATGAAAATGAAAGAGATGAAATTTTAAAATCTATGAGGGTGGATAAAAAGAATATAGTTAGTACTGAGGAAGGCGGGGCACCAATACCTGCACCTGTAAGCGAGACTAAGGTTGTTATTTCACGTTTTAAAGGACTCGGAGAAATGAATCCTGAACAGCTATGGGCTACGACCATGAATCCCGAGACGAGAACTGTCTTGCAGGTAACGAGTGAAAATGCTTCTGCGGCGGATAAGATGTTCAGAATTTTAATGGGAGAGGAAGTTGAACCCAGAAGAAAATTTATTGAAGAAAATGCTAAGTATGCTAATATAGACGCTTAATTCAATATACAATTATAAATAAAAAAATGAATTTTAAGTTTTTATTAATAATAGCTTTTTCACTTAGCATAAGTTGTACAATATTTGTGTGTGATTCCTTTGCGGATTCCACAAATGTTTCATTCCATAATCTAAATAAAAACAAAAAATATACATCCTTATCTTTCGGAATGGGATTATCTTACGGGAATAACCCTTCTCTGAAAAATTTTATACAATATAAAATACCGGATTACGGATCTCTTACAAAAAATGAGCAATTATCTGATTTTTCTTCCGGTCTCGATTTTTTCTTAGGAATAGAGAAGCAAATAAAAAATAGTTATTCCGTTAAAGGTGAATACTCATATTTTCTAAAAAGTTATAACGTCAGTTTATATCCGCAATATAATTTTTCGTACAACAGTCATCAGCCGTATTTAATGTTTTATTACATTATACCTCAGGAATATTCTTATCTCAAAATTGGTGCAGGAACAGGATATATTTTTTCAAATTTATCGGTTAAAGAGTTTGGACATGAAAATAATTATACAGCCGGCGGCTTCGGATTCAAAACCGAAATAATATTAAATGCGCAGATTGGAAAGTCATTTGCGGGTTACTTAAGCGGTAATATTTCAAAAACTTTTTTATCAAATTTAAAAGATAGTAATGGGAATGTACTTCTGACCAGCGGAACAAATGAAACTGTTAATCTGAGCAGTTTAAGTGCCGGGATCCGGTTAGGAGTGGAATTCTTCTTTTTTTAACCTTATGAATAATTTAATAAAAGCAATAGTTTATGGTGTGATTCAGGGATTAACCGAATTTATACCTATCAGCAGTACTGCTCACATAAGGGTTATACCCGCCCTGTTGAAATGGGGAGACCCCGGTGCTGCATTTACGGCAGTAATACAGATTGGTACTTTAGTTGCGACATTAATATATTTCAGGCAGGATATTTTTTTCATGTTGTCCGGATTTTTTAATGCATTGAGAACAAGAAAATTTTTTGAAGATCCTTATTCACGGATGTTTATTTTAATTATGGTTGGTACTATTCCTATATCGATATTCGGATTAACTCTTAAAAAGTTTATCGAAGGCGATGCGAGGGGATTATATGTCGTTAGCTGCTCTCTTATAGGTCTGGCAGTTATTCTGCTTATTGCCGAAAAAATATCATCAAAAAAGAAAGAATTCACTGAGATTACTGTTAAAGACGGACTGTGGATAGGTTTGGCACAGGCTATAGCATTAATACCCGGCAGTTCCAGAAGCGGAGTTACTATAACAGCCGGTCTCTTTTGCGGATTAAAAAGAGATGTAACAGCAAGGTTTTCATTTCTTTTAAGCATTCCTGCTGTCGGATTGAGCGGACTTTACGAACTATACAGCGAAAGACACGAATTGCTTAATGAAAATGCTATGAGCCTGGTAATAGCTACTTTAGTATCAGGAATTGTAGGATATTTTGCAATTGCATTTCTTATTAACTATTTAAAAACAAGGTCGAACTTAATTTTTATTATATACAGAATTTTACTAGGAGTCGCAATCATTATACTGCTATCCATGGGAGTTTTACACAATATTTAGCGTTTTTTTAATGTTTATTTTGTATTGACTATTATGGGTAAATTTTAGTAATATTAAGCATGAAACTTTTTGAACTAAGATAAGTTTAAAAGGAAGCAAAATAATTGTAAAATGAAAACAATAAAAGTTTTATTTATCATCGGTTTAATTGTGATGTTTTCCGTTAATACGATTGCACAAAACACATATTCTTTTAACGATGGTTTATCAAAAGCTAAATCTAATAATAAAAAAGTATTAATAAGCATATATGTGGAATCGGACAGCTGGTGTGAAAAAATGCAGTCTGTATATGCTTCTGAAAACATCAAAAATTATATAAACACCAATTTTATCTTTATAAAATTAAATGTCTCGAGCAGTGATAAATATGAATACAACGGCAAGCAATATTCTGCCGGTGATTTGGCAAAGTTATTCGGAGCTACAGGGTATCCAACCAATGTTTTTTTAAATCCTGACGGTTCAGTAATAAAATACAAATACAACGGTGATGTTTGCAATAACTATCCCGGGTATTCAGAATCAGGGGATTTCGAGAAGATTTTAAAGTTTTTTGCTACCAATCAGTACAAAGATACGGATTTATCAAAGATATTATAAAACTTTTAATGCCTCCGTATAATGGCGGTAGCATTAATTATTATATTCTATTTGAATTTTCTTTCTAATTTTTCCCTTACGTAATCCGGGACAAAACAACTTGTTTTACCTTTGAACTTTGCAAGTTCTTTAACCAATGATGAGTTCAGGTATGAGTATTTTTCGTTTGGCATCAGGAATATTGTTGTAATATTCGGAGCTAATTTTCTGTTCGTAAGAGACATCTGGAATTCGTACTCGAAATCCGAAACTGCTCTGAGCCCGCGAATAATTACAGAGGCATTTTTTCTGGCCGCATAGTCAACAAGAAGTCCGTCAAAAGAATCAACTTCAATATTCTTAAAATTTCCGGTTACTTTTCTTATCATATCCATTCTTTCCTGTTTTGTAAAAAGGGGTTTTTTATTTGTGTTTAGTGCAATTGTAACTATTACTTTATCGAATAAATCCGAAGCTCTTTCGATGATATCAAGATGCCCGTTTGTAATAGGGTCAAATGTGCCGGGATATACTGCCATGTTCTTTTTCATGATCAATTATTTAAAATCAAAAAATGAAAATTGAGAAATACCGATTTTTTTATTTAAATACACTTTATTCTTAAAATCTTCAGGTATTATTAAATTCTTATCGTGTTCAAGAATGAATATCTCGGTTAAATTTGATATCATCTCTATTAAGTTACGGTAATTATTGTATTTGTACGGCGGATCTGCAAATGTAAAATCAAATTTATTCTTTCTGTATGTCATTAAATATTTTATAGCGTCATTTTTAAATATATAACAATACTTTTCCATATTCAGATTCATAATATTCTCTTTTACTGTGAATGTATAAAGGTCAACAAAATTACATTCTTTCCCTCCCCGTGAAATAAATTCAATTCCAAAACTGCCTGTACCGCAGAATAAATCAAGACATGATTTATTCTCAAAATCAAATTTGTTGCAAAGGATGTTGAATAAAGTTTCTCTCGCCCTGTCGGTCGTAGGTCTGACATCATTTTTACCTGACGGTGATTTTAAAATCCGGCCTTTGAATGTACCTGAAATTATTCTCATCTTATTATTCTAAAACAAGTCCGCAAAGCGGAATAAATTTGTATCCTTCGGAAACGATTTCAGGGTTGATATTACTGGTAATTCCTATTTCATAAAACGGGTTTGAAAGAATTATCCTGGCTTTTTTTGAAGATTCATTTAATATTTTATAAGAAACGGCTGTTGACTCATCTCCATAAAGATAAACGTTGTCTATTTGAA
>Ga0224522_1000154_pt1 | contig 33551 bp, 38 predicted proteins | sample CFST25metaG_FD_182733 | JGI IMG/M metagenome (GOLD analysis project Ga0224522, IMG submission 182733) | Peat soil microbial communities from Stordalen Mire, Sweden - C.F.S.T25 | ecosystem: Environmental > Terrestrial > Soil > Wetlands > Peat | place: Sweden: Norrbotten County, Stordalen Mire...
CCGTGTTCGAAAATGGGGTGCTTGCCCCACGATTCTTCGGGGCACGGATTACCATCGGCCCACGGTCGAGGCTTATCGCTATACCCGCAGCCGCACTTCCCGTCCGAGGTAATCCAAAAAATAGGCTGTACCGATAGTCCCATATCTATGAGCGGGTTCGCTTCATCGGCGAAGTTGGGGGCACTACTTCTCACGATGGTTCGCCTCCGCGCGACATAAGCGGGTTATTTCTGAGTCCTTGGTATATTTACCACACTTTCTCTCTTGTAAACCTACCAGGGAATGGGGAAAAAGTAGCTTATGGGGCTTATCTAATAGGAGAGGTACCCTAATCGGAAAACATGGCCCAGTTTGTCGTCTAACATATAGGGTCGAGCATACATTATCTTCGTTTCCAGCATCGACCGACGTCATACGGGCACGCCCTCCATCTGAGCCTCGTCGCCTTGCATCAGGAAGTCGATTTTCTCTTCGAGATCCAAAAGCATCTGGCCGACCGGCTCTCCTTGAACGCCTAACTCAACAAAAAAGCCATAAACTTTTCGCACGAAGGTCAGAACTTCGTGGGCGGTCATCGCGTATTCGTAGTCGTTCTCGGTGTTCTCAAAATTTTTCTCTAAATCACACATTTACCACTCCTGCTTCACCTCTTACTCTCGTTTCACCTCTTACTCTCGGTTCTAGTTTCCACTCCTCGTTCTCGAAATCTGAAAATGCGGGCCGCGGGGAGCGGAGTCCACGGCCCAATGAAATAGGTAAAAAGGAAGAAAAAGCCACGCGTGGTGTCGAATATGGATGCGTAACCTTTATGTTGGTATAAAAGAATACCTTTTTGAAGCATGTTGTTGTTTCCCAACGATGTTTCACTTCGTTCTTTGTGAAGCGCGAAGCCCCCCAATTTGGTGACGGGTGGGGGACTTCACGCTGTTCAACTTTTTTTGGGTATTATGCTGCTATTCCCGCATCGTGCGTATAGACTTTTCTTGGCGCTCCGCGTTTACTCGGCTCGCTGTTAGCGCGAATGTCCTCAATTCGTGGAGCTATCGCAAGAGTTATGTCCAGCAATATTTCTATCGCGTCGGTCGCTGTGATATAGCGTCCTTGAATTTTCTCCATCGCTTCGGCGAACGCAAGAACCATATCATGTGCTTCAGGACTGACACGCAGCGAGGCGTATTTCATATGTCCCATTCTGTTTTTCAAGTTATTTATAGTTACCTTTAAATACTATGTTGCGTTTACCCTAACCTAATGCTAATGTTAATCTTTAGCATACCCCTACCGACATCAGATTACTATTAGTGCGCTCCTCTAACATCCTGCGCATCGCGCTATCGTGCTCCTGCTTCGCGGGCGCTTCGCGCCCGCCGCCATTGCGCAGCTTAAACGCACGCCAAAATCGAAAAAAAACGATGCCGCCCGCGAACTCAGAAGGCAACCTTTTGGTAGATTTTATTGATGAACGCATCATTAAATTGCAGGTAGATACTTGTGGTCTGAATCGACTCGTGGCCCATCAACATCTGCAAGGTTCGTATGTCCATGCCCTCTCTAATGCAAAACACGGCGAAACTGTGCCTGAAAGAATGCGGGTGAATATCTGGGCGCTCAATCTGCTTGCCATACCCTTTAACGATGTTGAAAACCTGAATCCTGCTTATAGGGAAGATTGGTGCGTCGTCGTCGATTTTCGCTTTTTTGGTGTACGCTAGGAGTGCTCTGAGGGTCTTGTCGTCGCAATGACATCTGCGCTGCTTGCCGCCCTTTGCGTGGAGGATGTTGATTACAAAGTGTGTGGGCTCAATGTCTGCGGGAGTGATGGTTATGGCCTCGCTCACACGCACGCCCGTTGACCACATCAATCGCAAAAGAGTATAGTCGCGCCGGTTTGAATTGGCCTTCATCGCGAGTTTCAGTATCGCGTAAATCTCGTCCTTCTCAAGATACTTGGGAAGTTTCTGGCTCGCATAGGTTCGCTTTTCTTTAGTCATTCTTGTTTCACCTCTGAATTAAAAAAATGTGGGCGCGACCACTCTATTTCGTTTGGAACTGCACTCACAAGAGACCCACACGCGCCGTCTCTACTTAATGCTTTTTGCCTCAGAACCGAAAAGCGCATAGCTTTTTCGCAAACAAACGGCGTTTTGGTGTTCTTAATACTTCTTGATGCCTTTTTTGAGAAACGGCAAGCAACGGAAAAAAATATTTAACCGCATTATCAATATTGAATTACCACATAGAAGCCAAAAAAGCAAAAGCCACAATCCCGCAAAACAGCGAATAGCGCTTAACAATCTATGAGTATTGTTAACTGCCGCTTTTATAGTTTGTTGAGCGTCGTTTTATCTCGCTGCAAGTGCCCTCGTAGGTGTTGCGGTTTGCACATGTGGGTCACAGGCGCTTGATGACCGCCTCTACCTCCCGCCTGTAGGCGTCTTGACCGTAGCCACATATACAAGCTAAGGTCATAGCTCCTCCTGCCCCCACTCCTTCTTTCACTTCTCCCTGCTCATATTTCTGAAGCGCATCAACCGAGCTTTTTGAGAAGTCTGGATCAGCGCTAAACGCATCGAGGTCTAATGCCTTAACTAGCCTCATAAACTGTGCTGAACGATCGTTAAAGACGTACTTTGTCGTAGCTAGTACGAGGTCGGTAGAAACGTTGAGTGCACGCAACGCGGCTGCAACTGCTCCCATTTGCGTTCCGCCTGCTAAAATAACTTCTTTTCCGGAGCGGAGGAAACCCTCGGTGAGTCCGATCGCACAGGGCATCATTGGATCACCAAGTAGTTCAATAGCTCGTAGGGGATCGTTTCGTAAGTTTCCGGGACTAATAGAAGCCCGGCGCATCGCCTCTCTCGCGACTTTCTCTTTCAAAGCCATTGGATTCGTCGCGAGGCTGCTGCTCACGTTAGCGGTTAAGCCGAGCGCTCGCAGCACGCACAGCGCGGTGGTCGTGCCTCCGGGAATAGTCTCCCCTATTACTGCTAAGTCGCAGTCACAGCACGCAGCGAGCTTTTTTGCAGCCTTTTCGATCGCGTAAGCGTCGGGCACTGCCGGCGCAAATCGGATGTCGCTGCCTTGTTCCGCTCGTAAGTCGTAGTAGGGGACTCCCGGCACAATCTTCAGGCCTGAGTTTATCAGCAGGTGTGCGCTTTGTGACAGATTAAGACCTGCGCGTGTGAGAACGGCAGGAGTGACAGCTCCAGACGGCGCATCAGGCATTACTCCAATCGTTTTCAGTTTTCCGTTGGAGACAATTTCAGCGTCAGCAGCTGGCGTGTGTTGAATGTACTCTTCAGTGCTTCCAGCACCTGATATGCCGGGAATAGTCGCTGTATCCGAATTAGAGAGAATCAAAATGAAAAGCGGGCGCTCAACGCCGCTGTACCTTTTCCGAATGTCTAAAGGTCGCCCTGAACCGTTGTAGCAGTTCGTCACCCACATAGCAGTGAATCCCGTGCGCCCACTTTTTCGGTTACACCCGCGGCCGTTTTTTATTGAAGCCGCGGGAGAGTGAGCGCTCCAAACGGCATGACTGTAATGCGGGCGTCTGGCCCGTACTTTTCCGTAGTTGTGCGCAGAGCATCGTCCAAATCTCGAGCGCAGAGCAAAAATGCGCGCTCCACAATTTCTTCTTGAAGCTCAGACACGAGATAAACATCGGCTTTTTGAGTGAGCTTAGCCAGAATTCCAGCCTTATGTCCGCCGATTTCGAATGCATAGTCGAGCCTGTCAATAAGCTCTTGTTTGTTATGAGCTTCGTTGATCCATCGTTCAAACACTTTTTCACCCAATCCTTCTGGACACTCGGCCGCCAGCACGATAGCGCCACCCTCCTTCATCGCGTATTTCGCATTGTCAAGCGCTTTCTGTGCTTGAAATAGGTTTATATCCTTTGGCGTGCCTCCAGCTGAAACGAGCACGACATCAGCAAGTTCAGTAATCGGAATTATGTACATCGAATCAACGACTTTGACCCCTTCGCGGTGCGCTGCAATGGGATCACCTGCGACAGCTTTCACGATCTGCTTTTTTGAGTTCAGCACGACATTTACAAGGAAGTCGCATCCGATCAACCGGCCAGCCTCCTCTAGATCTTCTCTTACAGGGCTGTCTAGCCTTCCGGCAGCCGCGTTTGGCTCGAGCATGAGTTTGTGATTTGCTTCAATAGTCTCTCGCGCGCAGATGCCAGGGAGCAGCGACTTGTATCCGCCGGTGTATCCTGCAAAGTAGTGGAGTTCAACCGCGCCCAGGCAAATTCTCACATCGGCGTCGAGTGCTACTGTGTTGGCGCAGACGCGCGTGCCGCGCGACGTTGTTCCTACAAAAGCGCACTTATTGGAGTCGTGGTTGACGCAGTGGTAATCGTTAAAGACGTCATCGCCTACGAGCGTTCTCATCTCTTGTCCGGCTAACGGCCTGTGAATTCCGAGAGCAAACAAAATCGTTACCGAGTCTTCGGGAATCCCGGCTCTGCGCAGGTCTGCTAAAACGTAAGGAAGCAGCTTCTTGGTCGGCGTCGGCCTCGTTACGTCACTCACAATGATGACGGCTGTCAAGTCTTTTTTGGAGGCCTTACGCGCTGACACGATTTCGTTGAGCGTGGGTCTATCGATAGGATGTTGCATCGCGCAGATAATCTCACCTTCTTCATCTCCAGCCACGATTTCGTTTGGTTGGAGTACCTGAATCAGGTTTCTTTCGTTTACCGTGACGGCGGTTTTTCGGTCTCCGTAGTTGAGAGTCAGCCGAGATTTACCCATACAGGGACTGATACGTATTTTTTAGTATATCAATATGCGACGCCCCACGGGTGCACTCAAAACAAGCAGAAGTAGTTTCATATAGAATTATTGCCATAAAAAAGAACGCAGTTACGTCATATCGCATTGCGAGGAAATGGAGGAGCCTAAAGTTGTACAGATCATACGCTGAGATGCCGAAAATCGAGCTTCCGGGCAATTTGGAGGTCAAGATCAGTGACAGCACCCTAAGAGACGGATCTCAAATGCCGGGCATCGTATTAAAGAAAACACAGAAACTTAAGATATTCGAGTTCTTGCACGAAATGGGCATAGAAAAGCTCGAGTGTTTTGTTTTCAATGAAAGGGACCGCAGCTTGGTCCGCGATATGCTCGATTGCAATTATGATCATCCTGATATCACAGGGTGGGCGCGCGCCAACGTCGCCGATATCGATGCGAACCTTAGTATGGAAGGCATAAACGAGGTAGGCATTCTGATGTCCATATCGGACACGCACATTTTCGACAAACTTGGCTTGAAAGATCGAGAACAGGCGCGCGACAAGTACACTGAAGCTCTCCAATACGCCGTCGATCACGGGTTGAAGGTACGATGTCATCTCGAGGATATTACGCGCGCTGATATCCCAAACTTCGTGATACCTCTTGTAAAGGAATTGCTAAGCATTGCTCCTGATGCGATTTTTCGAATCTGTGATACTTTGAACTACGGCGTTCCGTTCGAAGAGACTCCGCTGCCGTTCAGTATACCTAAGATCGTGCGCGCCTTCAAAGAGATCGGCGCGGAGGACCTTGAGATGCACGTTCACGACGACTTTGGACTCGGCGTTGCCAACACTTTGGCTGGGTACTGGCACGGAGCGAACTGGTCGAGTTTGACTTTTATGGGCATAGGTGAGCGTGCAGGAAATACCGAGCTTGAAAAGATTCTCACCTTTCTTTTTTGTCGCGTGAAGGGATTCGAAAAGTACAATCCCGCACCAGTTACCGAGCTCACCCGCTATCTCGAACACGAGCTCGCTTTTAGACTCCCGCGAAACAAGGCCATCGTCGGCGAAAATATTTTCGCCCACGAAAGCGGCATACACACTGACGGCGTATTGAAGAATCCTTTTACGTACGAGCCATTTCCGCCGGAGGTTGTGGGCGGACAGCGCGTACTTCTTGTCGGAGACTCCTCTGGGAGGGAAGTAGTGCGCTACAAGATGCAAGAAGTCTTGAACGAGCTTTTGGGCGTTGAGGTGAACTTGAGGAAAAACGACCGCAGGATCAAGATGATCTGCAACGACATTCATAAACTTTACGATGAGGAGGCGCGCACCTCCAGCGTTTCAGATGATGAACTCAGGGAGTACGCGATTAAATACTTCCTAACGAGCGAGGAAGCGTTCCCGCCCTGGATTGCCCATACTCGCTACGAATAAAAGCCAGGGGGAAGCAATACGAAGGAGTGCCGCTACCGCAGGCGTGAGCGTGTCCTGCTCGGATCGGAAGGCCTCGATTTTTACTCTTGTGTCCTGGCCGGCGAAGGCATTATGGTTCACGAAGTGCAGTGCGATGAGTGCTCGATCGAAACGCTACGTGAAGGTTTCGACTGTCGATACATGTCTCCGAAAAAGCGCTTCGTAAGCGGGGGGCTTTCTCAAGAGTGCGTGAGCTGCAGCAAGAAGCGTCTCGTGTTAGACCAAAGCCGAAGCGCTTGCGCGGCCTGTTCAGAAAAAGAATGAGGCTTTTGGTCGATCGCGTCAAGGAGCTGAGTCCTGGCCCCCCTCAACTTTTTCCATGATGCACTCGGTCACTTGGCTTGTTTTAAGAGCGCCTCCGAGGTCGTACGTCGTGTTGCCTTCGGCAACGGTCTCTTGGAGGGCATTGAATATGATTGCGGATTCGTGTTTTAAGCCTAAGTAATCGAGCATCCATGCTCCGGCGAGTACGGTAGCCGTGGGATTCACCTTATCAAGGTTTTGATACTTGGGGGCTGAACCGTGAGCGGGTTCAAACATGGCATAAGCGTCGCCGAAATTCGCCGAGTAGCTCATTCCAATGCTCCCAACCAACGCCGCACACTCTTCACTTAGTATGTCCATGAAGAGGTTAGTAGACAGCAATATCGATTTGTCGAATACTTGCGGATTCTTCACGAGTTGTTGTGCGACGTTGTCCACGTGGTACTCCCAGAGTTCTATGCTGGAGTACTCGTTTTTAACCTCGCGAACGGCGTTGAGAAAAGCGCCGTCCGTCTGCTTTAGTATGTTGCTTTTGTGGATAGCGACAACCGTTTTCCAGCTTCGTTTGTCCGCCTCTGCAAAAGCGAAGTGAGCTATTCTTCGACTCGCCGATTTCGTGATTTTCCGTAGGGCGACGTACATATCGCTCGAGAGCTGCACTTCACTGCCCGAGTACATGCCCTCAGTCGCTTCGCGCACGCACACAAAGTCGACATCTCCAAGAGGACGGGGGGTATTCGGAAACGTCCGTATCGGACGAACGTTTGCAAATAGGTCCTTTTCCTGCCTAATGGTAACCGCGACGCTGCGTGGGGAACCGGGCCCCCCGGGTGTTGTTGTCGGCCCTTTGAAACACGCTTGAGTTGAGTTGATTACGTCCCAGGTCTCATCGGGAATCAATGAGTTTCCTGCGTGAGATTCGTACCAATCGCTTCCCGCTTCACAAGGGACCATATTTAGGGGCGCCCCGGTAGCAGTAACGATTCGCATCATTGCTTTGACCAGTTCAGGTCCAACTCCATCTCCCAATATGACGGCTACTTCTCGCATTTCATCACCAGAACTTCAGTTGTTAAGAACGCTCAATTCGTTAGTCCGTGAATCCGCCACGGGCGTCCAAGTATTGCATTAGTCCGCCTCTTTCTAACAATTCTTGCATGAACTGTGGAATGGGCTTGAAGCGATACTCGGCATTTCGATTCTCGCTTTGAATCACCCCTCTACCGAAATCGACGTTAAGCATCTCGCCTCGGGTCACGTTGTTTGAGATGCTCTCGCACTCCACCAATGGAAGGCCGATATTGAAGCCATTTCGGTAGAATATGCGAGCGAAAGAGTCGGCGATGACGCAGGAGATACCGCAAGCTTTGAGAACCTGTGGGGCTTGCTCTCGTGATGAGCCGCACCCGAAGTTCGCGCCAGCAACCAGAATCGGATCTTTCAAGCGCGTGCAATCATCATAAAAGTGCGTATCGAGTGATTCAAAGGTATGCCGAGCGAGCTTGTTCAAGTCCAGCTCATCATATTTGTATTTGCCAGCAATGATCTCGTCTGTGTTAGTATCACTAGGAAATACTCGGACAACAGGCCCTTCAATTTTCATGTTTTCCTCCATCGAGAACAGCGTTCAACGCTCTAAACCTCGCGGATCTGTGATCTTCCCTCCGATCGCACTTGCTGCCGCTGTTGACGGACTCGACAGGTAAATGAACGAATTATCGTTGCCCATCCTGCCTTTGAAGTTTCTGTTTTGCGTGGAAAGAGCAACTTCGCCATCTCCCAAGGCGACCGTCCTTCCTATGCAAAAGCCGCATCCAGGGGGGCCTATCGAGGCGCCTGCCTTTAAAAGCGTTTCTAAGACTCCCTCTTTAAGGGCTTCTAGAAGGACACCGCGGCTTGCAGGGTAAATCACGAGGCGCGCTTTGCTCTGATGTCCATCCAGAATGCGTGCCGCCGCACGGAGATCTTCAATCCGTCCGTTTGTGCACGAGCCGATGCATACTTGGTCTACCTCCTGACCTTCAAGCTCCGTAACCGGAACGACGTTATCGACCTTGTGGGGTTTAGCGATCATCGGAACGATAGTCTCGGCGCGAATGCGGACCTCCTCAACATAAATTGCATCCTTGTCGGCGCACAAAGGCGTAAAATCACTGCTGCGCCCGTAGTGCGCTAGATACGCTTCAACCTTTTCATCTGCTGCACACATTCCTACCTTAGCGCCGGCTTCAATTGCCATGTTTGACAACGTAGCGCGGGACTCGACGCTCATCGCTTCAACAGTGTCGCCGTAGAATTCAAGAGCCTTATAAGTGGCCCCGTCTGCTGTTATTCGTGAAAGCAGTTCTAAGAACACGTCCTTCGAGTGCACGCTTTTCGGCAGCTTTCCGGAAACCTCTACGTGGACGGTTTCTGGCACCTTTAACCACGTTTTTCCGTAGGCCATGATCGAAGCCACGTCAGTCGAACCCATCCCAGTGGCGAAAGCGCCGAGTGCGCCGTGGGTGCACGTGTGACTGTCTCCGCCCACTATTATCTTATAGGGCGACGCGTACCGTTCGAGGACAATTTGATGACAAATCCCATCACCATTTTCATAAAAATCCAACCCGTACCTGTGGGCAAACTGCCGCATGAGCGTTTGGACGTTGGACACTTTCTCCGAAGGAGAGGGCGAAGCGTGATCGCAAAAAGCCACGACGTTTTCTGGAAACTTTACTGAGTGTCCGCCCAGTTCCTGGATCGCAAGTGGCAGGGTGCCATCGTGGGCGAAGACCAAATCAACTGGAACGGTGACGATATCGCCACTCGCGGCATCAACCCCGCTGCGCTTTGATAGAATCTTCTCTGATATTGTTTTCAAGTGAACTACCTCGTCTGGCTAGCGCCATTCTTCAAAAAGCGGTCGTGCAAATCGCACAGAGCCAATGAATAACGTTGTGCTCCAAATAGTGGTTACGCTGAATGAGCTATTATCTTTTCCGGTGTTCATCGCTCCTCTTCTTGCGTTTGAGCCGCGCGGTTACTTTGTCTGAATCTAAAGACGAGCACAAGGATAACGGCTCTCGCTTATCGTAGATAGTGTGACCGCAGCAAGACGTAGAGCGCAATGGGTATGCCGAGAGCCGCGCCAAGACTCTGCGATATAGTCGTCGCATACGCGGCACCTAAAGCGCCCATAGCCGGTATCAAAACCAAGTTCAGCCCAACGTTCACCCCCGTCAGATAGGTCGCATTCAGCACGTGTACCTTCTGATTGTTCGTTGCGTCCAGCAAGAGGCTGGTTGGGATGGTTACCAAATTCACGGCAAATCCGATGATAAGGATGTTGATGAACACGATAGACTCGGCGTATTTCGGCCCGAACGCCAAGATCATGAGTTCTCCCCCGAAAGCATACGTTACCGCCACAATGACAAGTCCTGCTACAGCGAAGTAGCCGAGATATTTAGCGAGTTCCTTTTTGGATACCCTCCTCTCGTGCACCATTCTCGAGACAATGGGAAAGAATGCGCCAGTGAGCGCGAGGACAGCCATGTCCCCTATTCCCACGTAGTTGACCGCTGGGGTGTACAGTCCGACCTGCGTCATATTGGTCAACAGTGAGAGCATAATGGTGTCCACCCGTTGCCAGACTGTCCCAAGCAGCCCCGCAATGCCAAACCAAAACGCCGGCATTAGTAAAGTATAATCTAATATGGGTCTGAAGTTCAGCTTGTAGTAGTGAATTCGTCGGCTGAGTACGAAACTCAACACCAGGCTGACAAAAGCGGCTATGATGATCGCAAGTATGACGCCGGGCACGCCAAGTCCTGCGATCAGAAAGATCAGCGCGAAAGAGGCAAAAGTGGTTCGTTCAGCGATCTGAATGATCGAGATGTACTTCATGTCCTGGTAAATGTTGAAAACGGCGCTGAACATGCTCCCGATGCCGCCCATCAAGAGCGTGATAGACATTAACGCGATCAGCGCCTTCACCTCGAATGAGTAAGGCGTGAAAAGAGCGAATACGATCACAGCAAGCATGGATGCGAGGGACATGAGATACTTGAGCCCCATCGCGCTAAAAATGAGGTTGTGTGTATCTTCAGGGTTTTTTGCTCCTTCGCGGATTATGACTGTGTTAATCCCGAAATCCGTGAAGATGCCGAACAAGGTCACAAACGAGATCACCGTAATATAGGAGCCAAAGTCTGATACAGGCAGCAATCGCGCGATGTAAACGGTGATGACAAACGAGATTACTGCAGAGATCGCATTTCCACCAAACAAAAGCGCGCTGTTTTTAATGCCGCGCACCAATGACCCGCGCTTCAGCTTAGCTGTTTTTTCGTCATTAGTTGATGCCATCTCTTATGTGCTCACGTCTTCCGGCCTATCAAAACAACAGCCCACAAAACTCGAAGGATTTGGCAGCGTGCAAATTACTTGGAGTCGACGAGGCCTCCATAGATTGCTTCAAGCCTATCGACCACGGCGCTCCAAGTGAATTGTTCAATTACCTTCGCCCTGCCTTGAATGCTCTTCTCTCGTTCCTGCTCCTCATTGTCAAGAATATCAATGATGTTTTCGGCAAGAGCTCGTGTATCTCCATACTTAAATATTCTGCCGATATCTCCGACGACGTCGGGGATCCCTCCAACGTCTGAAGCAACAATTGGGGTACCACACGCCATCGCTTCGAGCAAAACGATGCCAAAAGCTTCCCACTCACTCGGTAGAACGAATACGTTGGCAGCCGCATATCCTGACTTAAAAAGTTCATAACTGTCTATATGGCCTGTGAACTCGAAGTAATCATCCAAATTGTTTGCCCATATTTTCTTTTTGAGCCTTTTCAGCACGCCCCAATCTTCCCCTACTATGACGAATTTTGCTTCAGGATACCTCGCAACGACGTCATATGAGGCGTCTACCAAGTGTTCCAGTCCCTTGTTATCTGCTAATCTTCCAGTATAAAGGATCATCTTCTCATCGTCGTCCATCCTGTAGCGCCTCCGGAAAAGTCGACCGTCGGGAATAGGGGTCCAGTCTTCTATGTCTAATCCGTTTGGGACGGTAACGCACTTCGTTAAGGGCGCGAATCTTCCGATGAAAGGCTTTTCACTGTCGGTTACAACCAGTACCTTATCGACCATTCTGTAAACGCGACGCGAAACGAGGATGTCGTCTAGTCCCATCAGGAATCGTGCGGCGGGCGATTCCACGTTAGACGGCGGATGAAAGTGAGGGGTGACCACTAGTGGCATCTGGTATCGTCCTTGTCGACGGCCCCGTTTCAATTTCGCTGCAGCGCACGCAAGAATCTGGTAATAGCGGTGCGAATGGGCGTGGACGATATCATCTTCAGCGTCGAAAATAGTCTTAATCAAGCCAGGAATGGCGGGGTATGCTGCGTAAGGGAATGGGTATCGTTTAACTGGCAGCCGAACTACCCGCACGCCGTTGACGTAACTATCTGCCGTGTATTCTTCAAAGCATTGCCAAGGCACCTGTGTTTTCAGGTTTGTTGTATAGACCGTCACGTCGTGGCCTCGTTGCACCAACCGCTCTGAAATCTTTTGTATGTGCGTTTCCACGCCGCCGGGAGCGAGATACCTGATGCAAACTTGCGCTATTTTCAATGTCATCACCCCCTCTTTTAGCGACTTAAACGGAGAAAAAGGATTTTTTGTACAGTATTACAACACTACCAAGCTGTATTTATTTGTAATATGACGAACAGATGGTTGCTCGAAGTGCTTACTGTGCACCGCCTAGATGAACTAAGCAAAGGAGCTTGACTCGCTTCCGAAATGAGAGCCATTAGAACGAAGGATAAACCGGAAATCAGAGGTAAATGCCTTAGCTGCCTTCAGTCCAGAAGTGATTGCGAGTCGGAGCTCGGAACGGCATTATAGGCTCATGAAAGTTACTGTCATCGCACCTTTTCCCCAACAGAAAGATGGGATACCACGGGTCGCCGAGGAGCTTCTCAAAAGAATATCCGAGTCAGATGAAGTGGACGCGGTTTCAGTCCTCGCTCGTCAAGGCATAGACTTCATTACTCCTTCTCTCCTCGTTAATCAAAAAGTCTCACTTTTGACAATAGCGCGTTTTCTAACACCTCAGACTATGGTGAAACTTATACGGTTGTATAAGGAAAGTGATGTGGTTCTGTTCCTGGCCCCACCATGGGACGTGCTCGACCCTTTAGAGGCTTTGTATTTTTTTCTTCTGCTCATAAAGTACGGCTTTCTGCCTAGGTCAAGATGGATCCAAGTCGTGCACGATTTTATACCGTACGTTTTTTCTGAGGACGGTATCCAAGGCAGGCGGACCATGAAGCTCTTCAATACGTTTCAAAAACACTTCAGCGACGTACCTGAAAAATACATTGCGGTCTCACAATCAACGAAAAAGGACGCAATGCGTTTTTGGGGTCTGCAAGCGGACAGAGTTGTGGTGATTCACCACGGCTCGTTCATCGCTCCAAAAAGTCCTCGAGATGATTTCGGAAGTAACAAGATCCTGATCGTGTCTGATATCTCTCCACGGAAAAATCATCTCCGGCTGATAAAGGCGTTTGAGCTCGCGCAAAAACGCTCTCAAAATCCTTTGCAATTAGTCATCGCAGGATATATGAGAACCGCCATTCCCGAATTAGAGGCCACCCTTCAGGATATCAAAAAGCGAAATGAAAACAGCCAAATCACATTTGCGGGATACTTGCCAGACGAGGACATACTGACCCTGTATGAGCAAGCCGACGTTTTCATTTACCCTTCGCTTTACGAAGGATTTGGACTCCCTGTACTCGAAGCGATGGCGTGTGGGTGCCCGGTTATAGCATCGAACGCCTCCTCGCTGCCAGAAGTCGTCGGAGAAGCAGCTCTCCTCGTTGATCCGTATGACGTCGAAGCGCTTGCGCAGGCAATGCTCACCGTGCTCGAGGACGACGACTTAAAAAGAGAGATGAGTAGAAAAGGCGTAGCGCAAGCGCGGAAGTTTTCGTGGGACAAGGCCGGTGAGGAATTGTTGGTGGTTTGCCATGAAGTGGCAGAAAAAGCGGGTCAAGCCACGTCTTAAAAGCGCAATAGTGCGCCTCTAAGTCGTATGTACGATCAGCGGGAAGGTGCCTTCGCCAGGATCTTCTTTCGTGTCACAGGTCGACGCCACAAGCTTCGAAAGCGCTCTTAAGTACTGCAACGATGCGCTGTCCTGAGTCTCCGTTACCGAACGGGTTATCCCAATTTCGTGGCTTGTTTAGCATCGCTCTTGCCCCTGTTACGATCTGATCAGCGTCGGTGCCAACCACTAAGTTGCTGTGGACTGCTACTGTCTCAGGCCTTTCGGTGTTATCTCTAACCGTTATGCACGGGACTTTGAGAGTGCACGCTTCCTCTTGCACACCTCCAGAATCGGTGATAATAAGCTTCGCATTTGCTTCCAACAGCAAGAACTCGAGAAAGCCGATAGGAGGAGTCGAGATAACCCCGTCTAAGGCTAGATCGAACTTTGCCACTCGGTTCTTAGTTCGTGGATGCATTGGGAATATTATTGGCGCATCGAATTCATCGTGCAGCGCTTTTAATCCTTTCAAAATTCCGCTAAGGCGTGCTTTGTTATCGACGTTCTCTCGTCTATGCGCGGTTGTCAGAAAGTAGGTTCTTTTGTCAATATCCAGCTCTTCGAGGATACTAGCTCTTTTTTGTGCAAGTTTAAGGTTCTGGCGGACTGCGTCCACGATAGTGTTACCCGTCACCGATATCTTGTTTTTAGGAATTCCTTCGGACAAGAGAGTTGCTTCAGCTTTCGCTGTTGGGGCAAAAAGAAAATCGGAGATATGATCAGTAAGCACGCGGTTTATTTCTTCTGGCATGAACCTATCGTAACTTCTTAAGCCTGCTTCCACGTGCCCCACTTCAACGTGAAGCTTCGTCGCTGCAAACGCGCTAGCAAAAACGGAATTCGTGTCTCCTTCTACTAAAACCACGTCTGGCTGCTCTTTGATCAAAGCCCTTTCGACGCCAACCAGGATCCTGCCGGTTTGTTCTGCGTCTGTGCCCGATCCCACGCGAAGCGCGTAATCTGCGTCACGAAGCTCAAGTTCCTCAAAGAAAATTTTATCCATATCGTACGAATAGTGCTGTCCGGTGTGTATAATCAAGTCATCTATTGACTGTTTTTCACATTCGCGTATCACTGGGGCCATCTTGATTATTTCAGGCCGAGTTCCGACTACAAATGCTAACGTGGACACTTCTGACGCACCTACTTCGTCTCACAGTTGCGCGAGTTCGCCCGTTCTGTCTATTTGTGGTACGAAGTGATTAGTAGTGATTAGTCCAGCTATGGAACGGACTGATAGATAATGTTTGTTAGGAACTCGATATGCGTGCCGCGACCTTCAGTTGCAGTCGGGCGGCTTGGCGCGAACCTTGCTCTCGACGTTGAGGAAATACTGGGGCTGGTTACCCGAAAAATATCGCAACAACCCAAGTTGGACCGGTAACGTTGTCGGCTAACCAGATAAAGGCGCCACTCACAAACAGATTCGCCCGGGGTAAAAAATACGTTAAAAAGCGAGTTTCTAGCTCTTTTTGCAGCCTAGGACACCGCTTACGTGTTTTTCTGTGTGAAAGCCGCTCGCAAAACTTGGCACTAAGGTTCGCTGAGGCTGCGCAGGGCGTCCGCTTAAGCGTCCCATTTGGTTCGCTTCTCATTAAAAGTAGACCACTTGGACTCTTGGGTGTTTTTTGCGAAGCTCTTCGGATAGCGCGTTGAACTGACGTTCGGCACCTGGAAACGGGTCTACCAAGACTATGTCAACTCGGGAATCTTGAATATTGAACTCCTGAAAATCACCGTGATAGAGCTCTATGACGCCGTTATCAGTAGTAGCTGTGCAGAATAGCTCAGGGGCCTTGTCGAACTCTTTTTTGGTCATTGGCGCGCGCTTTATCGTCCGTATGCCGAGTATTCTTTTGTTTACTCGCAAGTTGAGATACGCATTCTCCACGGCCGGCAGCCAAGCGTCATTGAGAATGACTCTTTGAGCGCCCATGAGCACACTCATTAGACCGAGAGTACCGGGCCCAGCAAGTGCGTCAAGCACAACACGGTCGGACACTGGAAGTGCTCCTAGTTTTGCCATCTTGACCGCGTTGTCGTGCTCTATATGAATCTTTGATTGACTCTTGTATATTACGATCTGCCCGTAAGCTGAGGCTACTAGGTCGGCTCGGATGTCGCAACCTGCCAAGACGCGGCAGGTGTGCGGCTGGGCTTGGCTGTAAGCTAGACCAATTACTCGCTTTGTATCTCCAAAGATCACTCCTGCGACTTCTGGAACTTCTCGGAGAATTCTATCGCTCGCATCTGCAATAAGTCGTTGATTGGTTAGGAGAAGCAGGTTATGGTACCCGATGTGTGGCGGAGCGTATGTGGGGACGCCAGGCGACAATAGTGGCGTACCTACTTCTCGAAGCGACAGCTTTGGTCGGTCTTTGCGTTGAACCGACGTGGCGAGTATGTGCGCCATGACGGCATCGAGGGGTCTTCTTCCACAGTTAGTGCACGCCAAATCGTTAAAACTGATATCCGACAAATTGATTGCGTCTGTTTTCTGAAGGACCAGATCGTGACATGCCTGGCACTTTGCGTACATTGTGGGGGCAATTTTGAGGACGTGTTCGGCGGAAGTCACGCAAGAAAGGCTGCCACAGTTCGGGCAACGAAATCTCATCGCATTTGTATTGTTCGCTGCGCTATATAATGCTCAGCTAGCTCAGTTCATGTGCTGAACAACATCTGTTGAAGCACGACTCGAGAACAGCGTCTGCGCAAATCTACAAATCTCGGGAAGCCTAGGCAGTCGAGTGTCCAAACGCAGCGAGTCCAATCTAAAGGCCCACAAGCAAAGCGTCGAAGGACAAGCGCGTGTTAAAAAAAGTGGACCGGTCGGGAATTGAACCCGAGGCCTCTACCATGCCAAGGTAGCGATCTACCCCTGATCTACCGGCCCTTCTCTGCGCTCAGCTTGCCTTCAGTAGGCCGCTCGAATCCTTCAACAGCGTTTTCAGCTCAATACATATAAGCATTGCTTTGCGCGAAGAAAGGTGCGACGCGACGTCGCCTTCTTAGGAAGGAGACAAGAATTCTTATATATTGCATTAACCTATAGGCATTGCGCTATCAACGAATGGGCCCGTAGCTTAGCCAGGTTTGATTCCATCCTGTGTCGTTTCAGGATGGAGAATATGCACACGGCTGATAACCGTGAGGTCAGGCGTTCAAATCGCCTCGGGCCCATCATTTTCGACTACCCGGGACGGCATCTTGTACGCTAAACCTTGACATATGGCGACCGTGCGTTGATCGTCGGTCTTCACTACGATCTTATAAAGCGCGGTACTTTTTCCTGAGCTCTCTTCCACAGCCTCTGCTACAAGCCGCGTGTTAACTTGGACTGGTCGTCGGTAGGCGATGTGGAACGACAACGCTACTGCAGTCTGATTAAACGAGTTGCAAGCGGCAGCAAATGCCGCATCAGCGAGCGAAAAAATTAGGCCCCCGTGCGCAAAGCCATTGAAATTAAGCATTGGTTCAGCCACCGTCAGATTTGCCTGAGCGTACCCCCGTTCGATCTTTGTGATCTGAATACCTAGAAAGTTCGCATAACGGTCGCTTTTCAGCTTTGCCAAGACGTTGCCGAGCTCATTGTTTTGAGTTTTTCTTTTCGGACTCATCACGAATCAACTGCTAAGGGCTTTCTTTTCGCTTTGACGTTCAGCTGCGCGGGCGCTGCCTATCCGCTTGTAGCAATTTGTTGGATTGGTCCATGCCCCGAAACTGCTAAACTTTGGTGTGCGTGTATTTTGGGTTTTGAAGGGTTTAGCATCTGCTATACGGGCTTACTCTGGTTTAGCTGCGGTTTTTGCAAATATTTCATCTATCTTGGCGGCCATTATGAAATCGTTTTCAGACAAGCCGCCTATGTTATGGGTCGTAAGACTGATTCGCGCATAGCTGTAGGATACGAAAATGTTTGGGTGGTGCCCTTCAGCTTCTGCCAGTTGCGCCACTTTATTGATGAAGCCCATCGACTCGATGAAGTTGTTGAACCTGAAACTTCGCTTGATCGTTGTTGTGTCTTCTAGCTTCCATTCGGGCACCGTGGGTAGCAGTCCATTGATGGTTTCTAGATCAAAAGGTTGCGTGCCGACTTCGCATGGAACGCAGTGTTTCTCTGTGAGACGCGAAGCGTCCGTAGTCTCTTCGTTGCTCATCTTTACACCTTTTCAGTCTTGCGTCGTCGTATCGCTTAAGGTTATTGGAAACTGCAGCACAGCACTTGGCCGCATGAGTACGTGGGTCAATTGGGGACGAGAATTTTTGTCGTCAGTTTCTGCACGAAAGTGCTGAAAAACAGCTTTGTTGGGCATGTATCGTCATAATTGGTGCGCGGGTCAGCTTCGGCTGCCTCGTTCAGAAGTAGAAAAGTGTTCAAGGCTACGGGTTTCTGAAGTGTGCTGTCTCGCGAGCACGGCGTCTTGCGAAGTAATCTTGCAGATAAGGACCTCTGGTAAGTGGAAGTTCGAGGAGCACGAAGGAAAGAAGTTAAATGCAAACTGCTAGCAAGACGCATATCAGGGTGTATTACGCTGCTAAGTTGCTGAATTTGAAGCAGCGCTGCTCGAAAAAAGGCGTGCGCTTCGAGCACGCCAGTGAGAACCCCGTACAGTTTTCGCGTTGCGGATAACGGCGTAGGGGTGATTGACGAGATCGCGCGACGACTGATGATTTGTGCCTATCTGAAACGTGATTACGTTATAGATAAGGTGGCCCCGTTGCGGTTGTCATAGAGATTCGGCCGACGTCTAATCGTTCAATTGAACGATCATTTGGCGTTCGTGCCGATCGGGGATGACCATCGTGAGGCAATATGCGGGGGGTGCGATTCGAACGCACGAACTCCTACGAGAATAGGCCCTGAACCTATCGCCTTTGACCTGGCTTGGCAACCCCCGCTCTTAAGGCGTTCAACTGTGTGATTTACGCCGTGATATATACGTGTTGCTCCAATCGCGACAATAGGAAAACGCTTTCCATTATGTGTTCAAAGGGAGCTTGGCTAACGCCTCGCCGAGATATTCCTGAAGGCGTTTCTTTGGCCCCTTACAATAGCCAAACTGAATGATGATAGCTAGTCCACTTATCAGTGCAATCTTTCTCAATAACGGCATTGAAGTCCACATTATGTCTTTATACGTATTTAAATAGAGGAACGCGTTTGTTTTGTCTGGCAACTTGAGTGGTTTTGGTAGTGTTCAGTAAAGTTAGTTTGCGGCTTTCCGCTGTAGTTGACCCAGAAATGGATAGGAGAGACACTTAACGTGTACGGGATACCTTTCGCTTCAAACGAGCTTGCTGTGAGTACCGCTTTCGACTTACAGTCTCCTTGCTGCGATTTGAGCACGTCGCTCGGCGTGGGAAGGTACCATATGGCCCCATAGGCTTGAAAATCGTAAGTGTAATGAACGTGAGCGTCGACATATTGCTCGATAGCGCCCCCATTTGCCGGGAGCGACGCTGCAACGAGGTTCACGTCGTCTGTGGGCTTGGTCGACATCTTAAAGAAGCGCTAGACGTCTACGGGCATGACCATCGGGTTTGGAAAAAGAATCAGCAGAATCCAGATGGTAGCAATCGCTTTTTTGCGATGCAAAACCCGGTTCAGGTTCGTCTTTAAACTCAGCACTGCTATCTTTATGTACGATATACCAATTATTTAAGACTGGCCTCCGATAAGCACGGGGTACGCAAACAAGCTATGGAAATTGTGGTTTTGAGGGTGGGTCATCGAATCGAGCGCGATCGCCGCGTCACGACGCACGTAGGTCTGTGTGCCAGGGCGTTAGGAGCCCAAGGGATGCTTCTCGCTGCTTCCGACCGCTCTGTCGTGTCTACAATACGCGACGTAGTGCAACGTTGGGGGGGCAGCTTCTGGATTCGCGATAACGCCAACTGGAGGCGAGAGATCGTGAAATGGAAGCGAGAAATGGGCACGGTCGTGCACCTGACCATGTATGGAGAGAACCTTCCACACGCGATCGGTCGACTCGAAAGCGAGAAGCTTATGGTCGTGGTAGGAGCGGAAAAGGTGCCTCCAGACCTCTACCGACTCGCGGATTACAACGTAGCGGTTACGAATCAACCCCACTCAGAGATAGCAGCCTTAAGCGTCTTTCTTGATCACCTCCAGAGGGGGCAGGAGCTCAAGGCGGATTTTGAAGGCAAAATGAAGATCATCGGCAACATGAGTAACAAGGTAGGTGTAAAGCGTTCTGAGCAGATCAACTAGCACCGCCAGTCGAAGTGATGGAGACCAGCGGATCCTTGTCGTCGGATATAACACAAGGCATATAATATGCTCTGCGAAGCGAGCAGGGTACTACGTCGAGTCCGTAAGCCATTACGAAGATCGTGACTTGATCAAATGCGGTGACGTAACGCGTTTCATAAGAGACGAGTTCCCTGGAATAATCTCCGACTCAGACTATGCCGGCGTAAAAGCGCTCGTGAGGGGCTTGGACTATGACCACGCAATACTAGCCGCAGGTTTTGAGACACTTGAGATCCCGCGAACGGCTGGAAATCCTCCTTCGCTTTCGAGCTTCGTTAATGACAAGGGTCGTATGAGAGACAAGCTCCAATCCTTAGGCTATTCAGTCCCCGCGCACTATGGGTTAGAAGATAATCTGCCATTTCCCGTCATTCTGAAACCAAAGCGAGGTGCGGGAGGATTTAAGAACGTTCTCGTCAAAGATGAGGAGCATCTTCAAAGGAGTATTGAACAATATCATGAGAGTGGGTGGGGAGATGAATTCCTCGTTGAGGAATATGTTCGCGGTATTGATGCTAGCGCTTCGGTGCTGTCTACCGGCAAGGAGGCGGTCACTGTCGCAATAAACGAACAGCTCATCGGTCTCAGGAGTCTTGGCCCAATGCGGCGCTTCAGCTTCTGTGGCAGTTTGACTCCGCTTAAAACGACTTATGCGAAGGAAATCGAAAGAATTTCGAACTCGCTAGCAGTCGATCTGGGTTTGGTTGGTACAAATGGCATTGATTTCATCATCGGTCCAAGCGGCCCGGTCGTAATTGAGATCAATCCAAGGTTTCAAGGAACTCTCGATACGATCGAGGGATCACTTGGCGTCAACCTCGTCGAGGCCCACATAAAAAGCTGTCAGGGCGAACTAATCCCCCTCACAAAGTATCGGAGATTCGCGTGTCGCATGATCTGTTTCGCGGAGCAGGATTTTCAAGTTACCAGAGCGTGCAGCCGCGCGCATTACATGGACATACCCCAAAAAGGAGCTTACATCGAGCGGGCGAAGCCGATCATCTCGGCTATCGGATATGGTAAGTCGAGGGATTCCGCGCTCAACAACGCCACGCATTACATAGAAGCTGCAAGAAAATCCTACCAGAGCTGAGTGGCGCCGTTGTGGCCCCCTCGTGCACGAATACGCGCCATAAGCAGGTATAAGACACTTTAGCACACAAAAATAATATGATGGTTAGTGATGTTGCTGTTCGAGGTTATTTAAAGAATCTTGTCGGAGATGACGGCTTGGAAATGATTGAGCGTGCGTCCATCAACGAGTTGACCGACGAAAAAATAGCTGAAGAGACGGGTTCGAACCTCAACACGGTAAGGCGGACCCTATATATTCTTTATGAAAATCGATTAGCAAACTATCGACGTGAGCGGGATAAGGACAGTGGGTGGCTTACGTACCTTTGGAAAGTTGATTTGAGTGACATTTCGCGTAACATGGACGAAGAGGCACAAAAGCTTATTAGGAAACTTGATACGCGTTTAGACTTTGAAGGACAGAGCGTTTGTTACACTTGCGAAAACGGCTGCGGTCGATTTTTATTTGAGACAGCAAGCGACTATGATTTTGTCTGCCCCGTTTGCCATGCGGGACTTGATTATCAAGATAGCTCTGTTTTGGTCGACGCCGTAAGAAGAAAACTGGAAGAGCTGAGACGTGCTTTCGAGTAACCTCCCTTCGTCGGACAGAGCGCTTGAGCTTCTCAAGGAAAGCGGCTGCAGCGACGGACTCATGCGACACGTAGAGGCCGTCTCCAAATACGCGGTCGAAGTTGCCGAGTCACTAGCGGATGCTGATGTAGCCCTTGTCCAAATTGGCGGGCTTCTGCACGACATCGGCAGATGCAAGACCAACGGCATTGCGCACGGCGTGGTAGGTGGAAAGCTTTTGCGAAGCTTCGGAGTCAACGAACGCGTCGCGAAGATCGCTGAAAAACACGTCGGAGCTGGAATAACGGAGAAAGAAGCTGCACGCTTGCATCTCCCTCCAGGAAACTATATGCCGGAGACCCTCGAGGAGAAAATCGTAGCCGCCGTCGACAACCTCATAGAAGGCACGCGGAGGATCACCATAGATAAGGCAGAAGCTGATTTCAACGCTAAGCTTAACGGAAATCCAGCTGCAATTCGCATAAGAAGTCTTCACGACGAAGTTTTTGGTAGCGCCAAACGGTCTGCCCCGTGACGCCAGCAAAGCAGCGATCATGAGAACGATTCATCTTATGCAGCTCGTCTGCGGCAACCCGGGTAAGGTAGCTCGATCGTTCGAGGCGATGCTGCGCAACGACCTAAATGGATTGAGCGTTACATGCTCGCTCACGCTTACCTCGTGGATCTCGGTGACCGTAGTCGGGAGTGAGGAACAGGTTGCCGCGGATGTACTGGTGAAGCAATATGGCGAGCTGCGCGACGCCCGACCGGGCGACATCGTACGCGCCTGGCTGGCGGAGATTAACGAAGATGGCATTGCCCTTGACACGGGCTGCAAACGTGTTTCGGTGCCCTGTGTCCGGCTCGAACCGTTCGGGCGTGGCACTGTTGAACAGATCGCCTCCAGATTTGGCCTGATTCATTGCATGCCCCTACAGATCCGACTAGTTGGAGAATTTGATGCAGAGTTTACGAAAAACCAAATCGACGTATTATGGCGGTGGAAAAAAGGGACCGACCGGATCAATGTCAACAACGCTTCCCGCGCGCAGATCCACGCGGCCCTGAAACGGAGTCGCCATTCGCGAGATGTCTATGCGATCGAAAGGCTCGGCATTTTGGAACATTCTATCATCTGTAAAAAAGGGACTGACGCACCGGGCCTGGTCCCGCGAATCGGTCCTTACTTGGAATCGGAGCTGGCGTGCGTCAGAGGTGGCTTAAATGCTCGCTAGCCGCCTCTATGACCTGCTCAGTTACTCAGAAGAGCGCCTGGTCAGAAGACCGAAACGCCTTTGACGCTGGCAAGTTCTAGAAGCTTATCAACAAGCGAACCTGGAACGCGTGTGTCGCAGATAATCGTCAGCGTGGGCTCATCAATAAAGTAAGGATCATCAGTCACCGCCTGCCTAATGCGCACACCAAACGCTGCAACGGTTTCTGCAACTTCTTCGATGATGCCGATCTGCGCAGCATCTTGCGGCGTTATGACAATTACGCCAAGTCCTAGAAGAGGGGCAATGTCGCGGAGAAATATCAGTGTTTTCAGGTTTGAAAAAAAGTGCCTAAGCATTTCGTCGCCTAGAATAGTGGTAGTCGTCTCGTCGACCGCTCTCCGATCGACTTTGGCCGCTCGCGAGATCTCGGTGTCAGGGATCCTAATGCTGCCCGAGACAACCTCTCCCGCGCTATTTACCTGGAATCCGTGCTCAAGCAAAACTTCTACAACCCGCTCTTGAGCGGGAAATTTGGCAAACCTTGCGAGCACTTCACTCCACATAAGCAGCGACTTTGTTAAGCTTTTTAGCTTGTACTCTAATGGATGGTACATACAAGAAGTTTGCGCACACCATGCGGCTAGATACGTATCTCGTTCGGGAAAAGCTTATCGCATCGCGTTCACGCGCGCAAAGGGCGATCAAAGGTGGGTTTGTTACAGTCGACGGTAGAACCGTCGTGAAGCCTTCGTTTGACATCACGCGTTACCAGCTGGTAACCGTTGGTGCTGCCGCCGACAGGCCGGCTGGGTATTGGAAACTAAGAGGAATACAAGAGGTGTTTGAGCTAATAAAAACTGATGACGCGGTACTTGACATTGGCGCGAGCGCCGGCGGATTCTTGTCGTGCGCGGCGGAACTGGCGCGGGAGGTTTACGCGGTCGAGTTCAGTTTGTCGTGCAAGTCATATCTTGAGGCGGTAGCAGAACGGTATCCCGGCCAGGTAACTATCATTTACGCTGACGCATTTTCTTTTGATTTTGGGCGTCTTGGAGTGCGCTTTGACGTTCTGCTAAGCGACATTACAGCAGAACCAACCGACGCACTTAAGCTTCTCGCAAAGGTGTCAACGGTTCTGAAAACCGGAGGGTTACTCTTGCAGGTTTTTAAAGGAAAAGTAGCAGAACAAGCTGCAGGGGCTCTTATGATGCGTATTGAGCACGAAGGCTTCAGAATCGTTAGGGTGCTGAGCGCGCAGAAAGATGAGCTTTACGTCATTGCTCAAAAGAAGAGGAATGATGCGGACGCCGAGGAAGGGATTTGAACCCCTGCGAGGCGAGAGCCTCACCAGCTGTCTGATAACGAGACCTCCAGGCTGGCGCCGTAGTCCACTTGGCTACCTCGGCACTTCAGATGCGCTAGCCGGGATTCGAACCCGGGTTTGAGACTTGGCAAGCCTCAGTGATAACCGCTACACTACCAGCGCAAAAATCGAGCATACGATTATGCGCTCGTATCTATATAAAAGTTATCAGCACGACGATAGGGCATTTCGCGCTAGTTTAACGAAGGAAAGCGCACGATTACTGCGAGGTCAGCTTAGGTAACCTACGCCTTCGAGCTTGAACTTCAGCTTGGAAACTATGGCTTCAATTTCGAAAATAGACGTCAGCGTGCCATCATAGGCGATGACGACAGTTGCGTTGTTAGTGTTGATCTCCACGCTAGTAACCCCGTGCCTATTCGAAAATGCGTTGCTTAGCACGTCGGCATTCATTTGCTCACTGAGTTCTGCGATTTTAAGGCGTATTATTTTGAGATGTTCTATGCGAGTCAAAGAACCACGCTATTTACAACTTATTCATCCTTTATAAAACGCGCACCGACGTCGCTCGCTCGACCTCTGCCCAATGCGTTTTGGCTCGCTCCTGTTTTTCTCCGTACGTCGTTGTACGGAGCGTCGCCATCGCAAAGTATAAGCTGAAAATTCGTCTAGAAGAGCCTATGGAATATGAAATTTACTACAAACCAACCTACAGCCTCGCAGAAGTAAGACTGTCAGATGGCGAAAGCATTCAAGCTGACCGGCGATCTATGGCCTACATGAGTGTGAATTTAAGCGTGAGCACCGGAATCAAGGGAGGTGTCCTCCGCGGGCTCAAGAGGACTGTGCTCGGTGGCGCTGACATTTTCCTGAACACGTTTGTAGCGCAGGGCGACGCGGTCGTTGGCATCGCTCCCCCTTACGTCGGTGATATTGCGTACAGGGAGATAAAGGATGAGACGCTTCTTATCCAAGGAGACAGTTTCTTGGCGGGCTCGCAAAGCTTAGATTTAGATACGAAGTGGGGCGGCGTCAAAGGGTTCTTGTCGGAGGCGGGGCTTTTTTTCGTGAAAGTCTCTCAGTCCGGGTACGTATTTATTTCAAGTTTTGGGGCAATTCAAGAACGAAGAATCGACGGACGGTTTCGCGTCGACACCGGGCACATTGTTGGATTCACTGAAGGCCTCGACTGGAAAATTGGGACGTTTGGGGGCGTTAAATCGACTGTTCTTGGTGGAGAGGTACTGGTTACCGAATTTAGTGGAGAGGGGACGGTCTACATACAAAGTCGAAGCGAAAAGATGTTCGTTGACTGGTTAACGCCGCTGTTGCCGCAGCAAGAGAAAAAGTAGAAGCTCGTGTGTGTAGTGGGAATGCCCCAGCCCGGATTTGAACCGGGGACAACCAGATCTTCAGTCTGGCGCTCTCCCAGGCTGAGCTACTGGAGCGTCACTCGCGGGTGAATCCCGCCTCCCCGATTTGAACGGGGGACATGTCGGTCTACAGCCGACCACTCTGCCAGACTGAGTTAAGGCGGGTGACGACAGTATTGCGACCGTTATTACTTATTCTTTACTGTGTTCGGTGAGCGATTTTATATGACTAGAGTGATTCTGATTCTGGTTTCGGGGCGCTTCAGAGCTTCTTTATAGTGCACAGCTAAATTTGGTAGTTTAATATACAGTTTTTTTTATAAAAAAGAGATAACAAAAACTTAATATTGCAGTAGGGTGATTAGGAGTCAGACGAGTAACAGACATGTGTCTGACACTAGGCAGCTTTTTGTGGTCTCTGAAGCAGACAGAAGTCAGCTCTTCGTCTGACACTACAAAAACTTGCAAATGGTTGCTATGGAGCGAATCACACTGAGATTGCCAAAACAACAGCTAGAACTCATAGACAAACTAGTGGTAGCGGGCGAATTCCCCTCGAAGAGCGAAGCAATCCGTGCAGCTGTTCGAGACCTGGTTGACACCCATTATGAGAAGCTCCTCAGCAGAAAAGAACGAAGTGCGGTTTTGATTTAGTACAGGTGGCGGTAGATATGCAAAGTATTGTCGAGGAAGCTTTGCGACGATGCGAAATGGAAAAGCAGCGACCTCAGATGCTTCAAGATGAGGAAGAAGAAGAATTTGGAGCCCCTCGGATACTCATTGTGGGCTGCGGAGGGGCTGGCAACAATACGGTCAACCGACTCTACAACATAGGAGTTGACGGCGCTGAGACCATCGCGCTCAACACTGACAAGCAGCATTTGGACATGATCGACGCCGATATTAAGGTGTTAGTCGGCAAATCGATTACGAAAGGGTTGGGGGCAGGTGGAGATCCTGAAGTCGGGCGGTGTGCGACCGAGTTAGGTCGTAGGACGCTGGAAACGCTGCTTAAAGATACCGATCTTGTGTTCGTTACCGCAGGGATGGGGGGCGGAACCGGCACAGGGGCTGCTCCGATCGTCGCGCAGATCGCGAAAGCGCATGGCGCAATCGTCGTTGCAATGGTATCAACTCCGTTCAACGTGGAACGCTCGCGGCTGATTAAGGCTGAAGAAGGACTTGAAGACCTGCGGAGAGATGCTGATACGGTTATTGTTCTTGATAACAATCGTCTGCTTGATTACGTGCCGAACTTGCCCATTGACCATGCGTTCTCGGTGATGGATCAGATTATTGCAGAAACCGTAAAAGGCATCGCTGAAACGATCACGCAACCTTCACTGATAAACCTTGACTACGCAGACGTCAGAACCATTATGAATAGCGGCGGGGTTGCTGCTATGCTAGTCGGTGAATCGCGAAGCCAAGACAAAGCACGCGACGTCGTACGCGAGGCATTCAACCATCCACTCCTCGAAGTTGACTTCCGCGGGGCGAAAGGCGCGTTAATCCATATCACAGGCGGACCGGACTTGACGCTGAAAGAGGCCGAAGAGATCGCAAAGGGCCTGACCTCTCAGTTGGATCCAAGCGCTAATGTCATTTGGGGCGCGCGTGTTCAGAAAGGTTATGAGGGCCGCGTGCGGGTGATGTCGATCGTGACTGGCGTGCAATCTGCTCAGGTGTTAGGGCCGATGTATGGCGAGCTGTTCAAGTTTGAAAGCGCAAAACAAGCCACCAGCGCCAGAAAAGGGCCACGCGTGAGAGACTTCGCCAGGGAATTCGAATCCGGCGAGATTGACAACATTCTCTAACGTGCTCGTTCATTTAATACGCTTCGGCGCCGCCTCATTTGGCCGCTTCGTTTCCTCTCGATTGCAACCCTCTCAGGATTTCGCAGCTCTGACATAGGGCCTTGACCGCGGGTTCTCCGCACTGTAGGCAGTGACCGAGCTGAAACGGCTCGCGTCGCGTTAATCCCAAGATCCTTTCAAGGCCCTTGACGAGCGCGTACTTGGTGCCTGCATGCTTAGGCTCTAACTCATTCAACACGCTTCGCACTTCAGCTCGAAATACCCCAGCAGAGTAGCGGCACTCATCAAGGCTGATAGGGATTCCTTTGAGAACAGCGTATAGCGCGACTTCTTTTTCTGGCACATATTTGAGTGGTTTGACGCGCCGAACCAGTCCTTCTTTAGCGGGATGGTCAAGCCGCAGCAGCCTGTCGATGTCTCCGCGTAAATAGTTCATTAGGACTGTCTGCGCTTCGTCATCGAGATTGTGGCCAGTGGCAAGTGTCGAGGCGCCGACAGTTTTTGCCACGCGATTAAGAAGTGAGCGTCGGAGGATTCCGCAAACCGTACACGGTCGCTCGTCCAAGCGATCGACTCTGACGTCAAAGTACTCCTCAAACGAAGCTACCTGCCATCGAACGCCGAGCTCTGTGACGAGCATTGCTGCTGATTCAAGTGCCTTATCACGGTATCCGGCAATACCTTCGTCGACAGTGATGGCCACAATTTCAACGCCACGGCGTGAGAAGAGGTCACTTAATACGGATAAAGCCACGGCAGAGTCCTTCCCGCCGCTGAACGCAACGGCGAGTGTGCCCTCGATTCGTTCCTTTCTGACCTCTTTTTTGATCTTTTTTTCGACGTCGGCGAAGAAATGTGCCTTGCAAAGATGTAGCCCTGAATATCTCTGAAATAGAACAGCAGGCGCGCTACATTTATCGCACTTCATCTCGTGTATATCTCCGCATGAATACTAATAAACTGTTCTGCAGCGCGGGGAGAAACGGGGACTGACTATGAGGCTGTGAAGATGCTTCAAGATATCGCACGCGAATTCAAGGAGCTGGAGCGCTATGATTTCCGAGTGCTACAAGCGGTCGAAACCGGCATGCGTTTTTTTGACTGGGTTCCCGTCGATGATCTGCCTAACTACGCTCGGCTGCCGCGAGACGAGGTGGAGTACCGAATCACACGGATTTCCAAATACAAGCTCGTTGAGCGGAAAACGGGCCATTACGTCGGCTACAAGCTAACCTTCGGCGGTTATGATGCCCTTGCCATTAACACGCTCGTTCGGCGCACGGCCATAGAGTCCCTTGGATCGAAAGTGGGCGTCGGGAAAGAGTCCGATATTTACGACGCTGAGCGTGAAGGCGGGCGGATCGTAATCGTCAAATTTCATCGTGAAGGCACGACGTTCCGGCACGTAAAACGATCGAGGGGTTATTTCGGAAAGGCCGAACGATGCTCGTGGATGCTTGCTTCGAGGCTCGCAGCCGAAAGAGAGTATGAAGCCATTACCACCCTGTACGGGAACGTCGCCGTTCCGAGGCCGATTGCGCACAACCGACATGTTATCGTCATGGGACTAGTAGACGGTCGAGAGATAAGCAGCACTACGCTGGGAGACCCTATCGCCATTCTTGACAAGATCATTGCGCAGATTAAGTTAACGTACCAGCTTGGCATTGTTCATGCCGACTTAAGCGAATACAACGTAGTTGTGTGTGCCGACGGAGACATCGCGCTGATCGACTGGCCGCAATGGGTCTCAGTGGCGCATCCCAATGCTGATGAATTGCTCTATAGAGACGTGAGCACCGTCTTATCCTATTTTGCTAGCAAAATATCAAATAGCAAAACGAACAGAAGATGTTTTAGCATACGTAAAACAACGCGATCACGGTCCCGCAGACCGTTTTGCAGGTTAGTGAGAGTATTAGGAAGCGCGTTGGAGGTGCGACGCAATTTCGACCATTAAGGAAAACGGCGGAAATCTAGTTGCGTCAAAGAGGACGTACACTATCGTCGGTGTAGATCCCGGAACAACCACCGCTTTTGCTGTTTTGGATTTAAAGGGTCGAGTCCTTAGAACCGGAAGCTCAAGATCGTGGGGTTTTTCTGAGCTCGTCGGGCTGCTAATTGAATCGGGACACCCGCTTATCATCGCAACGGACAAGAATCCAGTTCCTGGAACTGTCGAACGAATAAAGCGAGCCTTTAACGCGATTCTGCACACGCCTGCTTCATCACTTTCGGTTGAACAGAAACAGCGCGATACGAAGCTCTTCGACTATTCAAACGAGCACGAGCGAGACGCGCTCGCCGCGGCAATCGACGCTGCCAGAAGCCTCAAAAACAAGCTTGAAAGTGTGCAGAAGAGAGCTCCTCCCGATGTTGAACTCGACGAACTTCAGATGCTCGTTTTGCGCGGACATACGGTTGATTCTGCGATCAATTTGCTCAAAAAGCCCCTAGCGCCTACTGAAAATCACGTACAGCGCCTTGTTCCAGCTCCCGAGAAGGATCTCCGGGGTCCCGATATCCTGTACCTCAAGGCAATCATCAAACGACAAGACGAGCAAATTAGTCGACTTTTGAGCTACGTGGCTGATCTGAAGGAATCGTTGCAGTTAGGCCAAGAAAATGTTGTAAAGCTGCAAGACAAGATTAGTGTCATACGGTCTCAAGACGCAAAGAACGTCAAAAAAGACAGAGAAGTTACGTTCAGGCAAAAGGAAATCGACCGCCTTTCGACCGAGCTTGTGCGCAGCAAAAGCGTCAACGAGGGCTTGCAGAAACGTATGCGTAAGCTGAAGCAAATCGGGTTAACTGAACGTAACAAAGCGGTAAAGGCAGTTAAAATCGTCAAATCCTTCAACCGAGAAGCGATTCAGGCTGCGGATGATCAATTTGGGCTGAGCAAAGGCATCGTTTTGTTCGAGGATGCAAGCGGTGGCGGCATCGCTGCTGCAGAATTGTTGGTCCACAAGCGAATACGCGCCGTTGTCGTTAAAAACGAAATGTCGCACGTAGCACGAAAAACGCTATTTAAAGCTGATATTCCTATTTTTTCGATGCGAGAGCTCGCCTTGGATCTTTCTGGCAATTTGATGACGATCGACAAGAATGCATTGGAGCTTATGATCGAGAAGGGTCAAACAGAAATCGCCAACGCAAAACAACACGAACAGCTTTGCCGGCTTGAGTCGCTTGTTGAAGCGTACAAACACGAGCGGATCATAGACACCCAGAAAAAAATTGATTGATGCGGCCGGTAGGTCATAGGCTGCGTTTTCGATCAGCGATCAAGTGTAGGACACGTTCGCGCGAGCTTACACGGACCGTTTCGTAGATGCTGTTAGGAATGCCGGTGTCCTGGCACATCGGAAGACCCGCAACACCCGCTAGCCTGACGTTTTCAAGGATCGCGCCTATGGTTCTTTGACCCGTTCGTCCGACTCAGCCTTTGCTCGTTGGCGAGTGCCCGCGTAACATCGCGCGGCAGATGTATCTCAGCTTCTTGCAGCGCCTGTGCCGCGTGACGGATGAACGCTTCTCTATTCGACGGCATTAGTCATTCAAGATAATCCATTTGGGAGCGTTTTAGTTCCTGCCGTTTTCTTTCAAGGAAACTGTAGACCGCAGCGTGTTTGGCTCCTTCTGCGAGCATCTCGATAGCTGTTCTGACGGTCTGAACTTGATCGATGTACCCGATCGTGCTAACAGTCTTGCCGTAAACAGAAACATTCGCGCCTGTGAGACTCTCAAGAGCCTCTCGCGTCTTTCCCTCTTTGCCAATTACGCGCCCCATAATCCGTTTGAGCTCCTTTGGCGTATCGGCAACCTTTGAAAGGTTTATGATATCGAGGGTTATCTGTTCATCGTCGAAAATCCGGAAGGCCTTTTCTGGGCTAAAACCTCGAGCAACCGCATTAACGACTTCTGTTGCCTTCAAAATGCCGAGCGAATCACTCTCGATCGTGACCGTGCCCTCGGCGCTATCGATGTCAAGTTTCACTTCGCCTTTTTCCTCGATCTGGGCTTTCGTGCTACCACCGACGCCAATGATGACCCCTATGCGGTCTCTAGGAACCTTCAGGTACTCCCTCATTTAGTGATCTCTCTCAAAACCGTGATCGCTGAAGCCTGCACTCCAGCTTCGTTGAAGAACTTCACCACGTTGCTGACGTCCCGCTGCAGAAACTCCTGCGCACGGGGGTGCTCTACAAGCACAGACTGCCCCATATCAATGAATACCGGATCGGCTTGGTCGTCGACAAGTATGTTGTATTCACTGAGGTCGGCGTGGACCAAGTGTGCATCTTGATAAAGTCTCTTCATGAATTCGACCGTTGCGTCGTAAACCTCTTTGACGTTTTCTAAGTTTTCCACTGCCTGCTTCAAAGGCGGACAAGCGACGCCTTCTCGCCCTATAAACTGCATGACGAGGACATTTTGCCAATATTTGAGCGGCTCGGGGACGCGGACGCGTGCTTTACGCGCGCGCGTTAGGTTCCGGAATTCTTTCTTTGTCCACGCGAATACTATGTCCTTTTTGGTTCTTCTGACGTGCGCGAATCTGTAATCGCCCAGTATATAGTTGTGCATAGCCTTAAAGTCGCTCGTTTTTATTCGATAGATCTTGATCGCGAGTTCTCGTCCGCCCCTCCCTATGGCGTGGAAAACGTTAGCTTCTTTTCCCGTCGAAATAGGGCCACCAAGCGCTTGTATAAGCCCGCCGCTCGCGAGGCGATACAGAGCCTTAAGGGTGAGCTCGTCGAATACTTCGTCTCGCACCTTGAAATCGTCTGCTTCTTTGTCGCGTACGCGCAGATCGTCAATGTCTCTCTCGATGCGTTTTATCTTGTCGTCAATCAAATCAGGCACGTTGGTCATTAGTTGTTTAGTGGGCCGAGAACGCGCTGTTTAGTGGCGCTATAAGTACCCGTTCTTCTTGAGCCACTCAACCTGCGTTCCTTGGTATCGCCACACGATGTCCGCTTTATCGTCTTGAAAACTCCAGGGCACCATAACGATGACGCCGCCGACTCGTAACCAGACGCGCTTTTTCATCTTGCCGCAAATTCTCCCCATGCGAGTTTTGCCGTCTATAGAGTGGATTTTCACCCTGTTTGCGCCGAGCATGCTTTCTACACTCCCGAGGACTTTCCCTTCTTCCTTCCGTGGCAGTCTAACCTTAGTCTGCGGCTCTTGACTCAGAGAAACACCTCGTTCGTAACACGGCCCTTCTTCTTTCCGTCGAAATAGTTTAGTCGCTGCGTAACGCGCTGCGAATAGGTCCTATGATTCGTTCGATATATGTTGCTGCACCATTTTTGAGATCCAGCGGGTGAAGCTTGCCAGCGGCGTAATCCAGCTCGAGCGTGGCGAAGTCCTCGTAACGAATCGGGCCGCCGTATTGTTGGGGTCGCTCGAGTTCAACTTGCTTGAACTGGGGAAAGACATAGTACCGGTACAACTGAAGGAGGGGGTTATCTTCCGCGGTTCGCGGCGGACAATAAGCGGATTGAATCTTCTTTTTGATGGACTCAGGCGAATCTTCAATGGCTACAAGGTTGTCCCTTGACGACGACATTTTGTTCGCGTCGAGGCCGAGCAGGATTGGCGTGTGGACGCATACAGGGGATTTAAATCCCATTGAATGGAGCTCTTCTCGCGCCAACATGTGAATCTTACGTTGATCGATACCGCCAACGGCGATGTCGATGTTTAAGTATCCTATGTCCGCTGTTTGCATAAGCGGATAGATCATTTGAGACACGACAGGGTCCTCCGCGTTTCTCGAAACCTCGTCCATGCTTCGCCGAGCGCGGTTTAGCGTGGTGTGCCTCGCTAGTTTCAGAATCAGCTTGGTGTATTCTGGTTCAAGCTGATAATCGCTCCCGCGTACAAATCTCGTTCCTTCAGCAAGGCCTAAAGCGGAAAAACACTTCTGGTAGTGGTCCGCCCAGTCGCGGATTTGATCCATTGTGCCCTTTTCGTTCAGGTATGCGTGCAAGTCCGCGAGCAGCACGATGACGTCGACGCCGACTGACTGAAGATCCATGAGCTTATACGCCGTTAGAAGATGTCCAAGATGGAGTGCTCCGCTAGGTTCGTAGCCGGCATAGGCGGTGATGTTTGTCTCATTGTCCAGAAGGGCAGCTAGCTCGTCTTCGGTTACGGCCTCTTCCACGTTGCTCATGACTTGTTCGAACTTCACGTTGATCACGCTGGTCGAATTAAATGCGCGTTTACAGACGCTATGGACCTATGACGCTGGTCCTGCTTGTAGTATGCCTAATGGC
>Ga0224522_1000156_pt1 | contig 33384 bp, 21 predicted proteins | sample CFST25metaG_FD_182733 | JGI IMG/M metagenome (GOLD analysis project Ga0224522, IMG submission 182733) | Peat soil microbial communities from Stordalen Mire, Sweden - C.F.S.T25 | ecosystem: Environmental > Terrestrial > Soil > Wetlands > Peat | place: Sweden: Norrbotten County, Stordalen Mire...
AAAAAGCCGAAGGCATCCGGCAGCCATAATACCGGCGATTCAGTCTGAGGGCCTAAATATTTGGCAAAATAACTGCGCCCCAACAAGAATTGCCGCGCCAGCGATTCGGCACCGGTCAGATTGCAGTCCGCCTCAAGCCACATTCCACCCAGCGGCTCCCATTTGCCGGCTGCAACCTGATGCTGAATGCGCTCAAACAACTGGGGAAAATCCTCGCGCACAAATTCGTAAAGCTGCGGCTGGCTCTGACTGAAATGAAAATCGGGGTAGCGATCCAGCAGATTCAGCGCATTCTGGAAAGTACGCGCCGCCTTCTGGCGGGTCTGGACGAGCGGCCACAGCCAGGCGACATCAATGTGCGCATGCCCGGTCGCAAAGACCGTGACCTCCTTTGCCGGGCCTGCTTCTTTCAAACCCGCTTCCAGGCTCACCCGAGCCTGCGGCAAGCTGGAGTAGAAAGAATCACCCAGCGGTTCACGCGTATCCAGGTCGATGAAGGCCGCGTCCAGGGCGTTGAGAATGCGGTCGCGCGCAGGTTCTTCCTCTTTGATCGCCTGCACAACCCCCAGGGCGACCCGCACCCGTGCCACAAAAGCGCGGGTGGGTAAATCGATCTGGACGAGGCGGCAGGGGCGCATAAATAACTGCGTAGGTTCAGAACCCACCTGCCCGCCCAGGCCTGTCCAGCCGTGCAGGGTGAGCAAATGGGATTTTCCATCCTGCCAGAGTGGAGGCAGGAGCAATTCCTGATGATTGCGGTCGCACGCCCCGAACGGCAGTTCATCCAGATAAGCCAGGGCTTCAGGGTGGCTGAAATCACCGGCTTCGCCCAACGGTAAAAAGAGGGCCAGACTGTCCAACCCCTGAAACTCTGCCGGTAAAGCAAAACGGTTCAGCAGCACGAATTCCTTATTCCACTGCCCCCAATACTGGTAAGCCGCCAGGCTCGGCCAAGCCGTTCCGGCTTCGGCCTCATCCACAGGGAGGTGCACTTCACCCTGCTCAAACATGCGGTATTTGAATGAAGGCAGAGTCCAGCTTTTGCGATAAACCAGCGGCTCGATTAATTTCAAGCGGCTGGCAATTTTTTCGGCGGTGTAACGGATCTCGTGAATCAAGGGCTGCTCCTGGAAATCAAAGATTCAATGATACCTGTTAATTTTAGGCTAATCGGGCCGATTCATCCACTCATTCATCCAAAAATGACAGATTTCAAGACCTGTTTGAAAATTCTCTGCTTTAACAATATACTTCATGCAGGGGATATATAACCTGTTAATTTGTTATTGCCGGGCTGCGTTGGACGCTATCCAGACGAGCCTGAGCCAGGAGAAAAGAATGTCTATCATTACTGTTAGTGGAGCCAATGGTCATCTTGGCCGTCTGGTAATTCAACATTTACTCGCCAAAGGGCTGCCGCCCTCTCAACTGCATGCCAGCGTCCGGGACGTCTCCAAAGCAGCAGACTTGAGTGCTCAAGGCATTGAGGTGCGTTATGGAGATTTCGACGATCCCGCTTCCATGCGCAAAGCTTTCGCAGGCAGCGATGCCGTGCTCATCATCTCGTCGAATAAATTAGGCAGCCGCATTCAGCAGCACCAAAATGCTGTCACTGCCGCCAAAGAAGCCGGGGTGAGACACATCGTTTATACCAGCCTGGTCAAAGCAATCATCAATGCGCAGACCGGCGAAGAAGCGCCTTTAGCCGTCGAACACCGAGCTACAGAAAAAGCCATTCGCGAAAGCGGCGTTCCGTATACGATTCTGCGCAACAGCTTCTATTCTGAATATTTGATCGGACCCATCCTCCAAAGTCTAGCTGGTAGCATTTTCAAATCGTCCGTCGGGGACGTGCCGCTGGGCTGCGCCCCCCGCACCGACTACGCCGAAGCTGCCGCACAGGTGCTCCTTCAACCCGGTCACGAGAACCGCGTGTACGAGCTCACCTCAGCCAAAGCCTGGACTCAGATTGACGCTGTCGAAATCATTCGTAAGGTCAGCGGCAAACCATTCAAATACGAGCCCAAACCGGATGCGCCAGGCGCAGGCGGGATGAACCTGCTGATCCGCGCAGGTATGCTCTCGCTGGTCGCTCCCGACCTGGAGAAGATTCTGGGGCACGCCGTGATTCCACTGGAAGATCAGGTGCGCACGCTGCTCAAAGCCACTGAATCTTGATGAAGTGAGAGCAGTTTCTGACTGACTTCAAATGGGTTTCTATTTATAAAACAGAAAATAATCTCCCCGATTTTTTCAAATCGGGGAGCTCTGTTATTCTTCCACACTGTTGGCGGCGATCACTTGCTTGTAGTAGAGAGCGCTGTCTTTGATCGTACGTTTCTTGTCCGGTGAATCGAAATCGACATGCACCAGACCGAAGCGCTGAGAGTAACCCTCGGACCATTCAAAATTATCCAGCAGCGACCAGTGGAAATAACCCTCCACCGGGATACCCGCCTCGATAGCGCGCGCCAACTGCACCAGGTGGTCATGCAGGTAAATCACTCGACGCGTGTCATGAACCGCACCGGTGGCATCCGGGCCGTCGCTGTAACTGGCGCCATTTTCAGCAATGAACAGGCTCTTGGGAGCATAAGTCTCCTTGAGCCACGCAAGCAGGTCATATAAGCCCTGCGGATAGATCTCCCAGCCAAACTCAGTCCTCGGCGCATTTGTTGGCAAGACTCCGCGCCAGAATTCGGGTTTTTCAGGCTGAACCGGGTCAGCCGCCACTACCTGCCGGCTGTAATAGTTGACGCCCAGTAAATCAAGCGGAGCGGCAATGATCTGCATATCCCCGGGCTGAATGTAATCGGGGCTTTCTTTCCATACACCCATACGTTCAAAATCAGCCTGCATGTCTGTTGGGTAGCCGCGCCCGTACAGCGGATCTAGCAGCCAGCGGCTCTCAAGCCCATTGCAATACCTGGCGGCGTTGCGGTCAGCGGCCGAATCAGTAGCAGGCTGTACAGATGCAGGGTTCATCACAATGCTGACCCTGGCATCAGGTACATTGGCGCGGATGACAGGCACCGCCAGTCCATGCGCCAGCATCAGGTTATGAGCCGCCTGCAAAGCCTGCGCCAGGTCTCTTTCTCCCGGCGCATGAATGCCAAAAGCGTAGCTGGTGAAGCTGGCGCAGAACGGCTCATTCAACGTTGTCCACTGCTTTACGCGGTCACCCAGTTGGCGGGTAATTCTATCGACATAGTTCACAAAAGCCAGAGGCGTCGACCGGCTCAACCAGGCTCCGGGGAGCGCAGCCGGCAAGTCCCAATGATACAATGTCACCACTGGAGTAATCCTAGCAGCCAGCAGTCCATCCACCAGACGGTCGTAGTACGCCAACCCGGCCTCATTCCTCTCACCGGTGCCAGACGGGAAAATCCGCGGCCAGGCCACCGAAAAGCGGTAAGCTTTGACACCCAGTGAATGCATAATATCGATATCCTGCTGCCACAGGTGATAGGAATCATCCGCCTCATCCCCCGTATCATTGTGTTTAATCTTGCCGGGAGTGTGAGAAAACACATCCCAAATCGAATCCTCACGTCCATCAGCGTGAACGGCACCTTCGATCTGATAAGCAGCGGTGGATACTCCCCATTGAAACCCTTCAGGAAAGCGAAGAATTCGGCCCATACAGCAACCTCCCAAAATTATCGTTAGACTTAAAGGAACCGGCAACCCTATTTAATGCAAAGATCGCCAGTCCGGAAAATGGACAGCTTCTGAGAACACGACCTGTTTCATCGCCGGAGTCAGTTGAAAATACTCGCTGTTTGGTTTGCCAGTGTCAGCATTCTCAACCAATAGAATGACCGCGTCCTTGCTCATGACCACACTATGCCAGGCACCCAGCCGGACGTTATAGGTCTTCAGAGGCTGCATCGGCAAAGCAACAAGCGGGCTGACTGCCTGCTCCAGGCCGCCAAGAAGCAGGGTGGCTTGCCCATGCATGAGCACGAACACTTCATCCGTTTCCATATGGCGCTCTAAATAGCCAATATCAGGCGGGTAAAGGTCCGCTGTGTAGCACAGGGTAGCCACCCGCCAATCTTTGAAAAAGATCAGGGGTTTGAAACCCTCTGTAGAGAGTTCCGCAACTTCTACTATTTTTTTATCCACGCCAGCCTCCAAACCGCTAATTTTATCTTAACCCAACCAGATTTTGATCTTGTTTTGCGTTCCCTGTGCCTGGTAAGGGATCACCTGACCGGTGATTTCATTGCCGTTGACCTGTATTCGTTTCACCCCTTTGCAGACATGCTGCGGATTTAGAACCTCGATCTGATAGTCTGCTCCGCGGCTGCGGCGTTCAAGTGAAAAGCCATCCCAGGCCGCAGGGATGCATGGGTCGACGCGCAGACCGTCATATTCAGCCCTGACGCCGAGGATATATTGCGTGGCTGCCTGATAAGTCCAGGACGCGGTGCCTGAAAGCCACGAATTCCGCGCCAGACCAAACTGCGGATGTTCATCGCCGAGAATATTTTGCGGATAAACATAGGGTTCGCATTCATAGGTTTCGATCTGGTCATTCTTTTTAGCCGGGTTAATTTGATCGTAATACAGCTTGGCACGCTCTCCGTGCCCGAGCAGAGTTTCAGCGATCATTGCCCAGGGGTTGGTATGCAAGAAGATACCGCCGTTTTCTTTGGCTCCGGGTGGATAGGTGGTGATTCCACCTACGCGCTCGTCGAAACCGTCGTACCCCGGCGCGCTGAGTTTGATGCCATTGCGGGTGTTCAGCCGTTTGAAGACTGATTCCATCGCCAATTGAGCGTGTTCAGGGGAAGCAAACCCTGACATGACAGACCAGGATTGCGCATTGATATAGATTTGTCCCTTTTGGTTGAGATGTGAACCCAGCGGGTTGCCTTCGGCATCAAAATAACGCAGATACCACTCCCCATCCCAGGCGGATTTCTCGACATTTCGCTGCATTTGCTTGTAGTCAGCTTGCAGCCGAGCTACTTTTTCCGGGAGCTGCAGCGCGCGGTACAAGTCGATCATCGCCAGCAAGGCGCTGCCGTAAAGGTTGGCAGTGAAGAGCGATTCCGCGCCGGCAGGCAGGTTAACCGTGTCGTTCCAATCTGCAAAGCCCAGCAGCGGCAGGCCGTGCGCGCCAACGTGAGTCTGGGTAAAAAGCAAGGCACGCTCCAGATGTTCCAGTACGCTGCCTGATTCGAGTACTTCTTCTTGTTTGTTCTTGTCGTAAAAAGGAATGACCCTCTCCAGATAGGCAAAATCGCCAGTCTCTTTCAGGTACCCGGTCACCGCGAGAATCACCCACAAGGCATCGTCGCTGTAATAATGAGGTCGGTCATCGCGTTCCATCGCGTCCCCGGCACTGGCTGCCATCGTCAGCGGGTTAAACTGATGCATCGCCGAGCCGTCCCGTTTTTGCACGCTGAGTAATTGATCGATTAATTTCCGGCCGGTTTCAGCACCGCTGGCCAGGACTGCCAGTACATCCTGTGACGAATCGCGAAAACCGATGCCGCGAGCACCGTAGCCCAGTTGATAATAAGACAGGTAGCGCGACCAGGCATGCGTTGTCCAGCACTGGCGAATATTGAAAATGTTGACCATGCGGTCGAAATCCGGGTCAGGTGTATGCACCTGTAAAGCAGAAAGGCGCTCCTGCCAGCTCGCCTGCAATTCAGCAAAAGCTATCTCGACCTGCGCGTCGGTTTGCCAGTGGGTCAGGGTTTGGCCGGCTTCACGCGTATCCGCAGCCTGCCCCAGCAGGGTAATAAAGCTGCAGCTCTCCCCTGGCTGAAGATCGCCAAGATGCAGCATCAAGGCAGCGATATTGTCGCCGCGGTTGGCTTCGTGATTCCCCAATTCGGGCTGCTGCAAACTCAACGGATGCTGCCAGGTTCCATATTCGTTATCACCCAGGAAAACTTTGCGATCCGTTTCAAAGGAACTGGCAGGGAGTGAAGCGCTAAAATAATTGATCTGGTTTTCGCGGTGCATAAAGGCATATTGAATCAGTACCCTGCGGTGCGCTATTTCCAGCGCGCGGCTGACCATGGTCTGCGGCACCCAATCCGCATTGGTCAATTGTTTGAGAGCGTCGAAATGGGTATATTCCACTACCGGGACGGCGTCAATTTTGATTGGCTTCGCCTGTAGATTGGTAACTTTTACCTGGCGTACTTCGATCCTGACATTGAGCGGGACAAAGACCAGCACTTCGCAACGCACACCGTAAAATTCGCTGATAAAACGGGAATATCCCAGGCCAACATGGGTTTCGAAACGGTCATATCCGTCCAAGGTGGGGACGAAGAAGGGAGAGAACACATATTGACTGCCGTTCTCTTGAACGCGCAAATACAGGGTCTCCCCTTTCATTTCGCTGGCCGGAGTCTGGGTAAGATACTTGGTGATGCGGTTGAGCGCCGGGTCCTGGCAGCACAACAAAGCCCCACCGGTATGATCGATAAATCCGCCAAAGCTCAAGGTACCGATATAGTTGATCCATTTTACCGGTGTGCGCGGATTGGTAATGACATATTCCTGAGCGTGATCATCAAAATAACCGTACTGCATCTAAACCTCTGCATTAAGTAAAGGTATTTTCGGACAAGGCCGTCGACTAAAAGAGAGGATGATTCAGTCGACGAGGTTTCAAAATCTACGGTGCACAGGTTTTCAGCCTGGTCATGCTGTTGTCAGTCATTACGATAATTTCGGGCTGGCTGCGGGAGTCCCCTGACAACATTCCCGCAGCCGAGCCCACAAATAAACCAGAAGAGGAAGTAATTCACCAATTTCTTCTGATCAAAGCGCACTCTCAATATTTAGATAAAAAAACCGCTTCTAACGGATAGTTTACAGATTGCTTAATTTTTTTCCGGTGTCAGTCATGGGAATCTTCGTACATATTGGGAGCGCTCCCATAACCTGATTCCATTGTACCTTCGTTTTTTGCGAATGTCAACTTCGAATTTTTCTAGCCCACTTCGCAGTAATCATAAAAAAGAGGCCGAGGATTCCCGACCTCCAAATATCAATTTGTTTAATCCCAGCCCGCCCTCTTGGCCGCTTTCTTCTTCTTCACCGACTTGCTGATCAGTGTATACGCCCCACCCGCGAGCGCCGGAATAGCGAACGAGCCGCAGACCAACGGCACTGTCTGCACGGTATTTTGGACTTCGATATCGTCTGTGTAGTGGGTATCGGTGCCACTGATTTTGCTGTTCACAGGAGTGTATTTCACAGTATAGACGCCGTCAGCAGGAACAGTCCAATCCAGCGAAGCCCCTGAATCAGCGTCGGTGGGGTGGTTCTCGCCAAGCATAGTCTTTCCATCCGTGGCGTACAATTCCTCGACCGCCGCGCTGTTCTTGTCTACCGGCGCGGTAGTCAGGCGCAATATCTGCCCCTTTTTCGCCTCGAATACGACCCAATCGACATCCGCAACCGTGCACCAGTTGTGCTGCTGGCTCGTGCCGATCACAAGCGGCGCTGCGCTGCTTTCCACATCATCACCTGGGGGTGTCCCCTCATAAATATCCTCCTGGCAGCTTTGCGGTACGACCGTGGTAACTATCACTGCCTGCGCAAAATCCAGCGCATTGCCATTCGCTTCAACAGCGCGGATGCGGAACTTGTAGGTGTGGCCGGGTTCTCCGGTATAAACCACCTGACGCTGGCTGGCCGTGAGTGATGTCTCAAAAGTGATCCAACTGCCTTTATCCGCCAGCCATTGAATCTCAAAATGATCGATTTTTTCTGACCCGCTGACCACCGTCCAGGTTAGCGGGATGGCAGTGCTGTTCGTCTGGGGGGATAGCGCATTCAGGTTCGCCACCGGCAGGGGTTCAGGTTTCAGAATAGTGAACCCTTGTGACACTTTGATCTCACCAGCCAGGTTGCGCGCATTCACAGTCAAAGTGTAATCACCAGGGAGAAGCTTACCTACCGGCCAGGAACCACCTGACTGCCAGTCCAAATTTTGGCTGAAATTATTCGGACCGGTGAGCTGTGCGCTGGTACTCACGCCATCCTCGACCGTCCAGGTGAGGGTAACTTCGTCATCCGAAGTCGCCGAAACTGGCAGTGTCAGGGTAGGCGCCGCCGGGAATTGAATATACTTGACTACTTTGGCCGAACTGACCGTCTGGCTGCCAATGCTGTTATCGCCAAGGTTGTCATCCCCGGTCTGGAAAAGTTCCTGCGTTCCGCCGTAGTTGACCTCGGAATACAGCAGCAGAGAAACTCCGCTGCCCAGTTGCACTGAACTTGTCTGATCATTTTGGACATTCGGCAGTGAATTCAGGGTGGCATAATTCCCCAGGTCAAGCAGCTGACATTTGCCTTGATAATCCTGCCCGGTATACAGCGCTGCCTGTCCAACTCCTGGCACACAAGCCGGTGGCTGAAGCGGGCAGGCATATTGTTTGACCAGGTTAACTAATCCGGTGTTGGCGGCTGAAGTTTTCCCGGCCGCATCGGTCACCACCAGGGAGAGGCTGAAATTACCGTCCGGAATACCGGCTGCGCACAGATCGACTGGCATTGTGAAAGTGGAACCGGTCAGGATGGGACCAATCGGCGCCCAATCAGCGCTGGTTTTCACCATCAATTGACCATGATCCACCTGAACATCATCTTTCATCCATCCGGTGACAGATACTACCTGGGTAGTGACGGTGGTGCCAGCCGAAGGTAAAGTGATTGCGCCAGTCGGAACAGCGGAATCTCCATTGCGCGAGGTATAGCGGTCCCCTGGCATACATTCTGTCCCATAACTCGGGAAATTCTCTGCTTCAGAGCATAAGCGCGGTCGTCCCCCGTTTATAGACACATCATCGAAGGATATATCCACAGAGGTTCCCCAATAAGAATCAGGGTTGGCATGTACCATGAAATGCAGGTGGTTCCCTGTACTGGCGCCGGTGTCATCGGCATTGGCGATATATTCCCCCTGAAAGACCCTGGCACCGGGTGTTCGCAGATCAAGGGGGATGCTGTTCTGGGAGAGATGATAATAAACCATGAAGGTGGTCGGGGTCGTCGTATCATCCTCGATCACCAGATAATTCGTATTGGTGGTGTTTCCATCAGGGTACTGCCAGACCGCGTACTTGACCACTCCGGCTTTGGCGGCGGCCACCTGAAACTTGGTGCCGTCGGCAAAATCGAAGGCGTACAGGCATGTCTCCGGGCAGGATTTATAAGTCAAAACATGGCCGATACTGCCGGTGAGGTATTTCGTCTGCCCGGCTGGCCAGGGCAAGCGGTAACCATGATAAACCACTCCCGCTTTGGCAGAATTTTGGATTGCCGGCATGTACTGGCTCTTCTTATCGGCAGGTAGAAGTGAATCGGGAACAGTCTGCAATTCTTTGGCAAACGTTTTATCCGTTTGCAACACCACAGTCCATACGCCTTTTAAATTTTTGTGGGCAATGACCAATCCGGGCTCGGCGGATTGTACCAGGCCGGTATTCTTATCGACCAAAGCCGTCCAGACCAGGGCCAATTTACCATCTACAGAAAATTGGACTGAATCGATAGTGACATCATAGAGCAGGTAAGCGAGTACGTCTTCGCGCCCGGCCACAGATTTTTGAATTGCCTGGTTTAGAGCAATCCAGTTCGGGTCTGAGAGTGTCTTAGGTTGAGGCAATTGCGGGGTGCCGGGACCCACGCCGGTATTAGGGGCAACTGTACATCCAGCCAGACTCAATATGAGTGCCAGGAAAAATACCAAACCGATGATTTTTCGATGATCTGTAAACAACATACCCTGCCACCGTCCTATCGCAATAGAGATAATGGTGCAAGGTTTAGGCCAATTTTTTCCACGCTTTTCATAAAGAAGACACAAATCATTATTGCCCAAGTCATTGTGGTGTATCTCTCTGGGTTAAGATCGCCACACCCCGGGAAGAACACCCGTGGTTCGCGATGACAGAAATTTTGTCGTTTTTCAAACCTTCTTGTGAATACCGTGCACCCTTTTCGCTTATATATTCTCAGCGATAGCTGTTCCCGCCCCGCCCAGGGTAAAGTAAAATGTCGCCCCCTGATTCACCTGCCCCTCCGCCCATATCTTGCCGTAGTGGCGTTCGATGATGCGGGCTACAATGCTCAGTCCAATCCCGCTGCCGCTAAATTCAGTGGCTGGATGAAAACGTTCAAAGGGTCTAAACATATTCATCGTTAGGCTGGGATCGAATCCAACCCCATCGTCTTTGACAAAGAACACCCGCTCCCCATCCGGCCGATCCTGACAGTCAAACACGATATGGGCCGAAGGTTTTTTAGAGGTGTACTTCCAGGCATTTTCCATCAGATCATAGAGGATGATACGCATAAGCTCAATATCAGCCATTGCAAATGCCTCAGGGATTAAAGTGAATGAGACCTGGCGTCCTGGATCCTGCGTCTGCAATTGCTCGGCGGTCTCGCGGGCGATTTGACCCAGATCAACAATTTCGAGGTGCATTGGGTGGTGCGTGATTCCGGATAGCATCAACAGATTATCGATCAAATGATTCATTGTTTGGGCGGCCAGGTGAATCTTATCCAGGAAACCCCGGCCAGTTTCATCCAACTGAGATGAGTATTCATCCCGCAAAATCTGGCTGTACCCGTCGACTGCTCGCAAAGAGGCCCGCAAATCGTGTGAAATCGAATAGCTGAAGGCTTCAAAGTCATTGCGTTCATTGGTTGTTTTTTCGAGAGCCGCTTCAATATTTTTTTGTTCACTGAGATCAATAATCGTGGCCATATTTGCCTGGCGTCCGAGAAAATCAATGGTCACAATAACAGCAACCGTATCCAGAATCTTGCCTGTATGAGTGATCATCTTCCAGGGCCCAGTGCGGCGCAATCCTTCCCCGTGATTTTCAATCGCTTTTTGCAGCCGGGAATAGTCAGCGGGATCGAAGAGAACACTCAGCTTTAGGGCCAGGAATTCCTCCCGCTGATAACCAAATAACTGCAAAGCAGCTTCATTGACCGTAATAAATTGAAGCGTCTGAGGATCAATAATCCACATTGGCTGGGTGTTCCTGGCAAACAGGGTCGAGAAACTGTCCTGCACCAGATTGAGGGCAGTCTCCAGTGATGCTTTTTGACGTTCATCCACTTCTAGCAAGATATAGATCAGCAAAATCGAAACGAAGACAAAAAGCAGCCCTTTCGCGATCCCTATCCAGGTTGCCGAGGCAACATTGGGGGCTAAATAGAATGTCAGACGATCCGTGATAACTACCCATAGAATCGAAAATACCCCATATATGAACGGGATACGAATTTTGTGGGGGATTTTTCTGAAATTCAAAATGCAGTCCTTTACTCTATAGACAATTGTCATGATTAATTATAGCGTAAATGGCGATTGACCTGGAATGCGAACTGAATATAACCTTTTATTCAAAAAGGGATTTTGCATTTTTCCTGACGCTTAAAACATTCAGGCCGGAAACAGCTCCGGCCTGAAAAGGAAGTGAGAGTAAAGTCTCGTTATTGAGTAACTGTGATGTCGGGTAAAGAGTTCAAATCGACGGAAGTGCTCATGAAGTGTTGACCATTTACCCAGAGCTGATGCGTGGTCTCATCGGTTGAAATGATGATTCCGCCCAATCCATTTTGGCCCTTCGCCAAATGGTACCAGCCAGGGAATGCCGAGGCTCTGCCATCAATGGTAAAGCAAGCTGCAGCTGGAATCGACCCAGCCCAGTTGGCAGTATCATTGGGAGCCACCCGGATACTTTCACCCACCTGGCGGTTGTAATCGAGGCAAACCACCACTTCACTGACCACCACGGCTGTTGGAGTGTTGCTGGGTAAAGGCACCAGCGCTGTTTCTGTAGCCGCGATATCTGTGGGATTCAGCGTGCGCTCTGGTGTGGGTGTTTCAGTCACCGCCGGGGTTGCAGCCACGAAGGTTCCATTTTGCGAAGGTACCTGAGCCGTGCCGCTTGTCTGGCTGCCCTGTGTTCCAGTAGTAGTTCTCTGTCCAGTCTGAGTGAATTGTGCCCGGTTAAAATTAGCGGCGGTCCTTCTTGTCGTTCTGGACACCAATAAAGCAGTCGACCCGGCCAGCATCGCACCAATCAGCAGACCCAAGAGCAACACCTTAAAGCGGCTCCCGGTATAACTGGTTTTCTTCCTCAGCAGCCGGATGACGACAATCAATAAGGTGATGACACCAGCAACCAGGAACACATACCCAAGGATGCGCAACAATAGAAAGCGGGATGCCGAAGAACGCGCTGCAGCGGCAAATGCACTGGTTGAACCGGTTGTACCTGTTGTGCCAGTCGTTCCAGGAGTGCCAGAAGTGACTGTGCCCGAACCAGTTGTGCCAGTACTGCTACGTGCAGTAGTGTTTCCTCCAGCGAACCCACCTGAGAATCCGCCGTTGCCGGTACCGCCGTTTTGCCTGAATTGGGAAAATCCTGCTCCTCCTTGCGCTGCGCCTCCGGTAAATTGTGAAAGCAAGGTGTTGCGGTTACTGGCTGCACCAAAGGCAGCCCCACCGCTGTTCAATATCAGAATGACCGATGAGGCCAACAAGGCGCTAAGAATCAACCCGAGGATCAGCACTTTGAGGCGACCCCCTTTGAAATAACTGGTCTTCTTGAAAAGATAAGCAAATAAAACCACTACGATGGCCAGACCCACAGCGAATAATAGATAACCAACCAGGGTTTTTCCGAGGATGCCGCCGGCCAGGTTGATGCCTGCGCCTACCATCAGCAGTATAAAGAACTTCCAAAATCCCTTCATTTCATCTTCCATTTTTCCTCCACACAATTCACCATCCGATAATTATTAGCGTTTTAGATTGCAAGTATTGATTTGATCACTCAATCTAATACTATAATCTCCAATTGTGTAGAAATTGTTTACGTTTTGTCGAAATGAGTGAATAAATAGACCACTGCACGGGTGAACAAAAGGCGAGTACTCCATCAAACATTAAAGTATTACTTCCGCCAAAGTGTTTTTGCTTTACCTGCAATGTAAGGAATTCATAGAATGAGGTTTGACAGGGCACTTGTCATCCCCATTATTCTGTCCTGGCGGTCTTGAAGGTTAAATCGAGTGAAAAGCCGACACTTTAGGCTGCGGAGTCCCCGGCCAGAATGGAGTGCGATTTTTCCACATATTCCAGAGATTGGTGGCGAAAATACGTGTTGTAGAGCGTGGCGTAATGTCCCCCGCCAGCCAGCAGACCGGCATGGCTGCCTTCTTCGATAATATCGCCGTTTTCCATCACGATGATGCGGTCTGCCGATTTAACCGTGGAGAGCCGATGAGCGATCAAAATGCTGGTAGTACGCTGCAAGATCAAATCCAACGCCTGTTGAATTTGCCATTCCGTAAACGGATCGATACTGGCAGTCGCTTCGTCAAGGATGAAGATGGCCGGGTGCTGCACGAGCACGCGCATCAAGGCAACGAGCTGGCGCTGCCCCATGGAGAGTTTTGCACCGCGTTCCCCGACCTCGGTATTCAGCCCATCGGGTAGATTGTCGAGCCATTCGCCGTTGCCAATTTTGCGGGCTAACTCGATGATCGAGGCATCAGAAGCCTCTTCCCGGGCATAGCGGATATTCTCTGCAACCGTCCCGGAAAAGAGGAAAGGTACCTGGTTCACGATGCCTAACTGGTGGTGATAATCGGTAAGATTGAAGGAACGGACGTCCAGCCCATCGATGTAAATATGCCCGCCTTGAAATTCATAAAAACGGGCGATTAATTTAGCAATGGAGGTCTTGCCTGCGCCGGTGTGGCCAACGATCGCCAGGTTCTCTCCCGCCGCCACCTTGAGGTTGAAATCCTGCAAAATCGGTTCGCTCTCTTTGTAATAGAAATAAACGTGATCAAAAACAATCTCGCCTTTGAGCGGAGGTACCGGATTATTGCTCAATTGAATGACACGGTTGGGGGTATCGATCAAAGCGAACACACGTTCGGAAGCAGATAGACCATTTTGAATGTTCGTCCAAAACGAGGTGAGGTTCATCACCGGGAAGAGGAAACGGTCCAGGCTTTGCAAGAAGAGATACCAGGAGCCAATGTTGACCAGCCCCTGCACGGCAGTAATTCCACCCACATAAATCATGACCGCAGTGGCAAGACCCTGCAGAGCATTCAAAGCCGGGAAGACAATGGAAAGTACGAAACCGCGCCTGACATTCACATGATAGGAGGTCGTGTTGGCATCGTCAAAATCCTTATAGATGCTGGCCTCCTGCCTGAAGTTTTTAGCCACGGCAATTCCGCTGACCGTCTCTTTGATGGTCGAGTTCACGTTAGCCATGGCGCGCATCCCCTGGCGGGTGACCTTGCGAGCCAGAGTGCGGTAGACGACTGCAAAAACCAGCACGATCGGAATCAGCGCCATCACGTAAAGGGTTAGTTTCCATTCGATGTTAAAGATAACGATAGCCAGAATGAAAGCTTCGACAAATTGAGCCATCACATCGGTGACCAGGCCGATCAACTCGCCAAAATCACGGGTATCCGAAGTGATACGTGAAACTACTTTACCTGAGGAGAATTCATCGAAGAAAGAGAGGTCATGTTCAACCGCTGCCTGGTAGGCATCGATAGCCAGTTGGGCCACCACATCGGCGATGGCACGGGTAATGAGGCGGCGTGAGGCCAGGTTGCTGAACCACATCACTAACCCAATGACCAACACAATGACACCGATCATGACCAAAGACAGTAAAGTGGGCACTCCAGTCAGCAGATTAATGCCGTCCGAGACGATGATGGGTAACATTGAGCCTGCACCTGCCATCAACAGAGTCAGCAGGGATACACCCAGCAAGCGTCTCCATTGCGGTTTAAAATAACTCACCATGCGGCCGAATAATTCGCGGTCGGAGTAAGTGCGGTCATATTTTTCAGCGTCTAACCCATCAAAAAAGCCCATAATTTCTCTTTATTCGTGCATAGTTCGAATCGAGCCCGCTTATTCGCTAAAGATACGGCGGTACGACTCGGAAGTCTTCATCAATTCATCGTGAGTACCGGAAGCCACCAGGTTTCCGCCGCGGGAGACTAGAATCAGGTTTGCCCAACGGATTTGTGAAAGGCGGTGGGTGATGATGAATGTGGTGCGGCCCTTGGCCGCCGCATAAATGGCCCGCTGAATTTTATCTTCAGTGTCCGAATCAATCGCCGAGGTCGAATCGTCAAGAATCAAAATACGCGGGTCGGTCAAAAAGGCGCGTGCCAGCGCCAGCCGCTGCCGCTGCCCGCCTGAGAGGGTCACTCCGCGCTCTCCGATGACAGTCTTGTAACCTTCGCTCAAGGTGGTAATAAATTCTTCAGCCTGAGCGGCCTGAGCAGCTCGCACGATCTCCGCCTGCGTAGCTCCGGGTTTACCAAAGGCAATGTTATCGGCTATGGAACTGGAGAACAGGAAAATATCCTGCTCGATGATCGAAATATTACGGCGCAAAGCTTCGAGGTTCCAGTCACGCACATCCACCCCATCCACCAGGACTTTGCCAGAGGTGGCATCATAAGTGCGGTTGATCAAACGCGCGATGGTGGTCTTTCCCGAGCCGGTTTGGCCAACGATGGCCACCGTTTGACCGGGTTTGACCGTGAAGGATATATCCTCGAGCGAACGCTCACTATCGCCGTATTTAAAGGAAACATTGCGAAATTCCACTTCCCCGCGCATGGGAGCAGTGTAACCGCTGGTGTTCTGGTCGAGATTGTTCTCGCGGTTAATCAAATCCAGAATACGTTTGGCGCCTGCCAACCCCAGCGAAATTCGTGAATATGCCCACATGGAAGAGAAGGTGGGAAAGTCCAGCATGAGCAGCAAACCGAAATAACCTACCACGCTGCCGATATTCAACTGGCCGGCGCGGAAGAGTAACAGAGCATGCAGCAAACCGGCCGCCAGACTGACATAATACAAGAGCAGCGGCAAAAAACGGCTTTCGATCTTGCCTTGATGCACCGAGGCATCACGGTAACCCTTCACATTGTGTCTAAAGAAATTGATCTCCCTGGATTCCTGGGCGGAACTCTTCACGGTCTCAATACCGTCAAGGGATTCGGAGAGGCGGGTATTCAGGTTGCCAAAGGTGGCGCGAACCTCTTCAGTGACCGGTTCCAGGCTCTTCAGATGGTACCGCAGCAGTAAAAAGAAGCAGATAGTAAACACCGCCGGGGTGATGATGAGGTAGGGAGAATAGCTTGAAGCCAGGATCAAAGGCCAGATCAAGAAATTGAGCGAACCCACGACCATGTTCATGCCGGGGCTGAACAAATAATTCACTTCGCGCACGTCGTAGGTGGCACGCGCCATCGTATCCCCTACGGGCTGCAGGTTATGAAAGGTCATGCTTTTACCCAGAAGGTTAATATAAATCTCCTGGCGCACATTCTTCTCGACCCGCTGCGCTACCATTTCAAAGCCAAAATTGCGAATGAATTGAAGCAACCCGCGTCCCAGGTTCACGGCAGCGATCAGGAGCGCAATATTCAAGAGCGCTTTTAAATCCGGGTGAGGAGCTGAAACCACATTGAAGGCATTCCCCACACTGACCTGAGTCACCGCCATGAGGGCAGCATTCCCGAAAGCCCCCAGGGTGGCTGCCAGGAAAATCGGCCACTGGCGCAAGGTATGCGAAATCACCCAGCGGCCAGGCGAACGCCTGTCGGTCTGGTACTTCGAAGGAATGGTAAATTCAGCGGTGTTTTCGGCCATAGTCACGGGGTTTAAGTTTACCACCAGTTGGAAAACGACCGGGAAATTTTAATTTTTTGATTTTCACCTCCAGCCCTTCTCTTCAAGCCAGAAGATGCTTTAGAGCTGGAGCACCGGTACCAGGTCCCGAGAATGCCGGGCTCGGCTAAGTCAGAATAATTTATGCGATAATTATTGTCATATTTCTAATAATTTGAATGTAAAATATCTATTAAAAGAGATGATCTCTTTTATGGTAAATGAGGGATTTGGTCAGGAGGAAATTATGAAAGTCTTAAACAAGGTGATCGTCGTTACAGGCGGCGGTAACGGCATTGGCCGCGAACTTGTGCTCGGACTGGTGCGCAAAGGCGCGCGTGTAGCCGCTGTGGATATCAATGAAGAAGCTTTAAAAGGAACAGTCACCCTCGCCGGTGATCTGGGAAGTAAAATCTCGACGCACGTCGTCAACATCACCGACCGTCCAGCCGTTGAAGCGCTGGTGGACCAGGTGATCGCAATTCACGGCAGCGTCGATGGCCTGATCAACGATGCTGGTATCATTCAACCTTTTGTACGACTGAATGATCTCACCTATCCGCAGATCGAACGCACAATGAACGTTAATTTTTACGGTATGCTCTATATGACAAAGTCATTTCTGCCAACCCTGCTGAAACGTCCAGAGGCTCATATTGTCAACGTCTCGAGCATGGGCGGGTATTTACCGGTACCTGGACAAACCCTGTACGGAGCATCCAAAGCTGCCGTCAAACTGCTCACAGAGGGATTGAACTCTGAACTACTCGATACAAATGTACGTGTCACGGTAGTATTTCCAGGTGCCATTGGTACGAATATCGCCGTCAATTCAGGCGTGATGACAAAGGAACAGCAGGCAGGCGCGGATACAGGACAATTCAAGATGACCGCACCTACGGTTGCGGCCGCCGCCATCATCAACGGGATGGAGAAAAACAAATACCGCGTCCTGATCGGCAGCGATGCCAAGCTTATGGATTTTCTGACCAGGCTTGCGCCTGAATACGCGGCAAAATTAATCTATAAACAAATGAAATCCCTGCTGAAATAGTGGATGGATTCGGCAGCACCGGAAATTGCGCAGACTAAAATCCCCTGTGATGACAATGTTCACAGGGGATTTAATTGGGAAGCCGCAAGTGGAGAGAGATTACGGGGTGATTCACCATCACATTGGGACGGACGATAAATCACCCTTAGTTTATTATTGGGGAGTGGACTCGGTTTGCGGAGGAACGGGTAATGGAATCGCCGGTCCTGAAATAGATGGAGCCGTCACAGGGGGAACGACATCCATCATTTTCAGTTCGCGATAGGTCAAAGTCCAGACATTTGAGCTGAAAAGATTGACCCAACCGCTTACAAAGGTCAGCGGTGCCAGGGTGACGGCGAAGAAAACGGGGATGGCAATCAGCGCCCCGATCACCCACGGCCACACCTGCGGAGCGATCAAACTGGTTATGCCGAATCCAATTGCACCAGGGATGGCAGCGGCGATAGCACCTGGGATAGCCATAATCACATAAGTCGGGATGAGCAAGAAAGCAGCAACCATCAAAGCGATACCGGCCGCAATTCCAATACCAAGCAAGATCAGCCAGATGAGAAGCGCCGGCTTGATATGCTTAATGAAGAATCTCCAACCCAGAGAGAACGATTCACCAACACCAGTCCCTTCAATGGCAGCAAAACGGATGATAAACTCGCGAATGATGCCCACCAGTACAAACAATAAAGCGAATGGTATAAAAAGCAGTGCGGCTAATATGATCGCTCCGACCAATCCAGCCATCACAGGGCCGCTGCCGCTCGCCTTGACCATATCAAAAATGCCAAGTGCAATCACAGCCATAAGGCCAAAAACAACCAGCATAATTGGGGTGCCAATGAGGAGGTCGATGAGCCAGATACGGAAAGCGCGGACATTCCATCCCAATTTCCAGCCGGCTTTGAAATTCTGCTTGACGCCGGTTATCTCATGGTCGTCCACCATGCGGATGATGGCAGTTTCAGCCGGGTAGCGCACCAGGGCAAGAATCAACCCGATCAATATGCAAATGCCAACGATAATCACAATGCCCCAAATAATTGACTGGATGGCATGTGCCTGTGTGTCGAAAAAGCGTCCAAAGTTTCGCTCGAACCAGGCGAATGCCTGTGATGCCCAGGCGGAATTATAAGTATGGGAAGAACTGCTTGTCACCCTTTGATTAATATTACCGGAAAAACCTGAGCGCCCGCTGGCACCGCCGCTGCTTCCCCCGGTAAAAGCCAGAAGAAAAGCGAATATCCACAAGACTTTATAGTCCCAGAGGATGTGCCAGGCACGTTTTAATACTTTGTCAATTGAAAACATTTTCACTCCGTTTTCTGAAATAAGCACTCGCGCAAATAGAAATAAACAACTTCATTAATCTAGTATACGCAAAAATCCCGGCCGGGTTGTAAAGGCGGGCAATGGAGTGCTTATGGATTTGTCAGGATGCAAGCGCTGGCACAAATCCCCTATGATGACCAGATTTCACTGGGGGTTTGCTTTGGATCAGGCAATCTGGTATTCTTTGAATACATCTTAAACGAATGACAGTAATAGCAGTCATTACCGGTGTAGATTAATTCATCAACGAGCAGATTAGCTTTTAGAGGATTGCCAATGAACACAAAGATTATTTTTCGCTATATCCTGCGTGAGACACTGGGCCTCGCTTTTATGGGGACAGCGCTGTTCTGGTCAGCCGGCAAACTCAGCTGGTGGCCGGGGTGGGCAATTCTTGGGGTTATGGCTGGTTGGGATATTGGTATGGCAGTCGTTATCCTGCGTTTTAACCCCGCTCTACTCGCAGAACGATTGGGACCAAAACCAGGAGCAAAAACCTGGGATACAGTGATTATGAGCTGCCTGGGGCTGGCGCAATTGTCCCGCTATATCCTGGCCGGGTTGGATCAACGCTTCGGTTGGAGCGGTGGATTTCCGATTTACATTCAACTGGCTGCGCTGGTTATTTGCTGCCTGGGGTATGCCCTGGTCGTATGGGCAACCCAATCCAACGCCTATTTTTCCCTGATCGTGCGGTTGCAGCCTGATCGCGGGCAGACCATCATCACGACCGGCCCCTATCATTTCATTCGCCACCCCGCTTACAGCGGCGCCATCCTTTTTGAAATCGCGGCTTCCTTCGTACTGGCTTCCTGGTGGGTACTGCTGCTCAGTGTGCTGACGGTTGGCCTGATCGTCTTGCGCACTGCGCTGGAGGACCGCACTTTACAGGCTGAGCTTCCCGGTTACGTGGAGTACACCCACAAAGTACAATTCCGTTTGCTGCCTGGCCTCTGGTAGTTCATAATAAGGGGAATTTATTGAAGCGAAACTGGCACAGCCTGGTGCAGCAGTCAAGGTGATTAATTTTCAGGCTGTGATTTAGGTTGACTGCCAAGGATATTGTTGGGAGTGAAATCACCCCCAACTTGAAAGCCCGGATCAACTATTGCCGCGAATTGCCGTTCAGGCTTTTTCCATGCCCAGGGAGATGCGGCCGCGTTCAGCCTCAACCTTGAGGATGGTCACGTCGACGATATCACCCACCTGCAGCAGCATACCGGCTGGAATCTGCGTGCGGTGCAGCAGACCGTCCTGCTTGACTCCAATATCCACAAAGATACCGAAATCCACCACATTGCGCACAGTCCCCTTAAGACGCATGCCGCTGGTCAGGTCTTCCATCTTGAGCACGTCAGAACGCAGGATGGGCAAAGGAGCATCCTGACGCGGATCGCGCCCGGGACGGATGAGCTGTTCGAGAATATCCACCAGGGTGGGTACGCCGCAGCCAATTTGCGCGGCCAGTTGCTTCACCGGCTGCGCCTGGAGGGCCTGAATGGCAGTTTTGCGCTGCTCCAGGCTGGCGGCCGAACTGAGCCCGGCCAGTTTCAAGACCGCTTCGGCCACCGGATAACTTTCCGGGTGAATGGCGCTGGCGTCAAGCGGGTTCTTCCCGCCGCGGATGCGTAAAAAGCCGGCGCTTTGCTCAAAGGCTTTCGGGCCAAGACCGGGGACTTCGCGGATGGATTCGCGGTCGGGGAAGATACCCTTCTCGTCGCGGTAAGCCACCATGCGTTCGGCCAACTTGGCGCCAATGCCGGAAACATATCCCAGCAGCGCCGGCGAAGCAGTGTTGATATCCACGCCCACGCGGTTGACCACGTCTTCCACCACTCCGGTGAGGGCTTCGGAGAGCTGCGTCTGATCCACATCGTGCTGGTACATGCCCACGCCGATGGAGCGCGGATCAATCTTGACCAGTTCAGCCAGCGGGTCCTGCACGCGGCGGGCGATGGAAACCGCACCGCGGATGGAGACATCCAGGTCAGGCATTTCAGCACGTGCCAGCGGGCTGGCAGAATAAACGGAAGCCCCTGCTTCGTTGGTGATGATGTACTTGACCTCGGTGAGTTCGCGGGTCAGTTCGGCTGCCAACTGCTCGGTCTCGCGCGAGGCGGTGCCGTTGCCGATGGAGATCAGATTACCGCCGTGTTTGGCGATGAGGTTCTTGAGTGTTTCTTTCGATTCGGCCCAATGATTCTGGGGAGCGTGGGGGTAAATGGTACCGGTGTCTAGCAGTTTACCGGTCGGCCCAACCACTGCCAGCTTGGTGCCGGTGCGGAAACCTGGGTCAAGCCCCAGGACGGTCTGACCGGCTAATGGGGGTTGCCCCAGCAAGGCGCGCAGATTGGCTGCGAATACTTTGATGGCATGGGTCTCAGCAACCACCGTCAGCTCACGGCGCACATCCCGCTCGATGGCGGGCAGCAAGAGGCGCTCGGCGGCGTCTTCCAGCGCCAGCTCCAGATGATCGCAAAAAGGAGAGCGCAGGTCCGGTCGAAAATAATCGACGATGGAACCCTTCCAGTCCTTCTGCTCCAGGGTTACTTTCACTCGCAGTACTTTCTCCGTCTCGCCGCGGTTGACGGCCAGTACCTGATGCGGGCGCAGGCGGTCTACCCGTGAGGAAAATGCGTAATAGACTTCATAAACTGCCTTCTCATCTTTGGCGTCTTCGATCTTTTCGGCGGAAAGCATGCCCCACTGCATGGCTTTGCGGCGGGTGGAAGCACGTACTTCGGCGTGCTCGCTGATGGTTTCAGCGGTGATATCGCGCGCTCCGGCCAGTGCATCTTCAACGCTGGTGACCTGCTCGTTCAAGAATCCCTGCGCCATTTTGTTGGCATCGCCTGGGATGCGCGCCTGGGACAAAATCATATCGGCGAGCCCCTGCAGGCCTTTTTCACGCGCGATAGAGGCTCGGGTGCGCCGCTTCGGTTTATAAGGAGCATACAGGTCTTCGAGAGCGGTCATGTTATCCGCAGCCTGGAGCTTCTCGAGCAGCTCAGGGGTCATTTTACCCTGTTCTTCGACAGAAGCAACCACCGCGGCGCGGCGTTCTTCAAGGGCGCGGCCTTTTTCGAGCAAGGTTTGCACCTGGCGCAACTGTTCCTCGTCCAGAGTGCCGGTTCGTTCCTTGCGGTAGCGCGCAATAAAGGGAACTGTAGCGTCTTCATCGAGTAACTCGATGGCGGCAGTTACCTGATCGGTTCGAACAGAAAGAGAGCTTGCAATGACCTTGGCAAAGTCGAGCATGAGTGTTGGGATCCTTTAGGGGGTTTACATACGGGGTTATTCTATCACACCTGTTGGATAGAATTTACTCTCACAAAATTCAGGATTGAATTTTTTTATAAATATGTTAATATAAAAAAGACGGCTTTTGTCTTATTTATATTGGAGAATATGGATCAGATTCATAAAAGGAGAAAGCAATGAAAAAGTGGTTTAGTATCTTGTTTTGTTTAGCGTTAGCCGCATCGTTTTTAAGCACCCCAATTGGCGCAGTTCAAGCGGATGCTGTCAATCCAACCGTCACCCCGGTTTCCGGGAATACTAGTTTCAGTACCACCATTGTCCCCTTCAATGACTTGCCGGGTACGACCACCACATCTGGCGGGTTGGTTGTTCCTGCCGGCTTCCCTCTTGGCGAAAAACAGTTCGAAGGTGTAGGCGTTCAGGTCAGCGGTTACACCTATGGTACGGCCAATGCCTGTTTCCCGATCACTGACATCAGTCAGGGCTGGAGTGGTAAGGTAGGTATGTTGGACGGCACGAAATGGGTCCTGCTCAATACCACAATCACAACCCCGGAGGAGAGCAGCTATTCATGGGCCTGCGCGGCCATCAGCAGCAGCGGTACCTACACCCTTATCAAGTGGGTAGCCGATCCATCCAAACTACCAACAGTTCCTGCGTGTGACTATACCATCAGTTTCGCGTATGGGTTTGCCACCTTTTCTCAGCATTTCAGTGACCATCAAACCGGCTTAATTGACCGTTTCCAGATTGAAAGCACAAATAATCTGGCAGGTAAATCTCTCACAGTCTCATTAATTAAGTCGACTCCAACCGGAAGTTACACATGGAATGGAACCGCAAAAGGCGTACTTGTTGCTACCGGGCCAAATATATTTAGTATGACTGTTTCTCCGACTGTTCCATACACCTGGTACAATGATACCAAGTCAGAAGTATGGCATTTGGATTTCGGCTCCTGCACTCAAGATGTAACCAATCTTGAAAAACAATGATCTCACTTAGCAATCTGGTTTGGTGAGAACGAAGTGAATAAAAACACAGAACGGACTTTTAATTAAGTCCGTTTTGTTTTAACCTCTACAAAAATGACAAGCACGAGAACCACCCAGGTCAGGCGACTTGCGAATGGATAGCTTATTCCCATAATTATCTTTCGTACCGGAGATATTCTAACCCACCTCTTGGATAGAATTTACTCTCACAAAATTCAGGATTGTATTTTTTTATAAATATGATAATATAAATAAGACAATTTTTGTCTTATTTATATTGGAGAATATAGATCAGATTCATAAAAGGAGAAAGTAATGAAAAAGTGGTTTAGTATCTTGTTTTGTTTAGCGTTAGCTGCATCGTTCTTAAGCACCTCAATTGGCGCAGTTCAAGCAGATGCTGTCAATCCAACCGTCACCCCGATTTCCGGGAATACTAGTTTCAGTACTACCCTCGTCCCCTTCAACAACTTGCCGGGTACGGCCACCACGTCTGGCGGGTTGGTTGTCCCTGCCGGCTTCCCGGTTGGCGATAAACAGTTCGAAGGTGCAGGCGTTCAGGTCAGCGGCTACACCTACGGAACAGCCAAAGCCTGCTTCCCGATCACTGACATCAATCAAGGCTGGAGCGGTAAGGTAGGTATGTTGGACGGCGCGAAATGGGTCCTACTTGATACCACAATCACCACACCGGATGAGAGCAGTTATTCTTGGGCCTGCGCGACCATCAGCAGCAACGGCACCTACACCCTTATCTCGTGGGTAGCAGATCCATCCAAATTACCAATTGCTGCTTGTGGATATAACATCACTTTCGCCTACGGGTTTGCCACCAGCGCAGTGTATTTCAGTACCTATGAAACAGGTTTTATTAACAGCTTCAGGATTGATAGCACAAATAATCTGGCGGGAAAACCCCTCACGGTCTCATTAATTAAATCTACTCCAGCCGGGAGTTATGTCTGGAGCGGAAGTGCAAAAGGTGTACTTGTATCTAATGGACCAAATACATATTCTATGGTTGTTTCTCCGACTGTTCCATACACCTGGTACTTTAATACACAGTCAGAAGTATGGCACCTGGACTTTGGCTCCTGCACTCAAGATGTAACACAGAGTGAAAATACTTCAGATTAATCTTATTGGTAATCCAGTTTCGCAGCAACTGAAAATATAAAAGAACAGAACGGACTTTTAATCAAGTCCGTTCTGTTTTAACTTTTACATAGACCACTCATTTTCCGGTCCATTATTCAGGAAGTCTATCGACAGCGAACGATCCTTGCCGGGGGGTAAAGATCGTTCGCCAGAGAAACAGAGAAAAGGAGGAGTGAGTTTAGCCTTTTAGTGAGCCTGCCATCAACCCGCGCAGGAAATACCTTCCGAGGAAGAGATACACCAGTAAAGTAGGTAATGCCGCCAGCAAACAGGCTGCCATCAAAACATTCCACTGCACTAACTGGCTGCCCGCCAGGTTGTTCAAAGCTACGGTCACAGGCCAGTTCGATTGATTGGTCAGAATGACAGCAAACAAGAATTCATTCCAGGCCTGTGTGAACTGCCAGATGATCACAACAGCAAAACTTGGGGGCGACAGCGGAAAGATAATATACCGGTACAGTCCCAACAGGCTGCCCCCATCGATACGGCCCGCTTCCAGAATTTCAGTAGAAATACCCGCATAATAATTTCGAAATATGAGCGTGGTAATGGGGATACCGTAGATGATATGCACCAGCACCAATCCGGGCAAATCACCGTACAGCCCCAGCGCCTGCATAAACTTCACCAGCGGGATCAGGATGCTTTGGTAGGGGATGAACATTCCGAATAAGATGAGGGAAAATATCATGTCTGAATATTTGAATTTCCACTTGGATAACAAATATCCATTTAATGAGCCCAATAGAGACGATAAAATTGCCTCAGGGATGACCATGATAAAGCTGTTGCCGAGGTTTGGCGCCAACTGCTTATAAGCCGCAATAAAATTTTCAAAATGGAGCGCAGTTGGCAGGCTCCACATCGTGTTCAGACCAACTTCATTGAAAGGCTTAATACTGGTCAAAACCATCAAATAGATTGGCAGCAGGAAGAAAATTGACGCAATTATTAAGAGCAAATAATAGAAAGTATGGGTGACAATTTTTTTGGTCATACTGATGTCTCCGATCGCATATTCTGTACAAGGTAAGGAATCACAAGAACTGCGACGCTGATCAGCATGATTATGCCAATTGCAGCCCCTTGAGCGTAGTTATTCGCTGCAAAGGTAGTCGTCCACATATAAATACCCGGAACATCCAGGCGAATATCGCCGCGTCCGAGCGCCACAATGAGATCAAAGATCTTCAGTGACATATGCGCCAAAATAATAACCGCGCTCAGAGTTACCGGTTGAAGCATGGGAAGAATGATATAGCGATAAATTTCGATCTCGCTGGCGCCATCCACACGGGCTGCTTCGCGCAAATCATCCGATACACTGCGGATACCGCCCATATAAAGAGCCATTGTATAACCGGACAATTGCCACACCGCCGGAATAATTGTAAATGCCATTCCCCAAGGCTGCGGCGTCGTATGCCACAGACTGATCAAAGAATTCAATCCCAGGGATTTCAATATGAGGTTGATGCCTGTAATGCGCGAACCTGTGGCCGGGTTCATTAACCAACTCCAGACCACACCGGAGGCGATAAAAGAAATGGACATGGGCAACAAGAAGATACCGCGGAAAATTGCCTCGCCTTTGAGCTTTTGATCCAGTAAGATCGCCAGCCCTAACCCAATCACCAGACAACCAATAATAAAACCAACCGTGAATACCAGCGTATTGCGTAAATCGATCAAGAAACGGGGATCGTTATGGAACAGGTTATAGTATTGCTGAAATCCCACCCAGGTAAAATCAGGCATCAAGCCTTTCCAGGCGCTGAATGACACCCTGACGGACCAACCAATGAACCCATAAACGAATATCGCAATGGCTACAATAGAAGGAAAGATCAAAGTAATAGAAAGGACAGTTTCGCTTTGAAACATCGTTGCCAAAACAGGAATGCTGGCGTAAACCACCAACCCACTAATAATCAAGCCGATAGATGTAAAGTTTGATCCTTTAAAATTACTGACTCCGGTCCCTGAAAAAAAATACATACCAGCCAGACCGACAAGGATCAGTACAATCGCGAGAATCAAACGCTGCGGGCGTAACTTAAAATGCTTAAACAATGACTACCTCCCTTGCTCGTACCCTGTCAAACCTCATTCTTTGAATTCCTTTCATTTATGGTAAAGCAAAAAAAATATGGCTGAAATAATACTTTCACGTTTGACGGGGTACTAGGTAGTACCTACCTAAAAAGGATTCTTTCACAAGGATTATATATCTATTAAGAATTCAACGCTCTTTTAAATGGGCGGCTCGTCAATGAGCCGCCCATTTTCAAACAATCAAACGTCAATCAAATTACTTGCAACCACCATCGGTCTTGCAGGCAGCAGCTAAAGCGGCCTGGAAAGTAGCCTGGTCGGTTGTAGCCATCGGGCTGACAATGAAGAGTTTCAAAGCGGTATCGATGTCAGTCTTCCAAGCGGGCGCAGCAACAACACCATGGGTCAAACTACCAACGACTGTTTCATCGGCGGCAGTCCAATCTTTCATGGCGTCCTGAGAGTATTGGCTGAACAAGGTTGGATCGCAGTCAGTACGAGCGCAGATGGAGCCCTTCAGAGGATTGAAGGCTTCCTGACCTGCTTTGGAGGCGGCTACGGTTAACCAAGCCATCGTGCCATCAGGATTCTTGTTTCCTACCGGCAGAACGAAGCTGTCGGAGAGGAAGACGAAGATCTTCTGGGTTCCAGGGGTTGGAGTCCAGGCGAAGTCAGTGCCAGGGGTCAAAGCAAGTCCGTTCGGGGCTGCATTGGCGAAATAGCCATATGCCCAGTCGCCCATGATATTGAAGGCGGCATCACCATCAGCAATCATCTTGGAAGCGGGTTGCCAATCGGAGAGGGTTGAGGCATCGCTGTTGACATAGGATAATGCTTTTGCATAGTTAGCAAGAGCAGCGGCTACATCCGTACCAGCCCAGTCAGTTGTGGCAGGGGTAGTCCAGAGACCGTTCCATTTTGCAGCGCCGATAGTACCAATTACGACGTTTTCAAACAGATGCATGGCTGTGAAACCTTCATTGCCCATAGACAAGCAGGTTTTTCCAGCAGCCTTGACTTTGTCACAGGCAGCGAAGAAATCTGTCCAGGTTGTGAAACCACCAGTGGGGATGGTAACTCCGGCAGCGGTCAAAACCTTGGGGTTATACCACATCACATTGGAGCGATGGATGTCCACGGGGACAGAATACGGATGACCATCCTGAGAGATCAGGGGGAGCAAGGTCGCAGGAAGGACTTTACCAAAACCAGTCGAAGTGAATAAGTCATCCAACGGCAGAATCTGTTTGGCAGTCAGGTAATTGGCGAGGGTTTCCTGACCAGCGTGTGCCTGCCAGGAATCGGGGGGATCGCCAGCCTGTAAGCGGGTAGCTAACACAGCCTGAGCATTCGTTCCAGCACCACCGGCTACGGCAGCATTGACCAGGTTGTATTGAGGATATTGGGCGGCGAAGATTTTCATCATGGCAGCTAAGCCATCTGCTTCACCAGGTCCTACCCACCATGAGAAAATTTCTACATCACTCGCTGCGGGGGCGACAGTCGCTGCGGGCGCAGTGGTTGCTGCAGGTGCAGTCGTTGGGGCTGCTGTAGGGGCAGCGGTTGGCTGAGCACAGGCAGCCAAAAGCATTGAGCTAATGACTACTAGTGCAATTGCAATTGTCATACTCTTCTTAGACATAACTTTCTTCTCCTTCTAAAAAATATGGACTGGGACACGCTATTGGCATGATTTCACGCCAATATCCATTAACCCCATTATAATATTTGAACCTTGTTAAACAATCTATTTTCGGTCATGACGCGGACATAAATAGGACAGGTATTTTTTATGCAAATTAAAGTAAATAAAACGACATTTAATGAGATTATTAAAGATTTATTGGGGAATCTCTATGACACGGCAGCAATCGAAACACATCCAATACTTTTTACAGTAATTCAACCACCGCAGGGATACACAGGGAATAAAGGGGAGTACATCCGGCAGCTAATTCTGGACGGCATCGAAAATTTGCGCCCCCTGCGTAAAGAAGAATCCATCAATTCTCAAGAATGGCGGCCTTATCATATCTTGTACAAGCGTTACATCGATGGCATGAGTGTGCAGGAGCTTTCGGATTTGCTGGCGATCAGCCCCAGACAAATGCGCCGCGATCATCACCGCGCCTTGCTGGCTCTTTCCGAGATTCTTTGGTCGGAGTGTTTTCCAAACGAACCCGCGCAGCCAGAATCTGTGGAAGCAGGCGACGTACAAAATATCGAGGTACAAAACGAAGTGATCGATGTTGTCGAAACGACTCAGGGCGTGTATAGGATGCTGAAGAACCGCTTCGATGAAAAGAACATTCAGGTGTTTCTGGAAGCCGAAGAGAATCTGGCACCGGTCATTACCGATCGGGTGATCCTTCGACAGGCGTTGATCGGTATTTTCAACGAAAGCTTGCATATTCAAAACGGTAATTCGCTCTTCATCAATTTCAAGAATGCCGCGAATCTGGTCACAATCGAGATTTCCACTCAGGTCAGTTCCATTTGGGAACCCGCAGAGGACGAAGAAATCGATGATGATCTAAACGCGGTTCGTTACTGGTGCGAATTAATCGGCGCTACTCTTGAAGAGAAGATCATTCATACCAATAAAGAAGACCGCGTCTTGTGGATTATCAAATTTTCTCATCCCAGTCAACGCATTCTTCTGGTGATTGACGATCAGGCCGCCGTTCTCAATTTGTTCAAACGCTATTTATCTCAGACAAATATATTACCCGTAGGTGTCGAGCATCCCGACCAGGCTCTCAGTATTGCGCAACATCTCCAACCGGCTTTGATTACATTAGATGTCATGATGCCAAAAATGGACGGCTGGGAATTACTGCAATTATTGAAGCTGGACAGTCAGATTCAAAAGATACCGATCATCGTCTGCTCCGCCTGGGATGATCCCGACCTTTCGCGGACGCTGGGCGCTTCCGCGTTCCTGAAAAAGCCGATCACCCAAAAGATGCTGCTGGATGCGGTTAATCAGCTTCTCCCCGCAGAAAAAACCTCGTGATTAATCGGTTTTTGCCTGCTCGGAGGTTTTTTCCTCTTCATTAACTACCCTCATGGAAGAAAATTCCGGGGATATCTGCTTCAAATTGGCATTGAGCAGATCGGTCAATTCCTTGCTGGAAAATGAGTGTTTTACGTGCAAACGAAATTCACCGTTTTTGCGCGGACTGAATGTGGAAGGGGGATCGCTGGCTGAGATAATTACCACAGGAATTTTGCTCAACTGGTTGTCCTGGCGCATCGTATTCAATAATGTCAGGCCGTTCATGTCAGTCAAATCCAGGTCGAGCAAGACCACTCCCACCGGAAAAGCCTGCAAAAAGCGCAAGGCTTCCTGCCCATCCAAAGCAGTCAATATATTTAGATCCTCCGGGAGTCTAATATTATTGCCATCGTTGGTTTTAAGAGATTGGGTGACAAAACGGGACATACCGGGGTCATCGTCAACGACCAGCACCGTATGCGGCTGAATATTCAAATTGGCAATGGTTTCCAGCATCAATTGCCGGGGTACCGGTTTGACCAGATAATCATTCACACCTTCGGGTAAATTCGAGGTGCTGTTCTGCCGGCTCAACGGGATGGGAAAGATATAAATCGGCACATCATAAGGCGGCTTCTTAATAAAATTCTGCACCTGGGTATTCCCGAGCAGGGATTCATCAATAATAATCGATCGCGGATAGATCGAAACCACGGTGGCATACAGCTGATTGGGATCAGTCATTAAGGTGGCTTTGACCCCCTGCATCCCTTCCGCAAACACTCGCGCTGAAAAAGCATCCCGCGAGAGAAAAAGTAAAACCGATAGTCTATCTTCCGAGAGAGCTTTAGAAATTCTCTGATCATCCACCTGTTCGGGGGTTTCTCCCTCTGCATCCAGAGAATCGACTTGCTGATGGATCGGCAGGGTAAAGTAAAAAGTCGACCCTTTTCCCAATTCGCTTTCCAGGCCCATATCCCCGCCGTGCATCTGGATGAAGCGGCGGCCAATCGAAAGTCCCAGGCCGCTACCTTCACTCCTTTGCCAGTTTTGATTTCCTACCTGCCGAAATTCCTGGAACACTTTGGATTGGTCCCCTTTGGCGATCCCCACCCCGGTATCAAGAACTTTCACCTTCAATATTTCACTCGAGGCCATTTCAGCTTGGATAGTAATGCTGCCCTTGCGGGTAAAACGCAATGAATTTGTGACCAAATTGAGAAGAACCTGGCGGATGCGGGTGCGGTCCACATAGACCAACGGCATATCCGGTTGTACATCAATAACCAATTTCAAACCCTTACTTTCGACGGCGGAGTGAACCATCTGGCGCACATCCTCGATCACCTGGGAAAAATCAATTTTCTCTTTGAAGAGCACCATTTGCTGGGCATCCATCTTGCCCATATCCAGAATGTCGTTGATTAAACTCAGTAAATGGTTGCTGCTCTTATAGATTTCCTTGATGTCATCATAGAGACCATGCGGCCAGTTGGTGATTTTGGCATAGGTTTCCGGGCTGTTTACCATTAAATCGCTAAAGCCGATAATAAAATTCAAGGGGCTGCGCAATTCGTGGCTAACTGCCATGGCAAAGCGGTCGCGTTCTTCCCGCGCTTCATCCGCCTGGGCTCTGGCGTAAATGAGCATATGATTCAAATTCTCGAGCTGGTAATTGGCTGCATTGACATCCTTGAGCAGCACACTGATCTCGGCCCGGTGTTCGCGAGCTTCATTCAGGTTGTGCAGGGCTTCTTTATAATGGTAGGAGGCTGCCTCTATTGAGGAAATCAGATTGTTCAAAATACCCCAGCCCAAAACGGTGGTGAACAGGGTGATGATGACAATCGCCAATTGGCTGGACGGGTCGATGGGAGGAAGAAAATGAAGATTCTTCCAGGTTAAGGCAATAAAGATGATGACCCCTTCCAGAACAGCGGTCGGGATCATCCCCAACATGACTTCTGACATCAATGGAAAGAAGGCGATTAAAAAGAGAATATCCGGGATTTTATAAAAATAGTAGCCCAGTACGACCGAGGTTCCCAGCCCGAAGAACCAAATCACCTGAGCCAGGAGATAGTAATTTTCGAGGAGGGCCCAGGCTAAGGCTGCGGTAAGGATCATCACCGCCGAGATCAAAAATAGGCTGGGACTGAAATATTGGGGCCATGCTAAGGTAGCCACGAAATGCCAGATTAAATAGGAGGCAATAGTCGTACCCATGACTTTGTGGGCAATAGATTGAAGTAATTCGCGGTCTTCCGATTCCCAGCGCAGGAAAACACCAATTTTGTGGAAAAGCCTTTTAATCCAAGCTAACATGGCTTAATGTTATCACAGGTGATCTGAGAGGATCGCAAAAAGGGATTGAAATTATTTTATTAGCCCTCACTGGTAAATTCACCATCATTTTTTATTGACAATAAAAACAGAATTCGCTAATATCAGCAAATTCGGGTATTCTTTATATCGGAGCGAACATAGATGCGATTTCTCATTGGTGTGGATGATACCGATAACCCCAGATCTTCCAGCACTGGCCTTCTGGCGCAGCGGTTAGGGTTATTTTTACAGGACTCAAACTTGGGGAAGATTGAGGCAATTACGCGTCATCAACTATTTGTGAGCGCGCAGGTGCCGCATACCTCCGACAATTCTGCCATTTGCATTACTTTTGAAGCGGATAATTCAAACCGCAGTCAAATCGAATTAGGCTGCCGCTCTTTTATCTTGCGTGAATACAGCAAGGGAGCCGATGCAGGTTTCGCTATTGCTGCCTGGGGACAAATCACTCCAGAAGTTTACACCTGGGCACGCACCGTGAAGCAGCGAGTAGTCACCCGCCAGGAAGCCCTGCAATTAGCCCGTTCTGCTCAAATAGGAATTGCCGGCCTGACCGGCAGCGGGGCTGGTGTGATTGGCGGCCTGGCTGCAATCGGCTTGCGGTTTCGCGGCGAAGACGGGCGTTTTTTGTGGATTCCCAACCTCAACCAGCTCACGGGAATTTATGCGTATTCCGAAATCATGGCAATTTCTCCTATCGACCGGATCGAAGGCTTGCGCGGGCGCAGTCCCCGACCCGAAGACAGAATCGAAGTGGGTAAATGGGTGCGGCCCGTTTTACGCGAAGGCAGGTGCGTGTTATTGGTCGAAGAAGAACGCAACAACCCGGATTTCGAATGGCATTTATTGGAGATGGATGAAGTGAGAAAAATTTCGGACTAATTTACTCTCCAAGAATTGATCCGGGCTTCCGGCGCTTCGACCCCCACCCACTCAGAACAGCTTAAATACAAAAGGCAACGTGACGTAAATGGGTCGACGTTGCCTTGAAATTCCCCAATCAGGGGGGTTCATTTCCCTTAGAGGATCGGTTAGCTATGAAAGAAATCGGATGAGTGACCTTTCCGGTTTGGATCAGACAGAGGTTAAAAACCCTTGATTGATCTCATACTTAATATTAATGCGGCTGTGTTAACGGCATGCAAAAGATTTGTTTGAAATTTATTAATGGCTCCCCCAATCGTTTACTGGAACGATATCCGTTTCTGCAATCCCATTATTTGTTAAAAAGTGACCTCCGACTGGTTGAGGGGGGCAACCAGCAAGAGGTCAGCTCTATTATATGTAAAGTCGCAAACTACGCAAGTGTTTTCGTGAAAACATTTCGACTATTTTTATATGAGGTGTCAGAGATTTAGTGCAACGGATGAGGAGATAAAATCATTCGTATGCAAACAAGGTATGGAAGAATAACAAACATCGAACGTGAAGAAATCAGTAGATCCCTGGC
>Ga0224522_1000157_pt1 | contig 33375 bp, 34 predicted proteins | sample CFST25metaG_FD_182733 | JGI IMG/M metagenome (GOLD analysis project Ga0224522, IMG submission 182733) | Peat soil microbial communities from Stordalen Mire, Sweden - C.F.S.T25 | ecosystem: Environmental > Terrestrial > Soil > Wetlands > Peat | place: Sweden: Norrbotten County, Stordalen Mire...
CCACTCAACTAACCCTCACTCAGCCGCCTGTCTTTCCCCTTTCAGGGAACTGGAGCGGAACTGCCAAAAATGGGGATTTCGTGATGAATGCTACAATCATCCTCCAGCCGGTTTGTAAAGTTGGAGAGATTTGCGGAACGTATGACCTCAGTTTGCCATGTTCGGGCAATTTTGCCCTCGTTGGCGAGCAAAGTGGAGTTTACGAATTTCATGCTGTCAATAAATCGGCCACCTGCTCAGGAGAAGGTCAGGATTACCTCCAGTTATTGCCCAATGGTGATCTTCAATATACCAGCAAGGGATCCTACGGCGAGACTCAGGGAGAATTGACCCACAGCAGTACAGCAGTTTCGACCTCCACGGCTGTTCAAAAGCTCCTTGTCTTCGATGACGATGACGGCAGCCCGGATGGGACTTCAGCGTTATTCTACCTGCTCCTTAAATCGAACCTCGAGGTGAAAGCAGCCGCTATCTCTTATGGAGAAGCTCATCCCCCGGTCTATATCCAGTTTATTGGACGCATGCTGGATCATTTCGGTTTCCCGAACATTCCCCTTGGAGCCGGCATGGATGGCTCCCTCTCCGGTAACGAGGGTTTCCCGGAGTGGCTCCGCCAGGATGCCGGTAATTTCTGGGGCTGGCCGATTCCGAACGCCAATAAGACTTACCCGACACAAAGTGAAGCCGATCTGATCATTTCAGTGGTTAAACAATCTCCGCAGCCGGTCACTCTGTTCTTCAGCGGCCCTGTCACCAACCTGGCGCTGGCACTGCGTAAGGCGCCGGAAATCCGCAGCAACATAGCAGCCCTTTATATGATGGCTGGTGCAGTCTATACACAGGGTAATGTCCATGATTTTTACCCCGATTCCAAAAACACCTACGCGGATTGGAACCCCTATTCAGACCCGCAAGCATACAAAGAGGTCTTTGAATCCGGTATCAAAATGTATCTTGTCCCGCTGGATGCCACCAACCAGGTCCAGATCGATAAAAGCGATACGGCGCAATGGCGTAAAGGCGGCATGATCGCCAATTTTGATGCGGATATCTATGATGGATTGATGAATTCCACCGGAAAAAGCAATTTTTATATCTGGGACCTGATGGCATCCGAAATCATGGCGAACCCTGCCCTGTGCCAGTTCAAACCACTGCATCTGGATGTTGTCACCGAGGCGACCGATCATTTCGGGCAACTGGTCGTTGCTCCAGACAAGGAGCCGAATATCAATGTCTGTTTGGACCCAGACATTTCCGGGATCAAACAAGAGTTGATCGACACTTTTTCCAACAGCAAGTAAGTTGTGCCTGAATGGACCAAAATAGGGAATGGCTATAACTAATGGAAGTGGGAAAGTGGATGATAGAAAATTCTTTTACTATTTCTTTGGGACATTTATTTTGTCAAACACTAGAGCTTTCTCAACTGGATGGACATCTTTCGCAATCTCAACAGGTATTGAAGCCGGTTGTGTAGAGATTAGTACAGGACTTAAATGCTTTATATCATTCATTTCTATAAGAACTGCTTTGTTGCCATCAATTTTGAACCGCGTTATTGAACAGTTACTAACAGTCGTACGCCACCAACGCCAACGTTGTTCGGGTAAATACCATGAAAGAGCCGCTGAGATTACTCCTGCATGAGCAACAACCGCAATCCTTTGATTAGGATGCTTTTCCTGGATGTCCATTAATACTTTTGAAACTCGTCTTTCGACGGGCCAAAGGATGGCTTTTCCCACCCGGGCATCCAGATAATCTTCAACGAGGTCGGTAATCGAAAGAAGCTCTAAGAAGACAAGCGCAGGCACCTCATAAAAACGAACTTCCCGAATTCCAATTCGCATTTCAGCTTCTTTTCCAATTTTTTCTCCAATGATCTTTGCTGTTTCTGCGGTGCGGCGCAGTGGGCTGGAGTAAAAACAATCAACATGATTTTGTGGAGAATTAAGGGATTCACCAGTCTGTGCGGCTTGTTCGCGTCCAAGCTTTGTTAAAGGTGCGTGAAAGTAGTCCCCATTTACGCGCACTGCATTCCCATGACGGATTAGAAGGAGTTCCGTTGTCATTATCTTAACCTCAAATTTCTCACACTTCCGCGTCTTTTTTCAAAAAAATCTGGCCGATAAGCTGTTGTGGTAACAATAAATCCTCCATTTTTCGGTATAAAAGTCTTCGCATTTCAAGAGGGGTTTTCTAAAATTTTCCTAGGAAACTGGGGAAACGGGCTCCGGAAGCTTTTTGGTTGATTGCTTTGGCGTTTTTTCTGCTCCTTTACCAATTTCCGGGGCAATAACCCGAAGCCCGCCAGGAATTACATTTATCCAGGCAGTTCCTTTGCCGATGATTATTCCCTCTGCTGCTATATCCAGTTTTGGAGATGTTTTTACTTTAATTTTTTTCGCCCGGTAGCGTTGGATACGCCCGTCAGGTATCTCACCTTCATTTGAACTCTTGAAAAAATAATTTATCAATTCTGCTTTGCTAAAACCTGGATAAACTGCAATATCCAGAAGTCCGTCATCCATCGAAGCCTCTGGAGCTACCATATTTTTTACTCCAGAAATAGGTCTATTGGCAATAGTGACGAGCATTGTTTCTACTTCAATTTTGCTGTCATCATCCAGCGTCAAAGATACGATAGGTTTCGTTTTATATCTCAGTATGGCCATCAACGCATCCTTGATCTCCCATAATTTGCCTTGAGGCACATCGCTTATCAGGGGATAAAGAGTTGCAGTGAGACCAATAGCGCTTACCATAAAGAAATAGAACTTTTTTCTTTTCTTGGTGCTTATCTGACCCAGGTCGAGCTTTCGAGTATTTCCCGACGCAATTAAGGCGCATGCTTTTTTCAAATCGTCCGGAATTCCCAGGCTTCGGGCAATATCGTTTTCCGTACCCGCTGGAATGATTCCCAGTCTCGCTTTCGACCCGGCGATTCCGCGGATAACCGCACCAAGTGTGCCGTCTCCACCCATGGCGATGACAACATCATAGCCCTTTTTAACTGCATTCTTCGCTATCTGGACGGCTTCCCTCTTGGGTTTGGCAAAAGCTACATCAACCTTTAATCCATATCCCAATAAATATTGGGTGACCTCTTCCAGATGAGAAGCTGACTTTGTTACATCTCCAGCACCTGGATTGGCAATTAATTTAACCCGGGTAGGTTTAGTATTTTTTTTTGACATACCTGTTTCTCCTTTTATTGTTCAATCTCCAAACATTCGAATAAGAGATTGCAGCTACTTTTTAGGTTTTTGGGGCTCGGCTGTGGCTACTGGCTGGTGAACGAAGAAGCGAGGTTTGCCCCATCGATAAAACTGGATGATTCCTACAAGTGTCAAGCTTCCAAGTAAATACGCTCCCAGTACGTCACTTGCCCAATGTTGACCTTCGTAAATACGTGAGATTCCGATCAAGGCGATTAAGAGGCCAAGAAATGCCAGCAGGAAGGTACGTTTTAGGGAGGGTTTCAACAAACTGAATACAAGAAATACAATAAAACCAAAGAAACCCGTGTAGAACATGACGTGACCGCTTGGAAAACTGTAACTATTAAGTGTAGCGATCACATTCACTACACTTGATGTGGGTCGTGCGCGCTGAACCAGGTCTTTTACCAACACGTCGATTGCCGTTGAGAAAACGGCGGCAACTAATGCCATCAAGGCTTCCCAATGCAGGCCAAGACCATAAATCAACAGGATGGTCAGCCCGGTAATAATTACTGATTGTGGAGAAAACCCCGGCCAACTTACCGCTTTCATCAAATACGCAAAGGGTTGGAAGTTGATCAACTGAATGGCTTTGGTGATCTGCAGATCAATTGCAAAAGAAGGTATGGTTTTAACCAGGAAAGTTAATACTCCAAAAGCGCCAGCCACAATCAGCAGTGCCACCTGAAACAAAATCGCACGATAACGCCGCGCAGGAGGAGAGACGCTTTCAGCCTTTACAGCCTTATGCGCAGTTTCTTTGATTTTTTCAATCGGTCGTTTTTCTTTTACTTTCGCCATTTAATACCTGTCCCTTTAGTCGAGTCTCAACTTCCAAAAGATTTTCACTTCCGGTTAATTGACTTTTTCCTCAATGGGGGGAGCAGGCTCAACTTGTGTTTCAGGGACTACTTCAGCTGCATCCTTTTGTGGATCTTCTTTGGCAGAGTTTTTCTGGGTTGTGATTACCCGCACAGCATTTTTGAGGAGTTTGATCGAAACTGTACCTTTGCCAATTGCAACTCCATCCACCATTACATCCAACTTTGGTGACGTTTTTATTTTCATTTTTTTTGCTTCATAGCGTTGGATCTTTCCTTTACCCGTGTATCCGCGGACTGATAATTCTGCAAAATAACGAAGAATCTCAGTTTTGCTAAAATCCGGATAAACCGACACATCCAGGTAGCTCCCCGCGGGGATGCCTTCTGGGGTCAAGAGGTCATTATTTCCAAAACCAGGTTGATTCCTCACCATTACCAATAATGTTCCGACTTCCATTTCAGGTTTATCATCCAGAGTTAAAAATGACTTCGATTTAGTCACTTGTGGGTCAGGAGTTGAAACAGTGCTCTTGCTTTTAGGTAGTTTTCCTTTGGCAACCTTATATAAATCGGGATAAACCGACGCTGAAAGTCCGAGTGTAACCATCTCGAAGAAAATCGATTTTTTGCTTCCACTGGTTTTTACTTGACCCAAATCCAGTTTTTGAATGTTGTCAGAGGCGATCACACCACAGGCTTCTTCTAGGTTTTTGGGAATGCCCAAACTCATGGCGATATTATTTTCTATCCCTATCGGGAGAATACCCATGTGGACTTTACTACCGACCAACCCGCGCATAATCGCTTTAACCGTACCGTCACCACCCATGGCGATCACGATCTTATAACCTTTTTTAACAGCGCGCTGGGTGAACTGAGTAATTTTCTCCTTTGATTTCGCCAGTGCGATATCTGTTTTTAGACCATTTTTTTCCAAGTATCCAGTAACCAACTTAATATCATTGGCTGTATTTGAGATTTTCCCGGCACCTGGATTGGCGATCAATTTAACACAAATGCTTTTACTCTTTTTTGACATTTTGACTCTCTCTTTTTTTGAAATATCCCTCAATTAATGTATACGCTAAACCAGACCAGGCAATCCCCACCGCATAACCGGCAAGGACATCGGTCAAGTAATGACCGCCTGTGAAAACTCGACTAAACCCTACAAAAACAATGATAAAAGTTGCGAGGAAGACCACAACCCCCTTTGAAAAGGCAGTTCGCATTTTCGGGACTAATAAGTATGCCATGAGGAAAAAGAAAGTGAACGCTGTAATTGCATGCCCACTCGGAAATCCCGGGATTTTCTCAACGATCCAAATCTGGGTGGATGGCCGCACGCGCCCAATGGCTCTTGAGAGTAATAAAAATAGCGCTGATGACCCTGGGATCCCAATCACGATCATCGTCAATTCTTCCCAATATCGCCGAAAGATAAAATAAATACTGAGGAGAATACTAAGACCTATGATCACTTGATCGCCAATATAAAAACCTGAATCGATGAGTCCTTTGAGGAACGCAGGACCCTTCAATGCAATGGCAGGCCAGGCAATTGCGATCCTTCTGTCCAATTCAAGCAAGGGACCCTGAGCAAAAAGGTTATAGGTCAGACCGGCAAACCCAAGAACCCCGAAGATAAACATCAAGCATCCGATCACAGGCCGCCTCGCCAACAATCCTGGGCTGCGCAATCCAGCACCAAAAGATTTGTGTGCTTGAGGATCTTTTAAATTGGTTTCCTTCATTCTACTATTTGTCATAAAGCATCCTATTCGCCTATCTTCTGAGACGGAACCAAAACGCACACAGCACCGAATAGATACCAAAGACGATCACCCCCAAAGCGACCAGACCTAATATCCACATGCCATAAGGCAGGCGCAACAGGCTCGTAAGTGCAGCATCGATCCCTTGGGGTTGGCTTGAATTGGATTGAACAGCCGCCAAAACCATTAAGCCACCTACCAGTGCGAAAACTAATCCTCTGGCAGCAGTTCCAAACCGACCCAATTGGGTGGCTAATTTAATTTCCTCGGTAGTCATCACATACGTTTTGAATTGTTTGTCAAAACTGGAATTGAATCCCTGGTACATTTGATATAAACCTATTGCAATTACGATCAAACCAATAATTAAAATGACCCATCGCCCCCAAGTTGTGGTCATGATCGATGCAAAGGATTGCTGTTGGGTTTGAGTATTACCCCCTCCATGTACAATAAAACTATAAGTAGTATATGCCAGGTATGCATATCCTATTGCGCTCAACAGAAATCCGCCGCGGGTAAGAAGACCTTTCTTGTCGTTACCTTTATGGAGTGGGTCAAACAAAGCTCTTACCAAACCCCAAAACGAATAGGAGATGAGGCCAATTAGTACAAGCCATAACATAAACATACCCGCCGGTTGTTTGCCGATGACTGCGATAGCCCCTTGCTGATCTGCAGCCCCGCCATTTTTTCCAAATGCAAGCAGCATTGCTAAAACACCCAGAATAATATAGATGAGCCCACGCACTCCATAACCCAGGCGCGCCATTGGTTCCATCAAGGGATTAAAAGCCACCTTTTGGCCAGTCCTTTTTACGCCTGATTTGATATTTCCAATGGGTCCGGAGTTCCTTTTTTTTGCGCTCATGATTTGTTTTCCTTTTTTTTAAATCAATAAGGTTCAAATGAACTAATTTTGCCTGATTTGGTTTTTCTGTATTGGTAAGGATCTAAAACTGCCCAGGTAAGAACCGATTTTCTAAACAGAATACAACCTGACACAAAAAAAAGGATGGTCAAGTTTTGTGTATCCGGTTGTGTACTTTACGTTTATCGGGCCAAAAAAAGGTAAAAGATAATTCTCCGTTCTGAATTTGGGTTCATCCGATCAACTTATTTCCTGATAGATTTCCAAGTTGAAATTGATGTAGTGTCATCTTATGCAAAATAAGCTATCGAAGTCCCGTAAACAACCTTAATAAATACTAAAAACGGTTGATTTGCATAAAAAAACCAGCAGCCAGAAGTTTACCGGCTCAGCCGGTGTTCACACCCCATCCCCATCTCAAGAAATTACAGGGGTAAAATTCATTTTAGAAGTAAATTGGAGGGAACGATGCCGTATTCAGGAGAAAATGACCGGAATTTGCCGGTCAATGTCAAAACCATGTCAAAGAAAGATCGCAGACAATGGGTCCATATTTTCAATTCAGTTCTCTCCACTTGTTTGGAGAAAGGGGGAAAAATGGAGGATTGCGAAACTTTGGCGTTTAAAGAGGCCAATGGTGTTTTGAAAAAAGAATCCGGCCGCTAAAGAAGGAAATATTTTATTTTTTCAGCTATGGCTGGTTTTGTCTTTACCAAAAGGAGAAACCATGGTTCAAGAGCAACGTACAGAAACTACTCTCTTCCTTCTCATGTCTGTTGATGGAAAAATTACTACTGGAGAAAGCGATGCCCTGGATTCCGATCGAGACTGGAAAAGAATAAAAGGGGTGAAGGAAGGTTTGCCTCAATATTATCAGATCGAACAATCTATCGCCATCAACTCCTTGAATACGGGCAGGGTCATGGCAAAGATTGGAGTCAATGAGCGAATCGAGATTCCGGAAAAAGATGAGCGGTTGACTTTTTTCATTGTTGATCGAAAGCCGCATTTGGCCGGAAGTGGAGTCAGATACCTGGCGCAGCGTGTGGGAAAGTTATTTATTGTCACAAACAACCCTTTACACTCAGCTTTTTCCCTGTGCGCCACCTTCAACAATCTTGAGGTCATTTTCTACCCGGATGATATCGATTTGCAAGATCTTTTAATAAAAGCAAAACAGCAGTATGGTATTCAACATTTGGTCATTGAATCAGGTGGTACGCTGAACGCGATATTTGTGCGCCAGAGGCTGATCGATCATGTGGCGCTGATTGTTGCCCCATTGCTTGTCGGTGGACGAATGACATCAACCCTAGTTGATGGGCAATCATTTCAACATGAAGAAGAATTAATTGATCTGAAAGCTTTACAGCTTATTAAGTGTGAGGCCCTGGAGAATTCCTACCTGCGTTTGGAGTATGATGTCATTAACGAGACAGTCATTGAACCGGCCGCATGAGCGGGGAAATCCAAACCCACCAAATGGTTAGAAAACCAAAATCAATCAAAGGAAAATGATATGCGCCAGAACCAATTTCATGGAATCTTCCTAGATTTGTCTTTTACAGATCGAGGATTTCCCAAATCTTTTCCACTCTTCGCTCGAAAAATCGCCGGCGATTGGGTTTTTTATGGTTTCAAAGTACCCCTAGACGAGATTGAACAAACTGTAGTGGACATCCAATTCCATATGCAGGCAAACGAGCCTTTTGATAATCATCTTTACAACGATGAAGAGCTTATCGTAATCTTTAAAGAACGTGTATTTTACGCCACTGCCCACGCGTCAAGCTGGAAAGAGATCGAGCAGTACGGAATGGCTTTGGGGATTCCTAAACAGCAGCTTGATTTTTGGCCAAATCGATTTCAAGATGAGATCCACTACTTTGAAAAAGATGATTTCTTGGAAACTACGATCTGATTTGTTTACAACCTTCAGCAATGTAAGATGGGTTCGATTTTGAACCCGCCAATAAAGAATACAATATAATTATTAGTGAGTCACCCGGATTCACACCTTAGTCTTTCAGGAAATACGCAGTATGACGATCTATATCATCCTTCTTATTTTAATCCCGGCAATCTGGATTGCCTTTGAAATCAGCCTCGTCATCAGAGACAATGCCCGCGGAAAGGGAAAAACCACAAGCGATAAAGGAACCAGGTACTTCAACTTCATCGCCATAACGGTTGGCATTCTCGCCGCAGCCCTTCTCAGCAACATTCAGAAGTTCATCTTTCCTGGGGGTAAAACACCTGCTGTTTTCTTTATTGGAATAGGGATCATGCTGGTTGGCATGGCTTTACGATATTGGGCAGTGCTCACTCTGGGTGCATTCTTCCGAACTACAATCGAAACCGAGCAAGATCAAAAAGTGGTCAGCAGTGGTCCTTATCGGTTAATTCGGCACCCATCCTATTGTGGATGGCTTTTAGTTTGTCTTGGTTATGGTATCGCAGTTCAGAATTGGCTTTCATTGCTGGCGGCTTTTCTGCTCCCACTTATTGCCTTGCTTTATCGAATTCAAGTGGAAGAACGTGTTCTTGCTTCTTCACTTGGGATAGCTTATGTTGAGTATCAAAAGAATACGAAGAAACTTATCCCCTGGATTTGGTGATGCGCCTTCGAACACCGACTCCATCTGACCGAGTCGTGTAAACCCTTTAAAAATCAAGGTCAAGCGGGTATACATAGTGCTCCCTCCGGTCGTAAGTTTTAGCCAATGGTGCGAACTTAGAACGAAGAGATTGCAAGCAATCCTCAGTAATTAAAGGTGCCTTCTATTGTGGATATAAAGGGGATAGAAATAATTAATTGTCACAGGGGGTAACCCTAAGGATTTCATTTATTATCCAAATTACAGCATAATTGCAGCAAATCCTGAGTAATCATCAGCCCTGATCGCCGGTATAAATTTGCGTACCATTCGTCAGGCAAATCATGGTAGTATATGGGAAACAGCTAAATTTCAGCTAAATCCACGTTTTGCAGGACAAAGTAGACGATGAACGAAGAAATCGATCTTGGAGAGTCTGCGCTCTGGTTGGTAATTATCATCACCCTGGTTGGAGGTTTTCTGCGAGCGCTTCTACTCGGTGATAAAGGGATGTGGTTGGATGAAACGTTCAGCGTGTGGCTGGCCAAACACAGTGTTGCCGATATGCTGCAATGGATTACCAGGATCGATCAACATCCACCCCTTTATTATTTTCTGCTCCATTACTGGATAGCCCTCAACGGGGATACACCCTATTATGCCCGTCTTCTTTCTGCTCTGTTTGGCACAGCCACAATCCCGGTTATTTATCTGATCGGCAAACGCATCTCTGGTGTAGAGGCGGGACTGGCGGCAGCATTGATCCTGGCTTTTTCGCCTTTCAACATCTTCTATGCCCAGGAAACGCGTATGTACACCCTGCTGGCGTTCAATGCAGCCGTTGCGATTTGTGCCCTGGTCATGCTGCTTACCGATTCACGCTCAGCCAACCCCATCGGCAGCCAATTTCGGGAATATCTGCATGCCTGGCATACTACTGAGCCGGATGAATCAAGAAGCAAATATGGTTTCAGCTATCGGGATGAGACCCAAGATCGAAATAGATTGAGGGCATGGATTTTTCGCCATCGTTGGTCACCCATCCAGACCATCGAAACTGACCTGGCCTGGGTTGCGTTTATCGTGTTCTCAACCGCGACCCTGTACAGCCACAATACCGCCGTCCTTTTTCTTTTAGCCATTAATATCTTCGTTCTTGGTCTGATGCTTTATCAAAGGCTAAAAAAATCAGGAGCTCAACCCGCCTTCCAGGCTCCCTCTTTTTGGAATTGGGTGAAGGCACAGATTGCCATCCTCGTTCTTTGGAGTCCGTGGATAGTTACTTTCATCAAGCAAGCCAGCGCGGTCTATCAACGATTTTGGATTCCCGCACCCACCTGGGTCGATATCAAGCAGGTACTTAAATCCTTTTTGAATGCGTCTGGGCCAATTTCAGCCAACATGGCCAGGGGGATCTGGATTCTGTTCTCGCTGGTGCTTTGTTTGGGACTGCTGCATTACCGGAAAAGGATTTCGCAATTCCTGTTTCTGGTGGTACTCTTCGCCGTTCCTTTCCTGGGTGAATTAATTGTGAGTGTCTGGCGGCCAATCTTTTTGGATCGCACCCTCATCTGGACAACGGTTCCCTTAATCCTGGTACTGGCAGCCGGGGTCGCGCAATTAAAAAATCGTTTTTTGATGATTTTGGTGCTGGGGAGTTTGGTTACTATTAACTTCTTCTCGGTCAGCGATTACTTCAGGTTCTATCAAAAAGAAGATTGGAACACTGCTGCCCGTGAGGTCGCAGGGTTCGCCGAAAAGGGCGATTTGGTCCTTTTCAACTCCAACTTTGTGGAAATCCCGTTCGATTATTATTTCAAACCCTATGCGGATTATTATGATTTACAGGTCGAGGAACGCGGGATTCCTTCAGATCTAATCGAAAGTGCCTTCCTGGAACCCACCATGACGACAAACGATATTCCTGGTTTAACTTCACTGTTGAGCGGGCATAATCGGGTCTGGCTGATTTACAGCCATGATTCCTATACTGATCCGAAGGGGCTAGTCCCACAAACGCTTGCCTCAAGGATGAAGTTAATCCAGAATAATGATTTTTATGGGGGTCAGGTTCAATTATACGAAAACCCGTGAGTCTGATTTCTACGTTTACGAGGTTTAGAGCAGATGACAACAGGTCTAGACCTGCGCTGAAATAGAGATCAGGAATTGCCTTTCAGTTTTTGGAGGGCAATTTTTATTCACACCAAAAAACCCTTCAACCTGCCGGGCTGCAGACTGCCTTTAGCCTGTGTTTGAGTTGGGCTCATGGGTATAATTAATAGACAGCACTCGTAAATGCTGCTGCATTGAAGATTTCATTGCGTTTAGAGAATCTTTGGTTAACTCATTCGAGCTAAAGCCAAAGGATTAAAAGAAATCAAATGCAGATAAAAGCTCGTGTTATTCCGGAGGATAAAAATGAAAAGTATTACTGGTATGAATCCCAAGGTTGATTTTTATTTTAGTAAAGCCACAAAGTGGCAGGAAGAATATAAAAAACTCAGAACGATCGTTCTTGAGTGTGGACTGACCGAAGAATTGAAATGGGGTGTTCCCTGTTATACCTTTGAGGATAAGAACGTGGTTTTAATCCATGGATTCAAAGAATACTGCGCGCTTCTGTTTATCAAAGGAGTCTTGTTAAAGGATGAAAAGGGTATTCTCATTCAACAGACGGAGAATGTACAGTCAGGACGCCAGGTTCGCTTCACCAACATTCGCGAAATCGTCGAGTTGGAACCGAGCCTGACAGCTTATATTTATGAAGCTGTTGAAGTGGAAAGAACCGGGATGAAAGTGCCCTTAAAAAAAGCGACTGAATTTCCAATTGCCGATGAATTTCAAAAACAATTAGACGAAAACTCTGAATTGGAATCTACTTTTTACGCTTTGACTCCGGGACGGCAAAGAGCCTACCTTCTGTATTTTTCTGCGCCTAAACAATCCACAACTCGTGAGTCCAGGATTGAAAAATGCATCCCGCAAATTCTCAATGGGAAGGGATTGAACGATCTGTAATTCAACGATTACTTCTTACGGGGGCAACGGTCAAAACAGGTAGAGTTTATTAAGACGTGATTAGGGAGTTTTTTAGGCATTATGGGGTAATCTCTATTAATATCGGGACTCAAGCCGATAAATTTTGGCTGTGCAGCAATGGAGGTTAAACCATGAAAAAGGGATTGAAGGCCCTCTGGGGTTTGGTGAACCAGACGATTCAGGCGTGGGGTACCGACAACGCCGCCCAAATGGCCGCAGCTATCGCCTATTTCACCATCTTTTCGATCCCACCCCTGCTCATTATCGCTCTCGCGGTGACGGGTCACTTCGTGGATACGGTTACAGCCAAAAGTCAATTGATCGCCCAGCTTGGAGGGGTGATCGGCCCACAGGCCACGGATTTTCTCAAGACCTTGTTGGATAACTCGGTGAAAACAGCGAGCAGCCCAATTGCATCCATCATTGGCGTGGTAGTGCTGCTGGCAGGCGCAATGGGTGTGTTCTTTCAGGTGCATTATGCGCTGAACCGGATCTGGAAAGTACCCAAAAAGCCGGCGCAGAGTTTAATCAAGACCGTCAAAGATCAAGCCCTGGTCTACCTGACGATACTGGGGATGGGGGTTATATTTTTAGTAACCTTGCTGCTCAGTATGGTACTCTCGGCTTTAATCGGGAAAGTGAATGGGTTGACGGGGAATATATTTTTGTTGCAAGTTCTTAACTTTTTCATCCTCTTCGTGACGATATCAATCCTGATCGCAGTAGTTTACCGGGTGATCCCGGATAAGGCGATCACCTGGAGGGATGTGTGGCTAGGCGCAGCGGTGACCGGGCTGCTGTTCATGCTGGGGAAATATGCAATCGGCTTCTATCTCACCATCAGCAATTCCGGATCCGCATACGGGGCGGCTGGATCGTTGATCGTACTGTTAGTTTGGATTTTTTATTCCACCCAAATCTTCCTCTTTGGAGCAGAATTCACGCATGCGTACTCATTGAAATTTGGGACGCACGCTGAAGCCGCTGTGATCGAAAAATCGCCCGATGAACGGGGACCTCATCAAAAAGGATGAGCAGAATTATTCGTGTGCGGTTTTTTGCCTAGTTGATGCCAGTTCTTTTCTTCGACGGTGACGCCGAAATAGCTGGCGGCCTTGAGAATATTGGCAAAAGCTGTATCGCGGTCAGTATCCGAAACATCAGTCACCTGATCGAAACGAGCCAAGGCATTTTTTACATGCTCGGCATCGGTGAGTGGTTCTTTGCGCTGTTTGGGGAAAGCATACACACTATCAGGCAGCTCTTCCCGTTCTTTTGTATCCAATTCGCCGTGCTCTAAATGGGGTTTCCAGGTTGTACTCATGATTTTTGCCTCTTTGGCTTAACTATAGCGAAAAGACCGGTGAAAGTTCTATAAAAATTCTCAAGAATATAGCCCAATATTAAGAGAGTGATGCCTTCCAATGTGAATTGTTAATTTGTGTATCTGGCCCGGATTTAGAAATTCTAACCGCCAAATTTCTTTACGAACCAGGTTTTAACCACCTGTGTCAACACCACATAACACAACAGCATGCCAGCCAGCAGCGGCCAATATAACACTGGCAGTGCCACCAGTCCCAGTGCCCCGGCCAGGGGTGAGTAGGGTAAATAAGCTCCCACTGCCACAATTGCCAGCGATGTGAAGATCAAAGCTTTACTCGCCCAGCTCTGGATAAAGGGTATCTTATTGGTGCGTATGACGTGAATGATCAACGTCTGCGTGAACAAACTCTCGACAAACCAACCCGTGTGAAATAACGCGGGATTCCCCCAGGTTTTGAAAAGGTATAACATAATAAAGAATGTTGCATAATCGAAGATCGAGCTAATCGGGCCAATATACAAGATGAACCGGCGGATTCCACTGATATCCCATTTGCGCGGTTTTTTTAGCCATTCCTCATCCACGTTATCGGTAGGAATTGCAGTTTGAGAGAAATCGTACAGCAAATTGTTAGTCAATACTTGAATAGGCAGCATTGGAACAAAGGGGAGGAAGAGGCTTCCACCCAATACGCTGAACATATTGCCAAAATTCGAGCTGGCTGCCATCTTGATGTACTTGATAATATTTCCAAATACCCGCCGGCCCTCCATCACGCCTTCTTCCAAAACCAACAGACTGTTTTCCAGCAGGATGATGTCGGAGGATTCTTTTGCGATATCCACCGCTGAATTAACCGAGATACCCACATCAGCAGCTTTGAGCGCCGGCGCATCGTTTATGCCATCGCCCATAAATCCAACCACATGCCCGCGGCTCTGCAATACCTGGATTATCCGCTCTTTGTGGGCCGGCGAGAGTTTGGCAAAGACAGAGATCGTTTCAGCGGCTTCACCCAATTCAAGATCGCTCATTTCATTTATAGCGTCGCCCAAAAGGATATGGTCGACCGGTAAACCAACTTCTTTGCAAATGTGAACTGTAACTGCGTCATTATCACCCGTTAGAATTTTGACAGCGATATTATGTCCGTTCAACCTGCTCAAAGCCTCTGAGGCTGAATCCTTGGGCGGATCCAAAAAAGCCAGGTAACCTAAAAGGATCATGTCTGATTCATCCGCTACAGTGTAATGCGGCAGGTCGTTATCACCAGGGAATTTCCGGTATGCCACCGCAATGATCCGAAATCCCTGCGAATTTAACTCACGCACCAGGCCTTCGCGTTTGGCGTGATGTTCTGGCGATACCTCCAGAATCTCACCGTCGATCTCGACATAGCGGGAGAGGCGCATGACCTCCTCCACTGCGCCTTTGCAGATCAAGTAATGCACGTTTTGGTTATCTTCTACGATCACAGACATGCGGCGGCGCTGAAAATCAAAAGGCAGTTCATCGATTTTGCGGTAATTTTCGTCTACGAATAACTCATCGTTAATATTTTGGTGTTCAAGGATGGCTACATCCATCAAGTTCTTCAACCCAGTCTGATAATAACTATTGAGGTAACCAAACTCCAACACCCGACCGTTTTCCTTGCCGCGCACATCTAGGTGTTTCTCCAGGACGATTTTGCCCTCGGTGATGGTGCCGGTTTTATCAGTGCAAAGTACATCCATTGCCCCAAAGTTCTGAATCGCATTCAGACGCTTGACGATCACCTTTTTGTGCGACATTGAGATGGCACCTTTGGAAAGGTTCACCGTCACGATCATCGGCAGCATTTCAGGTGTCAAGCCCACTGCCACAGCCAGAGCGAACAAGAAAGCTTCCAGCCAGTTCCCCTTGCTCAGCCCGTTGAACAGAAAGACCAGCGGCACCATGATGCCCATGAATCCGATCATCAGCCAGGTAAAACTGGCGATGCCCTTGTCAAAGCTGGTTAACTGGCGTTGTCCGGTAATACTGGAGGCAAGTCCGCCAAAATAGGTCTGGCCGCCGGTTTGAACAACGACAGCGATTCCAGTACCACTTTCCACATTGGAGCCCAAGAAACACAGACAAGACATCTCAAGCGCATTGGTGATGGAGGAGTCTGCTGCATTATGTGACTTTTCCACCGGTAGTGATTCGCCGGTCAAAGCCGATTGGTTAAGGAATAAATCTTTGCATGAGAGGATGCGCACATCAGCCGGAACCATATCTCCGGCTGAGAGTGTCACAATATCTCCAGGCACCAGTTCTTTGAGTGGAATTTCCTGACGTTTGCCGCCGCGGATAACAGTGGCGGTAGTGTCAACCATTGCCTGGAGTTTCTCGGCTGCGGTATCCGCGCGGCTTTCCTGAACATAGCGCAGAACAATGCCCAGCAGCACCATCGCCAGGATCATTATGGTTGCACGCATATCACCGGTTAAGAAGGAGATTACCCCAAGCAGGGTGAGCAAGATTACCAGCGGGTTTTTAATGTTAATCCACAGACGCACATACCAGGTCTGGCGTTTTTCTTTGGCTACTTCATTTGGCCCGTATTTCTCCAGGCGAGATTCTGCCTCTTCAATGGAAAGACCTGCCTGGGTCGAGTTTAATTGTTCCAGTAATTTCTGCGAATCCAGGTACGCACTTTCCAATAATACTTTTGAAACCTGAATCATCCGGCCATGCACCCCATTTTTCGCTCGGGTCGATTCAGTAGATTTTGTGGACAAGAAGCCCATAATGCACCTCCAACTCAATTCATCTTAATGAGAGAGACAATTTTGGCTCCTCTCGATGGGAATAACACTAACAACAGGAATGAATCAAATCATGCCTGCAGCAGGTTATTTTTGGAGAGTATCTGGGGCTCGACCTTTATAAATTTCCCGGATAACCCTTATCCAGTTCTCCTTGCTGGATATTCCCAGAGGTAGCTGCGTGATAAGGGGCTTCGGTATAAAGATTGAATCGGATAACTCTTCAAGACAAACACCTGCCTGCCTATGGGATAATCCGAATTATCATCCGCGTTCACGCAATCACCTCCTTCCAACTCCCGGTCTGTTGAGATTTCGCTTCTTGATAGAAGGCACAAACCGGTGGAAACAAGAAAGCCTCCCCGTCAAATAACCAGGGAGGCTAAATATTTCACTCGCCTCAATATAGTTTTGCAGGCATTTGGGAATCCCATTTTCTGGAAATCCACTAATTATTGCTGCTCTTCTATATCGGTTTGTCTCATACATTCTATATGAGACTTCCCACTCTGGTTGAGTTTTGGCACTATACCGCTTAGGGATTTCTCCCAGCCACGTTGAGTCAAACCTTAAGCCGGTCTGACCTGGTCTACCCTTTGGTGTCTTTGGACATTTCAGGGCAATGGCTTATTTCGTGTACAGACGCCTCACCTAACGAGGGTTCTTGTTTCACCCGTATTTTACATTGTTATTGGAAAATGTCAATGATTAAACTGATTATCCAGCTCATCACAGATAATTGTACCGCCTGGCAATAAACTGGAAACGGCGTGATAATATCCCTATACACGACACTGCGAGCAAACTTCCATTTCTATAAAGATTGTCCAAGACCAAACCAATCTACAATTTCAATAGCGAACAAAAATGGCATTCAAACAATGGTTGTACAACGGCGGCAAGCCGAATAATCTGGCTAAAATAATCAACCGCGGGTGGGCATTTCTTCACTCGCTGGGGATTTTTCCTGACCGCTTTGTCACTTTGGAAGTAGCGGGAAGGAAGTCTGGAAAAATAATAAGGTTTCCACTGGCAATGATAGTATTGAACGGTGAAAGATACCTGGTATCCATGTTGGGGGAGAACGCGAATTGGGTACAAAATGTCAGGTCAGCGAATGGGAAAGCAAAGCTTGTGCACGGAATCAGTGAGATTGTCCTCCTGAAGGAAGTAGAGACCGCCCTGAGAGCGCCAATCTTGAAAGCCTATTTGCAGCTTGCGCCAGGAGCGAGACCGCATATACCGGTGAGCAAAGATGCGCCGCTCGTTGATTTTGAAAAAATTGCTTCAGAGTATCCAGTGTTCAGAATAATTTCTATCCGATCCGACTTTGACGGAAAATAGGATAGCGGAGATGCTTTCAGGATCCATGCAATATTTGTGTGTAAATAAGTAATTCTTGCCTGATCGAAACAAGAAAGGACGATATGTCCACTTTGAAGCAAAGCCGAGCCAACAGCCTGTTGGGATACCCGGCTGACGCGCGTTTGTTAATCATTAATGCCGATGATTTTGGCATGTGCCATGCCATCAATGAAGGTATCTTCCGGTCGCTGGCGCAAGGGGTTGTCCGCTCTACCAGCCTAATGGTCCCATGCATCGGCGCGCCAGAAGCACTGCAATTCTTGGGGGAGCATCCACAATTCCCCTTTGCAATTCACCTCACCGCCATCTGCGATTCACCCAGCAACTGCTGGGGGCCGCTGTCAGCGGTGGAGTCAATTCCCACTCTGGTAGATGCACAGGATCTCTTTTACCCCTTTGATGGTATGCCCGCGATGCTGGCTCACGTGAATATAGATCAGATGGAAGTGGAATTTCGAGCCCAGATTGAGGCGCTGATGGCAGCCGGCCTCCATCCCAGCCATCTGGACTGGCACTCGCTGCGCATCAACACGCGGGTGGATACCTTTGAATTGATGTTCAAACTGGCTCGCGAATACGGTCTGGCATTGCGGGTCATCAGTCAGAACCTATGGGATCGGTTGCTCGACCAGGGTTTTCCTGCCGTCGATACGTACTTTTTGGATAGTTCCCAGCTCGACCCCGCCACGAAGCCCAGCTGTTACGCACAGATGCTGCATGAACTTCCGGTAGGCCTGACGGAGTGGGCAGTTCACCCCGGGCTCGACAGCGCCGAGTTACAAACTATCGAACCTACCGGCAATCACTTCCGGCAGAAAGATTATGAATTTGTGACCTCTCCGCAGGCGAAGGAATGGATCGAGAAAGAAGGCATCATTCTGCTGGATTATAGACCGCTCCAGACAGTCTGGAACAGCCACTAGGCCTGCTCTGGATGCTGTTCTTTTGGCGAGAAACGGAGTATCAGTGGATCGTAATTTAAGGAAGTATGCTTCGAGCACCACCACCCGATTGATTATTGGTGGGTTTATACTGCTTTTCGTGGTCGGTCTGGGATTGATTGCGCTGATCTATGGATATAGAGCGGCATTAATGGGGCTCATCTGTCTGCTGGCAGGAATGCTCCCGGTCGGGCTGGTGGCCTTGTTAATGTTCGGGTTGAAAGTGCTTGTGAATAAAATAAACAAAAATTGAAGTGACCTAAGCAAAAACAGGGAATAGAATTACCGCTGCGCAGAATTCTGAACAGAAACTGCCTCTTTCCTTATCGAGTAGATCACCAGCAGGCATCCGGTCGCAGCAGCCGCGGCGGCGAAAGTCAGCATTGCAAAAACGCTGAATTTATCCAGCATCCAGCCGCCAACCAGGCTGCCAACCACTCCTCCCAGCGTCATCGCCCCAGTTACAAAGGTTTGTCCCTTCACCTTGTCTTCGTCCTTCATTAGATGATTGACGTAATAGACAGAAGCCGGAATGAATATGGCAAAAGAGAGACCCTGAAAGACCTGTCCCAGGTTGACCATCCAGATCGATGTGGCAAACAAAAAGATAAGGCTGCGCAAGGCATAGAACACGCCCGAAATTTTGAGCAGGAAGCGGATATTGAAACGTTTGACCAGAAAGTTAAAACCAAGAAAAGCCGGTATTTCGCACAGTGCGGCAATTGTCAGTGACACGCCGAAATCAGACTTCTGCGCACCAAGCGGGGTCATAATTTGAGCTAGGAATGAAGTGACGATAGTAGGAAATATGAACAAGCAAGCCACACCAATTAATAAAATAAAAAAGTGGTCATATTTACGCATGAAACCCTGCGGGGGAGTCATTTGCACTTGAGCGCGTAATTCTTGAGCAATCCCTGCCGGCTTACGTAGTCGTTCCACTGATGGGAAAAACGCCACCAGCAATACTAAAACGACCAACAATGCTGCGCCTACCAGCGGCAGCCCTTCAGGCGAATGGGTATTGAGCCATATACCCAAAGCCGTCGAAAGGATGGCAAAACTGATGGACCCCATCGCGCGAGTGGCACCAAAACTGACATTGTAACCAGCGTTAATATATTGGAAGATCAAAGAATTCACCAGCGGCTGCATTGTCTGCATCAACGCCAGAATAAGGCAATAGATAATCGCGATCCATAACCAACTGACATTCAAGAAGGGTATGCCCGACAGCATTAAAATGCACAGCAGTGACAAAAAACCAATGAAAACCTTGAGCGGGATTTTTTTGAAACGATCCGCCGCTGAACCAATGACCGGCTGCAAAAGAACCGCCAAAATACTGTTGACTGCTAACACCCAACCGATTTTTTGATTGGTAAACCCTTTTGAAAGCAAGTAAATGGATGCAAAACTATAAATTGGACAAAAGATCATCCAGTAAAGACCCTGCAATGAAGCAATACGCAAAGAAAGTGTTTTATCGTTCGATAAGCGCATGTCACAATCCAGAAAATCGAAAAATTGCAATTGAACCAATATATCATCTTCCTTCTTCGTTGTCCAAAATGACAGCTAAAGAATTCATTAAACCTAGAGTTTGATAAAATGAAACGGATAAAATAATCTTCGGGAGAATTATGGAAAGCAAGACCAAAAACAAAAAAACACGGGAACAAATTGAAAGAATGGTGAAAAAGGCTTTCAGTGGCGTAACCCTCTCGGCTGGTGAAGATGCCGTACAGGAGTTAAAGGAAGGTTTCTTTAACGCGGCTTATAACATAAAACTAAGCAACGGCAGGGAAGTCATCCTTAAGATCGCGCCGCCAATAGATACAGACATCCTGACCTATGAAAAGAATATCATGGTGACTGAGGTCACCTCCATGCGTCTGGTCCGTGAGAATCCGGACATTCCGGTTCCTGAAATTTACTTTTACGACGATACCCGTGATTTGTGCGACTCGGACTATTTCTTCATGGAGAAGATCGCCGGGGATAACCTTGAACATGTGAAAGAATCTCTTCCGCCCCAAACCCGGACTGAAATCGAGCTGCGGATCGGCGCGATTATGCGTGAGATTAACGAATTTACCGGTACGTACTTCGGATATGAGGGGAACAGTGACCTGCGCGGAACCGCCTGGAAAGAAACATTCATCAAGATCATGGATGCTGTGCTGGCGGACGGTAAAAGAAAGAACGTCGATTATGGGTTCGGGTATGACGAGATCCGTGCCGCCATCCTGAAACACGCCACCTCACTGGAACAAGTCACTACACCACGGCTGGTCCACTGGGATGCCTGGGACCCTAATTTTTTTGTGAAGGACGGCAAGATCAGCGGTATCATCGATTTTGAAAGAGCCCTGTGGGCTGACCCGTTAATGGAAATACAGTTCAGACCTTTCTACGGCGATGGAATTTCCGATAGTATGCGGGGATACGGAAAGACTTCGTTTACTTACGCAGAAGAAGAAAGGTGCCATCTATATACGCTGTACCTGGCGTTGGTGATGTTTACAGAATGTTATTACCGAAATTATGATTCTGATTTTGTCCTCAACGCGGCCAAAGAGCTGATGGGACCAGCCATGAAGTGGCTGCTGTTAGGATAGGATGTCCACAAATGCACAAATAATATGATGCCGAACCACTCTCTTGAAAATGGAGGGCGGATTTACCACCATAGAATATTTTTTGACCAATTTCTTGAGAAAATCAAGAACGCTGGTCAGTAATTGAATTCAAATACAGGTCTTCAACGCTCTTGCGAGCCCAGGGGGTTCGGCGCAGGAATTTCAGGCTGGATTTGATGCTCGGTTCATTGTAAAAGCAGCGGACGGGGATGCGCTTCGACAGTTCGGGCCACCCGTATTTTGCGACCAATTGGGTGAGCATCATTTCGAGAGTAATTCCATGCAGGGGGTTGTTGGGTTGCGGATTCGAGATCATAGCTGATTTATATTATAACGTGTCCATAATTGATTTTATTCTGCAGATATTTGCCAAATTGTGTTTATTACCAGGTTGGGGATCGCCACATCACGGAAGTGCATCCGTGATTCGCGATGACAGCGGTATACTTTCGGATCAACACTGGCTGTAAATTCAGCAGGCAATGGGATAGCCTGACAAACAGCTCTCCATAATTGGAAGGCGGTCCTTTATTATTATGGCATAATCTATTTCAGAGTAACTGAAATATTAATTTACAACAGATCGTCAGTTACAGCCCAATATAAAGGGAACCTTATGTCAACGGAAATATCACCCGGCAACATCGATTTCGCCAGCGAACCCAATAAACGATTATTTCTGCTGCGCCACCGTTTCGGTGTCAATTACGTTCCCTCACGGAATTGGTACTACTGCTTCAACAACTGGAATGCCGACGACATCTTTCGTGACTTTGAAGCCATCGCCGGCCTGGGGGCGGACCATATCCGCATGATGCTGATCTGGCCCTGGTTCCAACCCAACCCGACCTACGTGAGCCAGGCGCATCTGGATCATTTGGAGCAGATGATCTCGATGGCCGCGGATTTTCACCTGGACGTATTGGTTACTCTCTTCAACGGCTGGTTAAGCGGTTATCACTTCAATCCCCCTTATTTGGAAAACGCACTTTTTTATTCCTCGCCTGAATGGCTCAGGGTTCAAGAACTTTACCTCGCTGAAGTGGCAAAACGCGTGAGTGGGTATACAAACTTTTTAGGATTCGATCTTGGCAATGAGCTCAATTGCAACTGGCAGACTTCGCCTGCGGACGGCGACAGATGGATGGCGCATTTCCTCGAACGGATGCGGAACCTATGCCCCACGCGTGTGCATGTCAATGGCGTGGACCATCAACCGTGGTTCGCTGTCAATAGCTTTTCGCCGCAAGCCCTCGTAGCCCAGCAGCCCATTGTAGCGCTGCACAGTTGGGCGTTTTGGGCTGGAGCGGGTGAGTTTGGAAAGCCAATGGATGATCCCTACACGAAGCTGGCAGCCGCCATGGCAGTGCTGGCCCGTTCCTACGGCAGCGATGCTGCCAAACCAATTTGGTTGGAAGAATTTGGAGCCTGTTCGGAAGAAATGCCCGAAACGGATGTTCCGCGCTGGCTCGAAAAAACGGCTGCAAACGCCATTGACCAAGGCGTAAGCTGGTTCACCTGGTGGGGAAGTCACGATATCGACCAAAGTCTTCAATTTCATCCCTTCGAGTATCACCTCGGGCTGCTAACCTCGAACAATCAGATCAAGCCCCAAGGTAGGATGTTTAGGGAAATCGCCGCTTCTTATCGAGGCAAACCCGTGGCAATTCCAACAACTCCCCTGCCCCCGCCGCCAGCTGAACGAAATAGCGCGGCTACCTGGCGCTGGCTGCTCGATTGGATGGGTTGGCAGAAAGATCGCTAAATATTGGGAGTAACCGCATACAAGCTAATCTGGTTACCCAATGAAGAAATCAAAAGGCAGCAAATAAGCAAAGTTTGCGTAAATATGCCATAATTGAGATTGTGTAGTGCTTACCAACAGCGATTGCCTGCTATCATACCCGCAAAAGAGTAGCTCAGAGGTGACATGATAAATCGTAAAGAAACATTTCTACAGCCTGCAATGCCAAAGGATTTTTACTGGTTCAACGAACCCGCCAGGTACCAGTTAGGTGCAGGGCTCGAAATCTATACAAATGAGAAAACTGATTTCTGGCAAAAGACCTACTACGGTTTTCAGAGGGACGACGGCCATTGTCTGCTGACAAGCCAGCCAGGTGACTTTTCTCTCATGACTCAAGTAGAATTTCGCCCTAAAGAAAAATATGACCAATGCGGGCTGATCGTACGGGGTGACCGCGAAAACTGGATCAAAGTATCCACCGAATACGAAGATGAGAAATGCAGCCGTCTTGGCTCTGTCGTCACCAACCTTGGCTTTTCCGATTGGGCGACACAGGACTTGCCTTCCAATCACAAGGAAATGTCCTACAGGATCAGTAAGAATGGAAGCGATTTCTTGCTTGAATACTCTTTTGACAGCCAGAATTGGGCTCAATTACGTGTCACTCATCTGCATAAGAAGTTCGAGCAGTTGGAGATCGGGGTATATGCCTGCAGCCCCATCGGAAAAGATTTTTGGTGCAGGTTCAAAATAGTTGAAATTGCACAAAACCAATGGTTTCCGCCGGCTGAATAATTGGTAGAATGCCCGTTGTGAGCCAAACCATTGATCAACGAATGAATATCGACCAGCAACAAAGGAGATAAATCATGAAACGCATGTTAGGACGTTCCGGTATCGAAGTGAGTGCTTTGGGGATGGGGTGTTGGGCCATCGGCGGCCCATTCTGGAGCGGAAAGACGCCCCAGGGATGGGGAGAAGTGGACGATCAAGAGTCCATCCACGCCATCCATGCCGCGCTGGAGCAGGGAGTCACTTTTTTCGACACAGCCAATGTGTACGGTGCAGGGCACAGCGAACGCGTGCTGGGTCAGGCGCTCGCCAACCGCAGAGGTCAGGTGGTGATTGCCACCAAATTCAATGCCGTATTCGATGAGACCACGCGCCAGGTGACTGGCTCTAACACCACGCCGGAGGGCATCCGCAACGCCTGCGAAGCATCGCTGCATCGGCTGAATACAGATTATATCGACCTATATCAATTCCACGATAATGGTTTCCCGGCGGAGAAAGCTATACCCATCCGCGACACCCTTGAGGGTTTGGTAAAAGCAGGCAAAATCCGCGCTTACGGTTGGAGCACCGATTTCGTCGACCGGGCAGAGGTTTTTGCGCAGGGTCCGAAATGTACCTCCATTCAACTGCAATTGAATGTGCTGGATGATAACCCCGCCATGATCGCCCTGTGCGAGAAATACAACCTGGCTGCCATCAACCGCGGCCCGCTGGCCATGGGACTCTTAACCGGTAAATACACCCAGACCACGCAAGTCTCAGCCGATGATGTCCGCGGCGAGAAAAGTCCCGAGTGGATGAAATACTTTAAGGATGGGAAACCCAACCCGGAATGGACTGCCATGCGGGACGCCATCACGGAGATCCTAACCAGCAAGGGTCGGACACTGGCGCAGGGAGCCCTGGCCTGGAATTGGGCGCGCAGCTCACAGACTCTGCCCATCCCTGGCTTCCGCACAGTTAAGCAGGTCGAAGAGAATGCCGGTGCTATGAAGTTCGGTCCGCTGTCACCCGATCAAATGAAACAAATTGAAGGTATTTTGAAAAGAAGCTGACTTTTTAATGCCAATGACTGCGGGCAAACCCTTTCAGACAAACCTTGATTTTGCTCACTTCGGACACCAATCACAGGAGGTAGTTCATGGTTCAAATTACTGGGTTGGATTCAAATGGAAAACCCTGGCCAAAGGAGATTTTTGCCATCACCTTGTTCGAAGAGGACCTGGACGCGGCCAAACAATTCTATCTAAGTGTCTTCGGCCTTCCTGTGGTTTTCGAGGATGCAAACTCCTGTGTATTCAAAATCGGCGTCACCCTTATCAACCTGCTCAAGGTCGCTGCGGCAGGGGAGCTCGTCGAGCCGGCAAGTGTAGCCAGCCCTAATTCCGGAGCGCGCCTCGTATTCACTCTTCAAGTGGATGACGTCGATGCGATAGCAGCCAAATTGCTTGCCCATGGGGTGAAGCTATTGAACGGCCCGATGGATCGACCCTGGGGTGTGCGCACCGCCAGTTTCGCTGACCCAGGCGGTCATATTTGGGAGATTGCGAAGTAGGCTGCTGTAGTCGAAACTGAAATGAAGTAATGAATCCACTGTCACGGAGCTAAAAGTGAAACAATCCATAGTGCATATCGCCCTTGTAGTCAGAGACTATGATGAAGCCATTGCTTTTTATACCAAGAAACTTCATTTTACGCTGATCGAGGATACTTATCAGCCTGAACAAGACAAACGCTGGGTCGTTGTTTCCCCTCCCGATTCCAATGGCACGACCCTCCTTCTGGCAAGAGCCTCCAAACCGGAACAACAGCCTTTTATCGGTAATCAAACAGGCGGAAGAGTATTCCTTTTTCTCAACTCCGATGATTTCTGGAGAGATTATCACGAGATGGTCTCTTCAGGTATCAAATTTGTGAGGGATCCGAAAGAAGAATCTTATGGGCTGGTGGCCGTTTTTGAAGATTTATACGGTAACTTGTGGGATTTATTGCAGCTCAATGCCAATCATCCACTCGCCAAACGGAACGGCTAAGGATTTTCCTACCCGCGCCCAGGCAAAGAGGAAAAGGCAAACAGTGTTTGTGCCTCAGTTTGTATAGAATGATACTGACATGGAAAACAGGGAGTTGAAAACTTATATTGCGCTGTTCAGGGGGATTAACGTCGGAACCAATAACATGCTGCCGATGGCGGAACTGGTTTGCCTGCTTGAAGCTCTCAATCTTCACAAAGTGAGAACCTATGTACAGAGTGGCAATGCCGTCTTTAAGTGCACGGAAGAGGATGCCGTCGGACTTTCCGAGAAGATCAGCCAGGCTGTGAATCAGCTGCGCGGCTTCATCCCTGCTGTGCTCATCTTAATACCAGCAGACATTGAAAGAGCCGTTGCTAAAAATCCATTTTCACAGGCTGACTCCAACCCCACTGCGGTGCATGTAGGTTTTCTGGCAGCCACACCTATAAAACCAAATCTGGAGAAACTTGCCCAATTAAAGAATGCCAGCGAGCAATATTTTCTTTCAGAACGTGTTTTTTATCTCTTTGCCCCTGATGGGGTTGGCCGCTCCAAACTGGCTGCGGGTTCGGAAAAATGTCTCGGCGTTGCCATGACCGACCGTAACTGGCGCACGGTGCGTAAGATCAGAGAGATGGCAGCCGAATAGCCGCTGTTTAATTCATAAAACGTTGTTTCACATCGAGCCCTGATTCACCCCAAAATTCAACTCAAAAGTTAGTAGCCACGGGTTATGGTTTTTGAAACCTTATGATCAATGCTTGCGGTTTCTTTCAAAGACCTCAGCAATTGTCGCGCCAAAGACTTCGGGCGGCAGATTGAAACCGGCAGCAACCATTCGAGGGCCAAATAGAGGGCGCATTCCTGTCGGCCTCATGGTTCCTTCAACTGTGCCATCCTCGCTGATACCCGTCTGCTCAAACTTGAAGATATCAGTCAGGACAATCGTGCTGCTCTCCATGCCTGCCACTTCTGTGATAGCAATCACCTTGCGTGTACCGTCCTTTAACCGTGCTACCTGAACAATCGCATCCACAGCGCTGGCAATCTGCTGCCGGACTACCATTACGGGTATATCCAGACCGGCCATCATTATGAGAATCTCAAGACGTGAAATAGCATCCCTGGACGAATTGGCATGCACGGTGGTCAGTGATCCATCATGTCCGGTATTCATCGCTTGCAGCATGTCCAAAGCCTCGCCACCTCGGCATTCACCCACCACAATCCGATCAGGGCGCATCCGCAAGGAATTCCGCACGAGATCCCGGATTGTGACTTCAAATTCTCCATTTGAATTGGGGTTTTTTGTCTCCATGCGCACCACGTGATCCTGCTGCAGCTGTAATTCCGCCGCATCCTCGATAGTCACAATTCGTTCATCTGCGGGGATAAAGCTGGAAAGGACATTCAAGAGTGTTGTTTTACCTGAACCTGTGCCGCCAGAAATAACAATGTTTAGTTTGCTGAGGACGCAGGCTCGCAAGAAATCCGCCATATATTGGGTTAGCGAACCATATTTAATTAAGTCCTCTACTTTTAATTTTTCCTTACTAAACTTCCGGATGGTAATTGATGGACCATCTACCGCTACAGGGGGAATGACAGCATTGACACGCGATCCATCCGGAAGGCGGGCATCCACTGTTGGACTGTCGGCATCAATACGACGTCCAAGAGGAGAAATGATTTTTTCGATTATTTTCATTACATGTTCATCATTATCAAATGTGATCCCCGTTTTGAACAGCCTCCCTTTTTTTTCGACATAGATTTTATTCGGCCCATTCACCATCACTTCACTGATATCGGTGTCATCCAGCAAAGGCTGGATCGGACCAAAACCGGTGATTTCATTGAACGCCTGATTTAGAATCAAATTACAGGTTTCCTCAGGTAAGTGGAGGTTCGTTTGGTTGAAAGCATCTTGAAGTTTTTGTTTCACCTCTGCACGATAATCCGCGTCTTGTGTTTTTTCGGTTTTTAATTCCGGAGCAATCCGCTCGATAAGATAATCCCTGACACGGTTTATATCAGCACTCGAAATCTCGTTTTTAATGGGGATAACCGGAGTAGTTAACATGGACCCTCCTACCTCTTTATTTCGTCTTCTAAAGTGACCCAGACCAACTGGTCGCGGCGAATCGCCATGAAACTGGTGCGGAAAAGCACTTCCTGATTGGCATCGAAGACACTTACGTTCGTCAGAGCCAGAAATGGCTCATCAAGATCCAGTTCATCCTTTAATCGGCAGTCAGGCCGCACGTGAATCTCCCCCTCCATATAATGGGTGGTAGTTTGAATCCTGGCGAGTATAGCCTCTTTGGCAACAATATTGGTATATATTTTCCCTTTTTCATCATAATTGATGGTCATAATTCAAACTCCTGCAAAACAAATAGATTCCCATTTGGTTCCCGATGGAAAAGAAAATTGATCAATGAGGGTTAATTCATTATATGACCAAAAGCATCAGATTATTTAACAGAAATCAGCACGGAGACTGGATGTTAACTATTCAAGCAGGCAATTGAGTACAGAAGTGAGATTTATAAGTTGTACGTCCTGCCAGAATATCAAAAATGCCATCAGGTAAAGTATTCATTCATTAGATAATTTCGTATACTATACAAATAAGATCTACCGGTAGAACATTTTTAGCTTTGCCTTAAGGAGAATCCATGGAAAATAATACCCCGCGTTTTCTTTCGACAGATGAATATATTGCCTCTTTTCCTGCAGAAATCCAGGAAAAGTTAGTCCTGATGCGCGCCACGATCAAAGCCGCGGCTCCAAATGCGCAAGAAAAAATCAGTTATCAAATGCCCGCGTTTGCTCTTCACGGAATACTTGTCTATTTCGCCGCTTTCAAACATCACATCGGGTTTTTCCCAACCGCCAGCGGAATCGAGCACTTTAAACCCGAGATTTCAGAGTACGCCAGCTCGAAAGGCACGATACAGTTTCCTCTGGACCGCCCCCTACCTATAGAATTGATCAGTAAAATTGTTGCCTTTCGGTTAAAGGAAAACCTTGAGAAAGCTGAAGCAAAAGGAAAGAAATAATCACGGTTCAATCCCTGAAAACAGAATCGGAAAGAATAATTTGATTAACTTGCTCCACTCTTCGCATCCGAGATGAGATTAACCTCTCTTCGGAAAAACATCTATCCATTCTAGTAATCATATATATAATCAAAGTCAGAACCGCTATATCCTGAATGATCGAGGAAAAGATGAAAAAATGACCACAACCCAACGAAAGATCAGTGCATGGGCAGGAATGCTCGGCTCTTCACTTTTTGTATTAGTATTTTCTGTAGAAGGGTGGTTACGCCCTGGTTATTCGCCCATGACCACTTATGTCAGCGCATTATCACTGGGTCCGCGTGGATGGATACAAATCGCTAATTTCATTCTACTTGGCAGCCTATTGTTCCTGTTTACGCGCGGAGTGGCCGCTGAATTTCAAAACGGGAAAGCTTCTAAATGGGGATTGATCCTGCTTACTATCGTGGCTTTTTGCTACTTCTTCTCTGGTCCCTTTATCATGGACCCCACCGGCACATCCCTGGCCCAATCGACCATCCACGGCACAATCCACGGCATTTTGGGCGCGATTGCATTCATGCTTATGCCCATTAGCTGTTTTGTATTCTTGCGCAGATTTAATGCCGATGCAAACTGGCACTCGATGCGATTATGGACACTCATACTGGGAACAATCAGTGCAGCAGCAGTTATCCTGTTGACCATATCCACTAAGTTTCCGCAATTTCAAAGCACTTTTGCCGGCTGGATCGGCTTGATCCAACGAGCCCTCATTATCCCATTTATGATCTGGGTATTCGTGTTTGCACTGCATCTGCTTAGCCGTTTAGCGGTCAAAACGGCTTGAAACTCTACTCAATCTAAATTGGCTGCTTTCTATTCTTGATTCACTTTTGGCGGGTCGATGATAAACCCGCAGGCAGCCAATTGATCGAGCAACTCGGCAGGGTCAGCCATCCACTGCCCCCACTTGCGTGAAATATGCTCCGTCCAGGAGTAATTCTCAAACGTGAACGTATCCGGCCTGTCTTTATCCTCGATGGGTATCTTGATCTTCTGATCGCGGTAATACCCCTGAGCCAGAAAACCGTCATCCATCGACTGCATGGCTTGCGTTACCATCTCATCGGTGATCTCTGGATAGCGGTCTTCGAAAAGCGTGAAATTCAGCGGGTAACGAGGCCGTGGAGCCTGCTCATCAGCCGGGTAGCCCATCAGCAGTTCCACCATCGGGAAAACACGTTTGGGCAGCGAGTACCCTTTCTGAACACGCGCTGCTTTATAAGGAGTGTTCCCCAGATAACAACTGGCCATCCCCAGGCTTTCGGCTGCGATCACCATATTTTGAGCCGCATACGCCGCGTCTTGCATACCCAGCATCAAGATCGAAGCATCACATGATTTCGTCGACCAGCCGCGGCGAGCCATGATCAATTCCATCTTATGCATATCCACGCAGATGATAAACAACAACGGCGCTCCAAAGGGATGTCTCTTCTTGCGGTCAAGCAAAATGCTGTAGAGTTGGGCAGCGAACGGCGCCTGCTGACCGGCGCGGACGATCAATTCGATCTCACCATCGCTAGGCTGTTGCCGCGTATATTTGCGTACCGAACTTCGGTTCATCATCGCGTGAATGACTGGATTATCCATTTTATCTCCTCATTATGGCAAAGTATAACGCCAATCACCTTGTAGCTGCTTCCGCCTTCTCAATTCTAAATATTTTCAACCACCGCTATCCTGTATAATTGTGATTATGCTGCAATTATTGGCCATCCGCGCCAGAGAATGGCCAAAAACAGAGGATTCGCGTTTCCCGTTCAACCTTGCCATTGTGCGCTCCTTGAAGGAACTCGCTTTCACATCACCCGTAACTTTTTTTGTCGGTGAAAACGGGTCGGGTAAATCGACCTTGATGGAAGCGCTGGCCTGCGCGGCAGGGTCGATCACCGTTGGCAGTGAGAGCGTGAAAACTGACCCTTCTCTCGAAGCTGTGCGTCGCTATTCACAATATCTACAACTCGCCTGGGCTAAACGCACCCACAGGGGGTTCTTCCTGCGCGCCGAGGACTTTTTCGGTTATGCAAAAAGTCAGGCACAAACCCGCCAGGAACTGGCTGCAGATTTACAGGATGTCGACCGGGATTACGCCAATCGTTCTCAAATGGCAAAAGCCCTGGCTAGCATGCCGTATGCACGGGAACTTCACGACATGCATTCGCGTTACGATGGCGACCTGGCTGCCCATTCGCACGGAGAAAGTTTTTTGTCGCTGTTTCAATCTCGTTTTGTTCCCAACGGACTGTATCTTCTGGATGAGCCGGAAGCGCCCCTTTCGCCGATCAGACAGCTGGCGTTTCTTTCGATGCTCAAAGGGATGATCGAGCAAAATGCGCAATTCATCATCGCTACACACTCACCAATTCTCATGGCTTTCCCTCAAGCAACTATATACAGCTTCGACAATGTTCCCTTGCAAACAGTCAAATATGAAGAGTTAGAACACGTGAAACTAACCCGCGACTTTCTGGATAACCCGAACGCTTACCTTAACCATTTGTGACCAGTCTGGCCAGAGCTGTCTACCTAGCAAGTTCCTGCCAAAATGAATAAGGACTACCTTTGAAAGGGCAGTCCTCTTTCTCTCCTTGAGTAAACCTTTGACTGAAAATTGAACTGGCGGCTATTTTTTTGAAGAAGTTCCCAGCAAAGAACCCAACAACCCACGAACAAGTTCACGTTCGATAGTTTTGCCGACTGATGAATTGGCAACTTTTAAAACTTGGTCGAATGCAGTGGGCTGTGGTTTACCACTGCGTTTAGCCGCTGACGCAGGCGCTGCCGCCTGGTGGGATGCGGTCCCCTGCGCAGTTCTACTCTTGAGTTTCTCATAAGCAGACTCGCGGTCAACCAAAGTTTCGTAACGGCCATAAACCGGCGAACTTTTAATGAGCTGCTTTCGAATATCAGGGTTCACCGGGCCTATCTGGCTGGTGGGGGGCAGAACAAAAGCGCGTTGCACGATACCCGGCATGCCCTTCGCGTCCAGAAATGAGATCAAAGCTTCTCCTACACCCAGCTCAGTGATCACCTGAGCTACATCCAGTTTAGGGTTGGTCCGGAAAGTTTGGGCTGCGGATTTTACGGCTTTTTGATCGAGCGGAGTAAACGCCCGCAGCGCGTGTTGAAGGCGGTTGCTTAATTGGCCCAGGACAGTTTCGGGAATGTCCAACGGATTCTGACTGATAAAATAGACGCCAACTCCCTTGGAGCGGATCAACCGCACTACCTGTTCAATTTTTTCCAGGAGTACTTTTGGCGCATCGGTAAACAATAAATGCGCCTCATCAAAGAAGAATACAATCTTGGGTTTTTCAGGATCGCCCACTTCGGGCAGGCGCTCAAATAGTTCTGAAAGCATCCACAGCAGAAAGGTGGCGTAAGTTTTCGGGGTCAACATCAGCTTATCGGCAGCCAGGATGTTAACCATGCCGCGGCCTTTGGAATCCGTCTGGATCATATCATTTAGATCGAGAGCGGGTTCACCAAAGAATTTATCGCCGCCCTGCTGCTGCAAAGTCATCAGGCTGCGTTGAATCGCACCAATACTGGCAGAGGATACATTTCCATAAGTCACCTGGTATTGGGCTGCATTTTGGCCGACAAACTGGAGCATCGCCTGCAAATCTTTGAGGTCAAGCAATAAAAGTCCATTATCATCGGCAATTTTAAAGACCAGGCTCAAGACTGCACTCTGGGTATCATTCAAATCAAACAGGCGGGACAGCAGTAAAGGCCCCATTTCAGAAACCGTGGCGCGGATGGGATGACCTTGTTCTCCAAATACATCCCAGTAAATCACCGGGAAGCCCTGGAAAGTAAAATCGGATAGCTTCAATTGCGTGATTCGATCGGCAATTTTCGGGCTTGGGGTTCCCGGTTGGCTCATCCCGGAAAGGTCACCTTTCACATCTGCCATAAATATAGAAACGCCAATTTTGCTAAGTCCTTCGGCTAAGACCTGCAGGCTGATGGTTTTTCCGGTACCGGTGGCGCCGGCGATCAGGCCATGACGATTGGCCATTTGTGGTAAAAGATAAAGGTCCGTTTCACCTTTGGCAACGAGAATTGGATCGGACATGAAAACTCCTATTATTGGTCAAAATTAGATGATTAATGAAGAGATTATCATAATTAAATATGACTGTCAATCGAAGTCAATAAATGAAATTAATTGATAATGCAACCTTTTTTCTGTAAATTCGAGTCAGAAATATCCGCAGTTCTTTAATAATTCAATGACTTGCCAACACAATAATGTTTTCCAATTTGCCATTCCTCGCTGGTTTCCATGAGCAAAGC
>Ga0224522_1000159_pt1 | contig 33268 bp, 33 predicted proteins | sample CFST25metaG_FD_182733 | JGI IMG/M metagenome (GOLD analysis project Ga0224522, IMG submission 182733) | Peat soil microbial communities from Stordalen Mire, Sweden - C.F.S.T25 | ecosystem: Environmental > Terrestrial > Soil > Wetlands > Peat | place: Sweden: Norrbotten County, Stordalen Mire...
AAGAGGTTACAAATAATGGTTTACTTCTATCTTTTACTACATCATAGAAAGTATTATATTGATAGAGATTATCTGTCTTAGTATATAGAATAGTCTTACTCCCAGAATTATATTTAGGATAAGTCATAAGCTTCTGTAAGTTATTAATAGGCTTTGGCTCTAATTCTAATATCCCAGAACTCTGTTGACCATTGTAAAGAATTACCTTATTAAAATACCCATCTGTCTCTACTTTCTCTGCATAGCTAAACACTCCTGAATCATCTGGAATATACTTATATGTCTTTGTATAATCTATAACATTCTGTAATATTTCATCCTGTGCTCCAAAGTAGAAAGGATATTCAATTATATAAGGATGAGTCACTCCATAGAAATGATTGAAATGTTTTACATCAGTAAGATGTCTCCATAAACAAGCTTTCTGTGAAGGAACAAATTCTGTAGAATAATAATCATTCGGAGAGATAGTCCCTATAGATTTAATCTTTTCTCCTCCACATCCTCCATTATCTCTTACAGAGATGAAATTTACACTATCATCTACAGTGTAACTTACTCCAGATATAAGAAGACTCTTAGGAACATCAGATGCAATAATATCCCCATGCTCATCTAGTATGTTAAAAGGGCCAGCCTTATTACTGGCCCTCGTTAGTTTTATAGATATTATCTTTGACATTAGCTTACAGTTACAGTATTTGATGGAGTAAGAGATGTATATAAACAGCCTCTACTATATATATCAATAGACCCTACACCTCCTACAAAATAGTAATTCCCAGGAGTCAATCCAGTAAATGTATGAGTTACAGTGGCACTATGTCCTGAGAGACTATAATCTCCCCAATTCTCTATAAATATTAGTCCTTCCTTAAAGAGGGTAAACGCAGCCCAAGTAAGAGTATTAGTTGGATCAGTAACAGAAAGGCTACAACTTACTTCTCCTGTTCCTCCTGTAGCATCTGAACTTAAAATACTAAGACTAGAACAGTCTTTAGGAGGGAGAGTGGTTGTAGTAGTAGTGGTACTGGATGTAGTGGTAGTAGTTCCTGGAGTAGTACTAGTAGTCGTTGTAGGAGGAGATACACAATAACTATCAAAGTCAGAACAATTAGCAGTTCCTACTCCTGTTACATACATCATTGTGGTATATGGATATAATCCATCATAAGAAACTATTTCATAGACATATCCATTATAGTAGAAATGTCCTACTGTTAATACCCCATAGTAACTAGAATAATGTTGATTAGAAGCTATAAGATTCCCACAAGCTGATCCCTCTGAGCACTCATAGATATTCACTGTATATCTCTGAATTACTGGAATTATTGTCGTCGTTGTTGTAGTGGTTGTAACATAATGAACATTCATTGTTACTGTTATCATTGTAATATTATCTATCACAATCCCTGGGAATGTATAATTTCCAGCTCCTGAATAAGCTAATGTAGAAACTGTACCAAGACTATCTACTACAGAAATAGTACTACCAGTATGACCAGCACCATCAGCAGATACAATTAAAGATTGAGTCCCTATAAATGTAGACCCAATTATAAATTGTTGTGAGGTAACATCCCCATAACCTACAGAAGTATTAAAGCAAGGATTACTTCCTACTTTAACACAGCTAATTCCATACTCAGAAGGAGTTACACCAAAAGTATTAACATCTACCTCTAAGGATGGTGGATGATATAATGTTGTTGTTGTAGTGGTAGTTGTAGATGTTGTAGATGTGCTAGTAGTAGTAGACGTTGTAGATGTACTAGTAGTAGTCGTAGTAGTAGTAGGAACACTTAAATAAATTGCCCCCGTACATAAACCAGTAGACAATACCTTTACTATACTAACATCATCAGGGATAGAATAACTCCCCCCTATTACTAATACTGATTTCTCTACATCTGTAGCAAATGGTGTTGCATAACTATCAAGATCTGTATACAGATTAAATGGCCCTGTATCAGTTCCTGCAAGAGTTAATGTTATAATTATATTCATAATTCTTTATTTTAGATTAATTATACTTTGCCATTGTTACTATAAATGAATGAGAAATATCTATATGTGTATATGTCTGATAATCCCCTGGATATACTGCATGATGGTGTACAACTCCATCTGCCCAGAAATAAAGATCTGGCTCTGGTGTTGGGGTTCCTCCCCAAGTAAATACTATCGTAGCATCAGAAACAGGAAGCATAGTTCCATATTGAGGAGCTAGACTTGTTACTGGTGTTGTTAGCATTTCACTTCCATTTATCTTAATAGATGTGATAGTCATTGTAGGAACATAGGGACTAATAGATAAACTATAATTTACAGACGCAGGGTTTGTTGTAGTTGTAGTGGTAGTAGTGGTAGAAGTGGTAGTAGTTCCTATTATAGGATTAATTATGTAGCCCTCTAATCCACAATCTACTTGTATTGCATATCCACCATCAATAAGACAATCACATGATAATATCTCTACTATATGACAATTAACTATATGATATGTAATATGACTATATGCACTACTCTCAGTAAAATACCATCCATCTGTAGGACAACTACAATCATTTGTTCCATTTACTAAATAGCATTGAGCAAATAAATCTAATCCTGTAGCTTCTATTCTAAAAGTATTCCATATAACATCTATGTATCCATCTATAAAAGAATTCATATAAGTAATAGCTGCACAAGCATAGTCTGCACTTAAAGTAGAATCAATAGATACCCCTGTAGAAGGAGTAGTATATCCTCTAATAAGATTAAAAGTACTTAGATTTGCAGGTCTCTTACAAGGAGGTAGTACATATTCTGTTGTTGTTGTAGTAGATGTGGTAGAAGATGTAGTAGATGTAGTCGTTGTAGTGTAACCTACTGTCTCTACTTTCTGAACATTCTTACAACCATTACTATCTACTACAGAGAGAGTATATATTCCATCAGGAATCTCTGCGAAGAAATATGTTCCTATCTCTGTATGGATATTAGGAGAAACTACCGCAGGATCAATGCTTGCTGTAAAATTAGGATCTCCAGATAATATACTATATACAAGTACTGCCATTTTATTCAAGAATAATTGTTGTAGATGTTGTAGTAGTAGTGCAGGGATTAGGAATAGTAAAATATCTTATTGCTCTAATAAAGTACCCGAATAGTTTAGCATCTTGTTGTTGCTGGCCTTCATGTCCCGGATAATTAAATATTTGCATCCAAGCATCATTACTATTATCTCCTTGACTACTACTCCAATAACTTGTAATAGTCTCTGAATCTAATCCTAATACTGCTCTATTCTGATGTATCTTATTTAACTCATCCTTAGAAGGTAATACCCAATCATTATATTCGTCTATAACATAGTCTGCACATAATTTAGCAGCATAACTCCCACTGTTCCCTTCTACTAAGAGAATAGCTTGAGTATTATTTCCTCCTTCTCCTATAGAGATAGATGTTGAAACACTTGGAAGAGGATATGATGCATGTTTACTCCATTTTACAAATGTTCCTAAATCAGAAGGGGTCACAATAAACCCCTTTACGACTCCCTCTATAAAGCCAGGATCACTCTCTTGTAATATATAAGCTACCTTTCCTCCTTGAAAATCATCTCCTACTTCTGGAGCTGTTGTACACTCTGGAATTTCTACATCTATAAGACATGGTATCTTTGGTATCACTGTAAGATGACCTTGTAGGTTACAATCTGGAGGATTCTCTCCTAAGACATCTACTATAAAATCAAAGTCATCACAGCATTCATTCAATCCAGAATAGAAGAAATTATTCTCTGCAATATACCAATTTGGTAAATAACTATGAAAAGATATCCAAGATTTTGTAGTTATATTATATGAAAGAGTCCAACTCTTATTACAGAAGTAATCTCGATCAGATAACTCCACCTTTGTCCTTATTAAAGCCCCTCCTATATTTTATCTATATAAAACTCTTTAAGAGAAGAATCATACTTTATCCCTGAATCAATAGGAATATAATCCAGCTTAGTAATTATTACCCTATCATATTTGCTATCATACACTCCATGTAGTCCTACAGAGGTGAAAGCATTATCTATATCTACTTCTGGGAAATATCTTAATATTTCAAAAGCAAGATGATCTGTAAAGAATCTATTTAACCCAGAGCCAAAACCTGAGAGATCATGCGCTTGTGGTCTACCATAAGCATCCGTATCTAATAAGAATATCTGTCCTCTCTTAGCATCAATAGTAATTTGTCCCTGAGGAATCTTTAATAGAAATTTATGCTGACTACCTACATATCCAAGATCTGTGTCTGCGAAATCTAATGGAGGTGTGCCCCTAAATAAGTTAGGATTTCCCATATAGGCAGAGAGAGGATTACTTGTATTAATAGTAAGCATACTATGATAGAGTAAACTCTTATTCTCAAATCTCGCTAGCACCTGACTATTCTGTACTCCATCAAGAGATATTAACTTCCCATAGTTCTGTGGAAAATCAAAATAGGAAGCAGCTCTATATGTAAGCCATGCATTTACTCTTGCGTCTGCATCTCTATTCTGTGTATCAGAAACAATAGCTCTAAAGGGGTAATAAGTATGACAGTTTATATTCCACTCTATAGGGAGATGAGAGAAGTAACTTTCTTTGTTTTGCTTAGAAAACGTTACGTTATAATAATATGTGTTATCTTGTGCAATAGGAACAAAGCTTTCTTGTACCCATTCATCAGGAATATTTGTATTAACATGAGGCCAATACTCTCCTTCTCTATTATTAAAAGCTTGTCTTAAATCCATGTTATAACTACTCTCACAATAGAAGTTTGGAACTCCATAAGCAAATAAATAGAAATAGCCATCATAATAAGTTATTGTACTACTACTTATTTCATCTCCATTTTTATATATAGTGGTGGTAGTAGTAGTGGTACTAGTGGTAGTAGTAGTACCTGGAGTAGGAGGAGTATAAGGAACTGTTACAAAATCAGATGGGGTATTGGGGCAATCAAAATTATGTGCTTTATACGCAATAATATTACTTAATAACCCTGCATCTGTTACTGTATAATCTTTTAGAATAGATCTAGCTGAATGCCAGTATTTAGGATAGGCAACATTTCCTATCTCATCATAGAATATATCACTATCATCAGGGGCATTAACCCTATTATCAAAAAAGAAGGGGAGTTTAGTCTTAAATGTATGTCTTCCAATGAATGTATCTCCTCCAAAAACTGTTGTAGGATTCTCATTAGTATCGAATATTACCTGAAATCCTGTATCAATAGTCTCATAAGAATATATCTGTCCCCATTGATTTACTATCTGATTCTTTATAGAAGCATAATAACTTACTACTTGTATAGGTTCTTCCTTTCCAGGAGTACTACAATTATTTATATCAGAGATAGTAAATCTTGACTTCTCTTTAATAACACTACTACCTCCTGAGACTAATGAGGGAGTTTCATCTGGAAATGGGAGAGCTGTCTTATTTATATCTGTTCTTAAGAAAACAGAAGACTCTCTACTATAATTATTAATATTTAACTCTTTATGCCCTACTGATTGTACCCCAGGTATTAGGTATTTTGCTATATCCAGAGAACGTTGTTTTACTCCTAATCCATTAGGAATAGAAGCTAAATAGTTATAGTCTGCTATAGAGTTGAAAGAATATGCATAATTCTTTCTGGTAATACCATTTACATATATAGTCAGATAAGCCTGATATGCTGTAAACATAGCAGTAGCATCTAATGGATGAGTTAATAATCCAAGAGCTTCTGCACTTCTCAATGCATCTCTTTGTACTTCTTCTGTTATAAGTTTATACTTAGCATTCTTCTTTACCTCAGTAAAATGAGCCTTTCCAGTACCATATATAACACTCTCAAGTTTTAATACATCTCCTAAGAATGGTTGACCAAAAGAGGTCTCAGGAGAATTAAATACTTGTCTATAACTTAATGTAGGAGTTTCTTTTATACTAGGAAGACTCTGTATCTGATTACAAGATGTGCTAGGAGTATGTAGTTCTATATATTCTATAGTTGAAGTACCATCACCACCTACTTGTTTAGGCCCTTCTGTTCCTACTATAACATTGATGTGCATACTTCCTCCCATACCATCTACCCAATCTTCTCTATAACCCTCTATAGGATCATCCCATCCCACTCTCCATCCTCTACAGAGAGCACAACTAGATACTCTCCATATCTCATAAGTAGCTATGCCTGTTGTTCCTATTGCATCTCCAGAGATAGTAGGCTTTTCTGTAGAGCATAACTCATAAGAGCCTATTTCTGTATAAACCTTCTTATTTATCTTATTTGTATTGCAATCCTTATATTGTACTTCGGCTGTATGATTTGCTCCTAATATCTTAATATTTATATCATACGTATTACAGAGTTGTGCAAAAGCGTTATTACTCCCATTAAGAAATGGATCTGTTGTTAAGTCGTTATAAGGATAATTTGGAAAGTAATACTCCTGATCTTCTCTTTTATATGTACCTACATTTCTTAATATACCCTTTGCAATAATAGACTTGTTTGTTCCCCTATCTCCTCTTAGGATTTTAAATCCTACGATACTATCTTTCTGTGTCTTAGTTAAAGAAGAATTACTAATAAGAGATTTAATCTGATTCTTATCTATCTTAACTCCTATAGGGAATATTGCATTATTACCCATCTCCATTGTAGAAGGAGATATAAAGACTTTAGACTCATTAATAGGGCTAACTAAGACATCAGGGAATTTATGATGTCTAATTTTCTGCCCTGCTAAGTCTCCCCAGACATTACTATCACAAGGATAAGTCTCTTCTGATTCCCAATATGAGAACTCCCCATATTGATATGGCCCTTTATACTTAGGATCTGAGATATACTCTGGAGAGAAGTTTGTAACAGAAGCTGTATTATATATCTTCCAATATGGAGAATAACCTATCCCTCCTGAATAATAATCTGGTGTTCCTATAAAATCTGGGTCTGTCTCTTGTATATCAGAATGCTGTTCAAGAGCACTCTTTCCTCTCCCAGGAATATGAAAACCATCTGTCTGTTTTCCATTATTTAAGAGAAATGCAATCTCATAAGAATATACCTCATCTCTCAGATATCCTCTAAAATTCGTAGCATTAATCTCATCTGCATAATTCTCTGTAGGAGGAATTCTCCATGTTTCCCACTTAAGAGAGATCTGATTAGCAATCTTCTGACAGTTTAATCTCTCAGAGGTAGCTAAATCACTCCATACAAGAACATCATCTACCACTGTAACATCATTGGCTATTTCATAAAAAGGAAACTTCTCAAATATATCATTGATACTAAGTCTTACACTTGAGACATCCTGCCCTGTATATGTTATCGTTTTACTTACATCCTCTATAGAGTAAGTTCCTACAAGTTCTACAGAAGGAATATCATTAATAGTCTTAACTACTGCTAAGTTAAAGAAATGAAACTCTCCTGTTGTATCTAGATTACTAATCTTTACTACCACAGATTTTCCAACATGCGTATTAAAATTCACTGTAACATCAGTAGGATCATAAATAGGAGTAGGATTGGTAATAGAATAGTAAGAGGTATAAGGATCTCCTACAGCATCAGAATATTGTACAGCAAACTGAACAGTTCCCGCAGTATTATTTCCTCCTGCTATCACATCTATAATATTAATCTGTGGTATAGAGAAAATTGGTTGTAAGGTTAACTGATTACAATCTACTTCATCTGTATAATTAGGATCACAGAATACCGTTCCATATTTTAACTTAAAAGGAATATTATCAATATCTAAATATCTTCTTGGATTATGACCATCGGCCCAATAAATCTCTGTAGAGCAATTTGTAATTTTATGGACAATCTTATGTATAGGATAATGAATATCAAAATTTAAACAGGAAGCTTCTATAAGGGTATGATAGATACAATCATTGTTCTCCATATATCCAATCTGACTTACAGATTTATCTTTACTAGCCAGCATAAATATATGCTTATTCCTCTCTGCGATAAAATGTTTACCAATAAGAATAAGTCCCTCAGGAAAACTTAAACAAAATTCATTTCCTTCTTCATTGGTATAATTTATACTATTAGCATCATAGTTTTCTACAGCAGCATTTAGGGCAAAAGTTAATTGTCCCTTACGTACTTGTGAGAGAGTCTGATCTAAATTAAGTCCTACTGTCGCAGTATTAGATTCTTGTCTTATATTACCTTGTGGTTGTTCCTGTTCAGCCATCTGCTAAGTATTAACGTCTGTACCTAATTCCTCTATAGGAAGAGGTAGGGATTTCATATCTACTAAAACTATTTAACTGTCTCTTTATATTATGTTGCTTCTGAGAAACTGTCTGTTTTTTTATCTCTATATCTGCTAAAATATATGCCTCATCAGACATAGTTTTATAATAGGCCATCTTCTGTTGAAGCTGTTGAAAAGTCTCATCATTAGTCTGATTACTTAAAGTCTCAAAGACTTTATATTTTAGGTAGGCTTCTATATAATCCCTTATTCTTATATTATCTGGGATCAATTGATTTCCTTCTCTATCATACTCTGTAGCATAGAATAAAAGATAAATAGTTCCATTCCTAAAATTAGTAACAAACTTATTTCCTCTTACATCAAAAGAGTCGTATGTTGAAGAGAATGGGAGTGTCTTATTATTTGGGACAGATCCCCATGCATCTATATAACTTACATCACAACTTTTCTTTGCTGAAATATTTCCTGGTTTTAATAGGAATTGTTTCTTGAAAGTTCTTGGCATCTCATGGTTAGTCTTATAAACAGCTTGTATTACTTCTGGCATACATTCATCTTCTCCACATCCAGAGCAATTAGTATTAGTATAATTAGGATTTGTACAAGGTTCTCCATCTACAATAAAAGGAGAAATCTGTATTGTAGTGGAAAGAGTTTGAGAATAGAATGAACTTGCAGCCTGAAAAGATCTTCCATTTACCTCTGTACAAAGCCATGCCTCTCTAACAGCATAAAAATTATCAGGAAGTCTCGCTTCAAAATCCTCTAAATGTAAAAGATCCTCTGTTATAACATAGGAAGATCTCCCCAACTTTCTCAGACACTTATCTGTGTAAGTTGGAAAAAGTAGACTGTCAACAGCTCCAGTATCCATATATGACTTTAGTTCTTCTCTCACTACAGCATATATAGGCTCTGGACTAACAAAAGCATATTTATAATAATAACTCATAATCTTAATTATTTATATCCTATCCTGATTTAGGAACAGCACTCCACTCCTTATAAATATCTTTATATTTCTCATCAGAGAATATGTATCTGGCTATTGATCTTGATGCTACTCTAGCTGGTCTAAAAACCCATACCTTAGAGTTTCTAAAGATAGTAGTTCTTTTACACCATAACCATCCAAAGAAAAAACCATCAGTATGATAGTTAAAATTATAAATCTTTTTACCCTTCTCTTTTGAGGCTTTCCAATCTACAGGGAGATTTATATATTCCTTTCCATTAATTATAACTGTCTTATCCCTCTTCTTTTTTCTAATTGTAAATTCTCCTAATCCATTGGGGAGTCTTCCCCTTTCTCCTGTCTCTAAAATATGTGTTCTAAAGTGATCTACAAAAGAATTAGAAATAGCTCTCCACTCTTTATAAGAGAGTTTAATTGTTGGATGTTTCTTCTTAAAATCCTTGTAGTTAATATCACTAACAGAACTAAAGTCTACATGTTGTCTCATCTATTCTGTTGAGTTTGTTGTTGGTTTTGCATAGGGCCATTTGGTGCTTGTTCATCAATATCATTTTGAGATACATCAGCTCTTAATCTAAAATAAGTAGACAATAACTTCTGAGAAGTTAAATCTAATACTTGCTTCTCTAAATACCCAGGAAGAGAATATTCCTTATCAAGAGGGTTTTTACACCACTCTTCATCAGATACATTCTGACCACATCCACATTCAGGATACATCATCTCATTAGGTATATCCTCTTCAAACATACCAACAAGTCTTACTGCTTGTAGATTAGGATTAGTTATGTATAAATATCCATTAGATATCCAGAAGTAATCTTCCTTCTTAATAATAGGTAGTTTCAACAGATTCAAATATCTATTAATAGATATCTCCTTAAGTCTATTCCCATTACCTCCCATTGCATTTATAGAATAGACTCCTTGTATAACATATTGATAATTACCTTCTGATATTCTAGGAAGAGGATATTTGCTACGTGCTATTGTACAAGGGTCTGTATATCCACAGCATTCTGAGATTGGAACTTCTACTAATTCCAGACAAGGGATAGTGGTAAAAATACTATCTGTAGCCCAAAGCTTTCTTAGGTTTGTCTCCCTCTTAACTAGAAATAATGTAGCATTTCTAATCTCAGAAGCAATGAATCTATCGGTAGCAAGTGTGTCAGTGCTAAGTAGTTTATGTGAACTTCTAACACTAGATACCAGTGATCTAAGGGTTGGCATGTTTTACTTATTTATATGACATCTAAACTTTTAGTAAAGATAGATTTTCTTTTAATGCTCTCAAAATATTTTTAACTAAACCAATTACTTATTATAATTAAATTAGTTATTTACATAGGTACTCCCCAGAATAAATCCTGAGGAGCTTTCTATATTCTGCTAAACCAATAAAACAGAATATTAAGACGGAGCTTCTGTAGTTGTTGTGGTAGTGGTAAGAGTAACATATATCGAATTACTACAAGTGTCATTTGCTCTAATCTCCACTATAGAGGTATTAATAGGAGCTTCACAATTAGTTCCTGCTATCAACTCCTCTTTAGGCATATCAGTATAGAATGAAACTAAGAATCCATCAACATCTGAATAGAGATTAAATGTACTTATAGAATCTCCCACACTATCTATTTTTAAATAAATTGTCATGCTGGATATTGTGTTGTTGTTGTAGTCAAAGTACAGAGTATAGAGTTCAACTTACTTAATATAGTATTAAGAGAGTCACATGGTTGTACATGTAAGCAAGGGAGTTCGACTCCATTATATTTAATATCCCCTGTTTGAATTATCTTCTTAGAAGGAACACATCCCTTAGGATATGCATATCCTCCTATTGATATGTATTCTGTATTACATTTTGTCATAACATATTCTATTAAGGACGATACATAATGTAGTAACAAGAGATAACAGGCGGGATATTCGTATGAGAAAGACTTCCTCCCGCACTAGCATTAGTCATATTTACTGACACAATACTCTGTTCTGTAGGACTTGTTAATCCCTCTGTAGCAACAGATGAAGCTCCTTGTAAGTCGTAACTTGTATTTCCTCCAAGAGTTACTCCCCTCTTTATAGGAGTAGAAGATGTTAATACACCACTTGATCCTTCTGATACAGTGAAGTGTGTGTGAGGAACTATAGTAACATCCCCTAAGTTATTATGAGAGTGAGTAGGTATCTGATTGATACTTAATGTAACAGCATTACTTCCTCCCTTATCACTAAGACTATAATTAGGATTATCAGAAGATTCAGTCGGATCTACCTCAGGATCTAATGTTAATCCATTCATTCCCTGAATAGCACAAACAGGAATTCTACCTCTCATATCTGGAGTATTATTTCTTCCATTACAGAGATATATGCTTACCCAATCACCAGTACCAGCACCTGAAGAATCAAAATAACTCATTGACCCAAAATACTCCATAGCAACATAAGGAACCATCTTATCTCTCATAAGAGAAGCAGTTGTCTGGCTATCAAGATAGTTCTGTATATACTCATTTAATGGAGTTCCTCCTTGTACATAGTTTGTACTAAGATTAGTCTGTAACTCACAGAGAGTAGTTATTACTTCCTGAAGTATCGCATGAGTACCAGAAGAGGCTGTCACACTTCCTAAACAATCTACTGTATAGTCTACTTCAATTGCAGATACTATCTCCGAAAGAGAGGTAAGACTATCTGATAGACTTGTTACTTGTGTCTGGATACTACAGACAGCCTTAATTAAGGCTGTAGTAACATTTACTATAGTTAGCTCTTCCCCCACTGTAAGATTAGAAGATACAACCTCACAAAAGGGATCTACGTCTATTACCACTCCAGTTCCATCTAATACTGTTAGAAGAAAATCTATTATCTGTGTCTCCACCTGACATAAATAATCCCCATTATTTATTCCAAGAGCAGGAATATTTACTCCTGTATATTTTATACATTTATCAGATTGTATCTCTGTACATCCATTCCCACAATTATTACAGCTCATAATATATTTATTTATAGATTATATCACTTAACATATTCCTATCTCAGTTATCTGTCCATAAGAATTTGTCCTTATAGAGATTTTCTGAGAGGATTCATTCTTCATAATATTAAAACTAGGCCCTGTTACAGCGAGCACAGATAATACTCCTCCAATATTTACTTGATATAGAGTTGTTCCTATATGTATTGTAGGACTATATGAATAGAAAGTTCCTGCAAAACTATTTAATAATGGGCAACATACATAAAAGTTTTCTCCTCCACAAGATCCTGCAACTGGATAACTATAAACTGTTCCTGGCACAAGAGTTGTGGTAGTTGTTGTAGTCCCACAAGAAGGCATTATTATCTTACTCTCATAAGGAAGATAAGCTGTACCCATATAGTTTTTAGCATAAGCTGTAAAATAGTATTCTGCTCCTGGAGTTAATCCTGTAATAAGAGACATTAAATCTCCTGAAGATAAAGACTGTATAAAAGTACTATCGGCTGTTGTAGGACTTCCAGTATGATTATAACATATTCCTCTCTCTGTTATAGAACATATCTCCTGATAAGATACATTAGTATCTACAATAAGTTGATTACAATCAGGAGGAACCCCACCTACTAATCCTGGGAATGTAATACTCTCTATTGTCAATAAGCTACAAGGGAATAATGTGGTAGAAGTAGTCGTAGTGATACTAGATGTAGTAGTAGTAGTAGTAGATGGAGCAGTTGTAGTAGTTGTTGTAGTACAATGAAAATTAAATGCAGAGCAAGAAGGCTCTCCACCTTCCCATATATAAAAGGTATTTTCTTCTGGAGTTATCATTCCTAAACATAAGATAATCTCAAAAACATTTATATACCTATAGAAATTTCCATTTGTTAATATTTGATTACTAGCTAAGTTTGTATATCTTACATTAGTAGCTACTACTGTACCACAAGCATCTCCTCCATTACAAGAAAAGACATTTACTATATAAGCCATGTATGTTGGAATAGCTGTAGTAGTTGTAATAGTACCTCTATGAAAACTATCCTTTGGAAGACATTTAGGTTTACATCCTGCTGTTAACAGTTTTACTTTACTTATAATCTTGTCTAATTCAATTCTCTTTGCGTACTCACTATTACAATACTTATACAATAAAATTCTTCTATAGTTTAAAAGACTTATCATTGTATCAGAATCAATACTAATATTTAAAGAGAATATAGTATTATTATAAAGATCTGTTGCTATCTTACTTATCTTACAATCAATAGCCTTTATTAAAGAAGGGATTGTATTGCATTCTTTACAATCTATAAGTCTTGGATTTAACATGACATTTATTTTTCTGTCTTATTTTCCTCTGGTTTATTTTGACTCTCTATAAGAGCTGAATTACATTTGGTACATAATCCATTTACTAACTGACATCCACACCCGACAGATGTTCCGCATGATTTGCAAACTGGCATAACTTATTGGTTTATTGGTTATTAAAAGTTCTTCTTGTAATTATTTCCTGAGCATCCACAATTATCCCCCAGGAATCTATCTAGCATCTTATCAGCATAATGATATAACTTATTAGCTTCCTCTGTAGCACAATTATTAGCTGCTGCAATAGCCCCCTGAATAAAAAAGTATATACTATTTAAATCTACTTTTGATTGTGTCTTAATCTCTCTATCACACTCCATCATATCAAGTTTCATAAAAGCTGTATCAAACTTTTCCTGTAACCTATCTACTCTCATTATAGAGCGTTCTATGTAATTTATATCTGCTGGGTCAATAGAATATTTTAATGTATATATACCATCAGGAAGAGAAACTAAATTATCTCCAGAGGGAGTAATAAGTAGTGTCTCAGAATTATAGAATGTAGTCTCAAGAATAGGAAAAGTAAAACTCACTGTATCAAAAGAGGGAATTGTTATCTCTATAAGAGGAGATGTTACAACAGGGGGAGAATCTGGATACGTAGAAGCATCAGCAATTCCAAGAGTGAATGTGTCATAAGTTGGAACTACCAATATATTCAAATTGAGTGTAGGCATGATTTTAATATTTTAAGAAAAAAGGGAGAGAGAGAGTTTTCCTCTTCTATCTCCCTTTTATTCTTTGGTAAACTTATTACTTCTTATCTTATGGGATGAGAATTGTGGTTGTTGTCGTAGTAGTAAGACTCGTAGTTGACGTAGTTGTGGTGGTAGTAGCACAAGTATTCTTAGCTGTTACCGCACCTAAGCCAGCAACCAGAATAGCTTCCAATGCAGAAGCAGCAGCACTACCTGTTGGAACTGCAATAATCACCGTACTGTCTTCATTTATCTTATCTCCCCAATTGTTATCAGCCTTATCCCACTCATTGAACTTAATATAATAAGTATCATAGTAAGTCCCATCAGTGACAAAGCTTTCAAACTTCTGATTATATCCTACCATCCTAAAGAGAGATTTCAAAGCACCTACCTGATAACTATATAAGTTCTTTTCAAGTTGTGCAATCTCATTAGATGTTCCCATAGGATAAGTAGCCCTCTGAGTAACAGCAGCAGTGGCAACTAGATTACAAGGATCTGTAACAATGAAGTCTGCCGTAGTAGCTGGGCCACTATATATAAAAGCCCTAAACCATAATCTATCATACTCAAATGGGAAAGCAGCTACATCACACGGTACTCCATAAGTAGTAAGTGGTTTTGCTGTAATCCTAAGAACTGTGCCTCCAATGTTCTCAAAGACAAAGAATGTACTAAGAGTTACATTATCTGGGTTAGTTCCTGTAGGAGCAGCCTGTAACTTAGCAATTGCTAAATTAATAAGAGCATTAACATCTACAGTGTCACAAGGATTCCCTCCACAAGTACAGCAAGGTGCTTTAACTGTTACAGAGCGAGTAAGACCATTCATCCATAAGGTATCAATATAAGAAGAGTGAGCTCTCAATGTAATAGTGATATCATCACCACAGTGAGCACTCCATCCTGAGATCTCAACAACCTCTGGGGTATGTGTAGAACATCCTGTAACTTTATACCATTCAGTGACATTGGATTTACATCCTGTTGCACTGATACATCCTGCAATTTTATCAGAACGTTTAGAGCCTTCAAGAACTGTATTAGTCCTTCCTTGAGCTACATAGAAATAAGGATAGTTAACAATCGTACCAGCCGTTAAAGCTACATACGTATTACTAAAAAGCCCTAACTGACCAGCAGTCAGATTTTGTGTAGAGCCAGAGCTAGGGAAAGTTGTCTGCCCCACTGGAACTACGAAAAGCGTGGTTAATGAATAATCCATTTTGCTTAATTTTTAAATATTTATACTAAAACCTCTTATTCGTTTGTCTGTATTCTCATCTGGGCACTCTGTGCAGCAGAGACATTTTCTGTATACATCGCCAGAGATTGCACTGTTAAATCTAATAACTCATCCTCTAAATAAGTCTCCAATTCACAATCTCTATCTATAGAGAGAGTACCATCTAAATGAGTATATCCTGCCTTATCAATGTAAGCAGGATATCTCAAATACATTATGTAGATCTTACTTGGTGTGAATGTTCCGTCAGTAAAGATACTAATTTCATCCGAAGATAAAAAATTAAAAGTCTCCTGATATTCAAAAGAAGGTTTATAATGATCATTATTCATAAGAAATTGTAGGTCACCATGTTTGGCAAGATCCCTATTAATCCAAATGATTCTATCCCTACATCTTCCTTTGTCTGCCAAAATATAACTATCTAAATAGAACATATATTTTGGTACAAGAAGTCTTACATTAGCACTCCACTGATTTAGTTTACTGTTTATTTCTGTTAATGTTAAAGGTTGGTGGTCATAATATTCTACAAGACTTTGTAAATCCTCATATCTTTTCTTAAAAGCATCCATGCCCAAACCACTAACAGTACTGAAACCATCTACTTTTTGTTTTATTAGTTTCAACTGAGCTTCATTAAGAGCCAGTATCTTATCCTCTACTGCAATCGACTGATGTGCATTGGTTGATAGTTTATTTAATTTCTGTTCTATCTTGTATAATAAACTATCAACTGCTATCATTGTGAAGCTAATTTTTTTGTTTTCAATTGACTCTCTAACATAAGAAGTTGATCCTGATTATCTACATCTACCAACTTCATAACAAGTTCTTCTTCTGATGTTGCTATCTCAAACTCCCCTTCAGTAATATGACCATTAGGTTTCAACCTATAAATAGAATGAGAAATAGCCTGTTTAATTAAATCTTTCACATGGAGCAAATTGTCCTTCATATCAGCAAAGCGATTGAACTCATCTATTGTAGATCTTCCTTGATTCTTACCACTCTTAAATTGTAAGTCTTTCAATGTGTTATCTACTAAGTTATATATCACTTCAGCCTTTGTATCATCGGATACAGGAAGACCCAATAATCTTGCCACCTTAAGTTTCTTACTAGGAGACATACTGTCAAACTTAGCAATTGCTTTATTAATAGCCAGCTTCTTATTAAAGACTATCAAGCTTTCTACATCCTCATCTGAGACATAGAATTGTGTATCAGCAGGATATTCTCCACGTTCCCAAGCACTATAACTAGAAGCGATAGTAGGATGTACTCTTAACCATGCAAATGAAAGTTCCTTAAAAGGAATAGTCAAATCAAATAGATTATCTCCATCCATCAGCTTTATTGGTTGTACATGTGCTGTATCATTAGGAGAACTTGCTAGCCCATAGTTCCAAAAAGAAGAACGAGAACCTAAGTCAATACCTCCTAGTTCCATCTCCAATTTTTTCCGAAGCTCGCTTACTCTTTTCTTCTCCAGCTTCTGCTCTGTAGGATCTTGTATCCTACGAATATATGCTGCATTCTCATCGAGTCCTGTTCTATATTGACCATCTAACTCTTTATAGGGGAATTTAAAAACACCAGTTCCAGGTACTCTTGTCATTCCTCTCTGAGATAATCCTCCTTCCATCGTTTGTAATTGAGAGCCATTAAAGTCTTTCTTAATTACTGAAATCTTTCCTATTTTGCCCATGTGTAGTTTATTAATTAGAATAATAGAAAATTATTATTCTTTGGTTTGTGAGACATAAGGAGCGAACCTTTAGACAACGTATTGTTTCTTCTGCCTCTTATTTTCCTCTTGTGAAGCCTCTCCATCCGCTAGAGAGGCTTCTTTGCAAGGGGGTGTTATATAAAGATTAAAACCAGAGAACCACTAAAATTGTGGAATTTCCTCAATTAATACTGTACGAGAAAGATCTTCAATGAATACATCACAACGGTCTTTCATCCAGATTTCATAGCCTGGGAATTTATTTGCTGAACTCATACCCTGAGATCTTGCGAATCCTAAGTGGTGACGAGTACCATCAATATATCCCCAAGTCATAGAAGGAGCACCTTCCATCCTGACTTCTCTGATGTTATTCACCATAGAGCCATCACTCATAGGAGATACATCAAATACAAAGAAGACAGGAGTAGATTTCTTATTCTGCCCAAACTCAAGATTGGTCTGAGGAAGATCAAGCTCTTTCAAGTGGATAAGTTCTACCCTACCAGTTTCACGAGTAACCATAGCATCAAATGCAAAGCTATACGTGATATGCTGACCTTCACCCTGCAAGAATCTGTTGCCAGAATCTGCCATGAATGTAAGGCCACTATTGAGAGCATCATTCTTCATTGCTTGTCCAAAGACATCAAATCCAGCTTCATTTGTATAGAGCTTAACATGTCTGTCTTTAACATCAACCCTTCTATAATACAGATCTCCAAATACACTACGGAGTAAGTTAACAGAGAACTCTCCTCTATTATAAGGGACATAGTTTCCACTATTACGCATCCTATGATATACACCAGCAGAGGTACGTTTAACTTCTTGCTTACTACCATTGGTTTTTACTGTTCCAGGTTTTCCCCAGATCATCTTTTTAACCTTCAGTTCAAGCATTGATTTACGCATCCAGAATTCAATGAATGGTTCCCATTTCAAATCATTCTTTGTCATAGGAAGCTGATTCCTACGTTGTGGAGCATAGACAAGAATATCAAGAGGTTTGCCATTAGCATCTCTCATCATCTTAGTATCAGCCCATTCTGTAATAGTATGCTCATAACCATAACCACTACCAAGACTTTCAAACATGGTGATTTTTTCTCCAAGACGAGGAAGACCTAAAAGATCCTGATCAAATTCTCCAATAGCTGCATCGACAAGTTCAAGCTCTACTCCAACTTTAAGGAAGGTAGGACTAACAAAGTCTACAAGTGGATTATCAGATACAAGAGTGAATGTATAAAGATACCCTGCATTGTAAGGCATAGGATCTTTAACTACATACAACCGAGGGCCATACTGACGAGTACCAACAGAAACAATAGCATTCTTAGAGAATTCATTAGTATCTAATACTAATACAAACTCTTGTCCATCAATACCTGGAGTAGTGAGGGCTGTCGTTGCAGAAGGAATATCAATAATCTTCGGGAATTTATAAGGGACATTAATATCCCATTTCCAAGCATCACTATTATTATCAATATAATAAGGTGTGCTTTTATTAATCATATCCAGAAAATCATTGCTGTACAATGAACTCTGTGTGTAGAGACTTATGATTTTCTTATCATAATCTGCGGGTTCTGTTGAGTGAAAAGCTTCCAGGTGATTAGAATCTGTAAGCTTTCCTACAGCACGTTTATCCATAGAGGATACACGAGCATACATAAATCCAGTTACGCCTGGTAGTGTTTGAAGTGCCATTTTTGTTTGTATTAAATTAAACCTTATAATTATTTAAACCATGAACTAGGTGTTTTCTCTTGTGAGACAGAGGGTTTTGCCACTGCTCTCCTCACTTCATTAAATAGGCCACTTGACTGCTTACTAACTCCTAGTTTCTGTATTGTAGAAAGCGTAGGATCTTTTTCTAATGTCTTTAGGAGCAGTGCCCACTTAATCTTCATTGCATGGTTCTCAGGTCTTTTTAAATCCAGAATAGCACGATCAAAATCAGTAAGCGTTTCTCCTGAAGGAGTTCTCCATTTGTCTACTAGTAAGAAGTCATGTAGTTCGCTTGCTAATTTTGTGTTGATGGGGATGCCATCATATTCTTTAGCTTTTAATTTCTCAGAGAGAATAGTGTTAACATTTTGCTCAAACTGTGATCGGAGAGCAGCTTTCTGTTCTTGATCCTGTTTAGCCTTCTGTCCTTTCTGTTCTAACTTCTGAACTTGATCTTTGATTAAGACTTTATGATGTCTTCGTGCCACTGTCTCAAGATCACCATAGTTTCTTATTCTATCTATCTCATCTTTAATATCCTCAGGTTCAAATCTTTGAGCAGCTAATGCTTCCTTCAAAACTCTTATCTGATTCTCTTCTTGTGTTAAATCCAGCTCTGCAAAGTTTACTACCTCATTGTATGTTCCCCAATACTCTTTGGGATCTACACCATTTTGATATATGGCAACGAAAGCCTCTTTATAATCTTGTCCGAACTTTCCTATGAAATTATCTAAGAGTTCGACTGCTCCCTTCTGTTTCTCAGCTTGAAACCTCTCAAGAAATTCTTCGGGAGTAGAGATTGTTATATCTTCTCCTTCTTCTTTTGTAAAGACCCCTAGATTTTCTAACTCTTTAGAGAGGGAACTAAATATTTCATTATCACTCCCTGGAATTTTTTCCTCTTTAGGGGAAGGAATATCCTGTTTCCCTTCTGCTGCTTCTTCTTCCTCATCATCATCTCCTACATTTAGAAAGCTACTAAGTATCTCTTGTCCTGTAGGAGCTTCTCCTTCTTCTTTCTCAATTACCTCCACTGTCTTTTTAGAAGGAGAAGGTTTTGGAGGAGCTGGAGGTTTTACTTCTTTCTCTATAGTCTCAAGTTCTTCTGGAGACGCTGTTTGTGTTTCTGGAGAATATAAATCATTTAAGAGTTCCGTACTCCCTCTCTCCAGAGTTTCTTGAATATTAAAATCAAGATCTGAGGTTTTAACTTCAGTTGCCATATTTAGTTTATTTGTGAATTGGTTTTTGTCTATGTAAAAATAAGACAAGTATAATTAATAACCAATAGAAAATACATAGAAGATAGTAATTTTGTCATTATATAGCATTCTATTTTTCCTCTTATAATTAAATTAATTATTTCTTTGCTTTTCTGTTACTTGCATTAACTTTTGCTACCTCTAAATCATTTTTTTGGTTATCTCTCTCCACCTGAAGAGCTTCTCTCTTTACTTCCAGCTCTTTTAATGTCTTAGCATTCCTTGATTGAATATCTGCCATCTTAATTGCATACTCTCTATTTGCTTTGGCTTCTTCACTTGTAAGTTTAGTAATCTCAAAAGCATCAGGCACTTTATTATTATTTAGATCCTGTACAGAGCCTTTTGCCTCTGCCTGTATAACAGCTATCTCCTTCTGATTAACTCTATCAAGAGCCTTCTCATAACTTGTGCTTGCCCTATCAGCAGCTTTATCTTGTTGCGCTTGTTGCAGATTAGCCTGAGCAATCTTCTGTTGTTGGTCAACCTTCTGTTGCTCAAGAGCAGCATTCTGTTGTTGAATAGCTATTTGCCTATCCCTAAGTTCTTTAAAGGTCTTCTTAATCTGACGTATGCTATTAGTTGAATATAATTCAACAACATCATATAATGTACCTCCATTCTGTATAATAGCTTGAGAGAGTCCACGAAGTTCATTAAACATCTTAGTATCCTCTGGTCTATTAGTAGAAAATACCTTAAGATCCCTGAATCTAATATCACTACCATTCACTTGTACAAAAGCAGAATCCCCTTCTGATGTAATATAAGAAAGAGTTGACTCTGGTTTTGAGCCCTCTATATAGAGCGAAGCATCTATGATTGCCTGATAGAGTTGTCCTAAGACATATTCATGTGCTACGAATAGAGGTTCTGTCTGAGAGTAACTCTGTGTAATAGCTGTGTTAGTTCCTGTAGCACTCTCACTAGCAGATATACTTCCCATCCTTTGCTTAGACATCCCTACAAGCTCCCAGCATTCATTCTTTAATTGTACAGCTAGATTATACCTGGATTGTATCTCACTAGTCCTTGTAAGGTCTATATTCTTCGCTACAGAGGTATTACTTACAGGAGCTTTTGTATTCTCAGGGGAATCATCATCAAATATAACTCCCTTCTGTCTGGCATCCATCTCCCATATATCTATAGCATCCTGATCATCTCCATCTTTTACCTTTGGTATCCTACGTATGTTTACACTAGCTACATTACCAATCTCCTTCTCTAATAGTGTATAGAGTTGGTTAAGACAGATGTTATATAAGATTTGAAAGGGCTTCATAAGATCTACCAAAGATCTTGCCTCTGTATTCTTTATTTCATATACTGTTCCAATAAGAGGGCAATAAGAAAGAAGTTTAAAAGGCTTTACAAAATAAATATCTGGCCCTATTTTAATCCCCTGATACCATTGATTTACCCATCCCCATTCAAGAGAGATTTGTGTTGGTATAGTTTTTGACTTATAATTTTCATCTACAAGAAGAGACTGTTCATTTCCCATCTCATCTGTATATACCACCTTACCTATCTTTCTCTTTGAGAGCCAGAATGCTCTCACTACAACATACTTATATCCAAATGAAGATACATTAGATGTTAGTCCTAAGAAGTCTTGGAGCTCATCATTGTTCTCTTTCATCTCACTCTCAATCATCATTCTGGTTTGTAAGACCAGAGGGTCATAAGTATCATATTCTATAGAATCCTGCCCAGGAGTAACATCTCTTCCTAAATTAGACTCCCTTACATTAATGAGGCCATAGTCCTGTAAACTGCTTCTTAAGTGGTCTATTTCCTCTTTAGAGAGATCAGGGATGAGTTCGATTATTTCAGAGAGCTCCATTACTTGTACTGTTCCTGCTGCATAGGCTCCCTGTGCTCTCCCAGAAGGATCAGAGATATACTTTCTATCAGGAGTAGTTAGATACCAAACATTCTTGGGATTCATCACCTCAAGATTATATCCCACCTTAGAATTATCTTCATAGAGAAGATAGAATTCTCTGGCTGCTATTATAAGATCCCTAAAGGTTTCTTCACTCTTCTCCTTTATATTAAAGTCTGCCTTCTGGCAAGTTAATATCTTATTTCCCCATCTCTCTGCTATTGAGGTGTAAGAATCTAATTCATCCTTCACCTCATTCATAGTTAGTTGTTGAGCTTGATCGTCAGAGAGTTGCTCTCCCTTCATTGCAGCCTCTGCCATTATTCTCTGCTTTGCTTGAGCTATAACAAACTCCTGTAATAGGTTTGTCTTAAACTGAAGCTCCTCTGACTTAGAATCATCATCATAAGCTTTTACCTTATATAGATCTGGCCTCTTTGATATCTCGCCAACAAGTTCATTAATAGGAGTGGTGAGAATAGAATAGTGTTTTACATAGGCTGGGAGATTCAAATCTGCCTCAAGCATCTCTGCAAAACTCTTAACAGTATCCTCCTGATAAAAGTCATAGGATTTTAATATCCCCTTTAGAAGATCATAGTTCTTAACAAATGTTTCTCTTGCTTTTACAAACTGATAATACGCCTGATTAGCAAAATAGTCCATTGTATTCTTCTGCCAACCTTCATTCTGTTTATCTTCCTCAGTTTTAAATTGATCGGGGAAGATATTAAGGTAAGCATACCTTATTGTAGAATCTTTACTATATCTAATGATACTCATAATAATATTATTATTTAGACAAATAGTCTACGTTTATTATTCCTAAATATTCCTCTTGACTGTTGAAAGAGGATTTGTCTTGTTGCCCTCTTATTGAGAGAATTCATCCTTGTATTTCCTCCATCTGTTATAGCTCCCATAAGGGGATTCATCTTAAGTGCTTGTGCGATAGCGAGTTCTGCGGCTACTATCCTGTCAAAGTTTCCTTCCTCATTATATTGTATAATCTCTTCTAATAACATTGGATCTAATATCTTTGTTACTCCTAAGAGTTCTCTCACTGTATCTCCATTCTCATCTGTCTCTTTATATACAGTTTCTTCCATATACCTCTTAAGACAAGAGTGAAGATAGTCAATTATCTTCTGTGCGCTACGATGTACACCATAATCTCTCTTTACAGTGGAGTTAGGTACTAATTCCATTAGCCACCCAGGTTGTTTCTCAAGATAATGTGCATCCCCTTTTGCTTTCATATACTCTATAAAGGATATCTCATCATTCTCACATAGAGCTCTTGCGTTATAATATTTTATTAAGAGTCTTGCCTGTTCCTCCCAAGTATCTTTCTTATCTGGCCTAGCACAATAAGAAGCTACAAACATATCCTGATACTTTTCTCCTGTTAAAGCATGCATCCTTTTATAGATGTAGACACTTCCTAAAGAAGAACTATAAGCAGCTTGCCCTTGTCTAAATGGGTCAATTCCAGCCACATACAAACCATAAGGAGGATCTTCTATAGGAAACTCATATATGACAATAGGGGCATCTTTTGAATCACTGGATCTTAATGGATAGTTACTTATTGGCTTCTTATCAGAAGTCTCATGTCTTATCTTTCCCTCCTCATCTAAGAATAAAACTACAGGAGTTCCTACAGAGTCCTGTTGTAAAAGTTTTGTCTTCTGTCTTTTTGCAATCTCTATATCAAATATATTTGTATCCTCATTTAAGAAGACATCATCTACAGTCTTTGGATAGTACATCTTCTCCTTCATGTAAGCCATCCTATCTCCAGCCTTCTTTAATCTCTCTAAGTTCCCATCTGTAATCTGCTTTGCTTTCTCCTCATTAGAGACAAGTATAGGAACATTCTTTAACTTATCTACTCCTAAGTAGTCTCCCAGAGTACTACTCTCCTTAGCCTCCATCCTATATTTATAGGAGAGAAATAATCCATGAATTCTTGAAGGATCATTCTCATGTTTATATGAGAGAAAGTTATAGTTCTCAACATCAAACATTAAACTCTTTGCATCCATGAACTTCTTAAAGTCTCCCCCTGTAGCCGTAATAATAGGAGAACATCTCCAGCCGTAAGGAGTAGTGAAACCTGGAATAGCTGCTTGTAATGCTCTTAAAGCAGACCCCTTAGCAAACTCATCTATAATTAACTTACGAGGGTTTGTTCCTGCAATAGCCTCTTCATTATTTCCCTCATCTAAGTTACGTATTAATATCTGAGAGAATGGAATACGTTCTCCTGTTTTAGTTCTTACCCCAAGAGTAACCTGATTCTTCCAATTATCTTCTACCCTTTGCCATCTCCATGCTTCAGGAAGAAAGTTTAATCCCTTATCTAGTTTATCTGTAATAAGTTTTATATCGGGGGAGTTAAGTCCTGCAATAACATTCTGGGAGTTCTCATCAAATGTAGCTCCCCATCCTATATAAGATGCCTCTAGGACAGTTTTTGCCAAACGCCTTATCGACATGATAATTAGTCCTTTATGCTCTTTCTGTGCCCTATCTATCTCATTTGTTACTATCCATTCATTGTCTCTCAGATAAGGAGTGGCATATCTTTGACTTATTCTTCCTCTCTCGTCTACTATATCTACTTCTGTATGCCAAAAATTTATATGCCAATATAAAAATGGATTTATGAATACCCCTCCCATCATAAATCCATCCATACATAATTTCTTATGAAACTCAAAGAAGCTCTTATATTCTTTAGATGAAGAATCTGGTATCCTCTTTTGATTGAGATACCAATCCTTATAGTCTATTGATAGAAGCTTTTCCATTATTATCGTTTGCCTCTCTTATTTATAAAATCATCTGCCAGAGTTCCAATCTCTTTATCTCCCCTTACCTTCACTTTAGTTTCTTCCTTCTCCCGCATGGATTCTACAGACCTAAGAATCTCAACATAATCTTTTAGAGCTTGTGTTAGATCTTTACGTTGTGCTTCCTTATTAGCAATACAGATTGGAATAGCTCCTCCATTCTTAGTCTCTTTCCAAGCCATCCTATCTTCTAATTTAGAATAAGGATTCTTTTCTATATAATCCTTTAGCTCTTTTAACTTCTCTTCCAGAAAAGCTAATTCATATTCTATAAGTAAAGTCTTCTTAACTGCCATTATGCTTTCATTAATTTATCTATATCCTCTTGTGTTAATCCTCTATCCGCATCCTCTTCCAACATATTTATATACTCTTCCTTAACACGTATAATCATTCCCCTCTTTATATCTATAGAGGCATCTATATAATCAGCACCATCATTATACACTGTTATTAACTCCTCTATAAGAGGTCTCAAAGGGATTTTATTAAGGAATGTATTCTTCATTGTCTATATGTTTTACATCATACTTCTCCCACTTCGGAGGAAGGTCTGCTTCTTCTGCTCCACAATTACAATCTAAAGAAGCTGTCCTCACCTCTATAGGACATCCACAAAATATGCAATGCTCATCTTCTCTCTCTGTAGCATAATGTTCTCTATAGAGAGAGAAATACTCTTCACTGGTTTTAGCATTAATACTATTGTATGGACAAGAAAGACATATCACTCTCCTACGTATAATCTCATCCTTTATATCCTCAGGAAGCCTATCATACTTAAGCTCTACATTATTAATAAGACCTCTAACTATCTCTACTATATTAGGAAGTCCCTTAGGAACCAGCTTCAAATATTCAATTAGTTTCATTATGCTATTTCCCCTCTGCTTTAAGCTTATTATTCTTCTCCACTCCTTCTGCACTTAGCCTTCCTTCCAAATACTCTATATTATCCAATGTGAGGACAAGCTTTTCCTTTGCATCTTCTCTTCGGCTTAAAAGCACTTTCTCATCATCAATAGTCTTAAGATATATTCTCTTCATTGTACGCATGCCCTTTAATGCCCTTATAATATGACTATCCCTTAATATGTATTTTCCAAGTCTTGCAACCTCCACTACATTATATTTGCTTAATGCCTCTATAACAGAACTAAACTGATGATCAATTACAGCAACAACTACATTCATAGGAACAGCTTGCTCTATAACTATCTTCTTAATAATACTATCCTTTAATGACAGGTTTGAATTCTCCATCTAATTTTATCTCTAATATTATATTAACATTCTTGAAATCTAACAATATCTTTGGATTCACCTTTACCTTCCCATCCACCTTAACAAGAATACCCATCGGCTTAAGCTTCTTGCTAATCATATTATTTATCGTAGGAGACGTTGTATCATACTTCCTACAAAAATCCTCCCTAATATTTCCGTATGTCATATTCCCTCTTACAGCAGCAAAAGCAACAAGCTGAACCTCTCTCTGTGTAAACTTAAACCCATTCATAGCAAAAAGAATATTATAATACCTCTCTGCAAGAGAGAGAGCATCCTCACTCTTAATTCCCATCCTCTGTAATATCTCTTTCCTGGCTTCCATACTATTTCTCCTTCCTATTCTTCATATCCTCTAAACAACTAGCTATCCACCCAACTAAATAAGCATCTGCTTCTCTTCCTGTTGTATCCTCCCCTAAATACTCCCATATCTTTCTTGCTACATGTGTAGCCTCATGAGCCATGAGCTCAATATTCATAACCTTCCTATTCTTATATACAACTAAAAATCCTATGTCCCCACTCTTAATATCCTGCACAGAGGAAACATATCCTAATAATTTATCAGCTCCCTCATCTCTACAGAAACTATCCCCAGAAGGAGAATAGACAAACCTATCTGACAAATCATCTGCATCATCTGTAATACACCCCCATACCCTTACAGGATAAATAACAGGATCATACCTATACACTTTCTTTCCCATACGTAGTTCATTTATATCCTTAATAAAACACCCTCACAAATATATATAACAAAATTGAAATAACCAAAATAATTATTTCTCTGTAGGAGAAAAATATACATCTCCCTAAACATAACTATCCCCCATTTATAAATAATCCCCATAAAGACTCCCCCCTATATAAATAAAGGAAAGAGGAGATTCTTTATTTACCAAATATTTTAGGGGGTTTTCTATTTCAATAATGTGTGCGATTGCATAGCAGACCTAAAGTTCTCACCCCCCGCCAAGTTGAGAGGGTTGGGGGTAGTCCCCAGCTTCATTATTAACAATTAAAAATTAGAATCATGGAATTTAGAGTTTACGTCCCTAAGGAAGGGGTAGCATTGGAAAATCTTGGAACAGTAGCCGAGGTTGTTGGAGTTGGTGGTGGTATCAGGTTTGCTTCTGAGAAGAACCTTACTGGTGCTATTGTGAAGGACTTCGAAGGTAAGGAAAGGCTTAACAACGTTACCATTGTAATGTTGAAAGCCGATGGCACATCTGCTGCTATCAATTGCAGTGTCCCTGTAAGCAAGGCCATCAGAGCATCTCTGAAGGAGAAGAGCAGGAAGGAGCTTTTAGGAGCTTTGGCACAATTGACCGTTGTGAAGAATCCTGCTGGCATTGAGAGTATCTCTGCACCTGCTGGCCCTGTTGGTGAGATCTTCAAGATGGAAGAGCTTACTAAGGAAGTTGCCACTTATCAGGAGCTTGTTGCTTGGTAGGACATTAGGAAGGAGGGGAGCAATCCTCTTCTTCCTTCTTCTTATACATAGGGTGGGAGAGTATAACTCCTGGGTGGGTATTTAAATAAGGACTAAAAATTCATAGCTATGATATATTATTTTATATTTCTCTCTATAGAGGGAAGGAGAAGGGCATCAGGGATATTTGGATGTTTGAAAGAGAAGATGCATGTAAAGGCTAAGGGAGATTTGTATACATTTGACACATTTCAAGGGGCAATTAAGGGGAGGGAGTTTCTTCTTAATGTAGAAGTTAATTAGTGTACATATAATATATAGTGTAGGAGAGGTGCCTATTTAACAGTATGAACTATCTAAGAGTTGGATATTTCAAAACTTTTCTTACACTATTTATTATATTGTCTTACTTTCTGTGCCAACCATCCTCATCTCTATAAATAGTAAATACATTATTATGAAGAAGTCTATGGCAGTTAGCACATAAAGCAACACACTTCTTTACTTCTCTTATTCTCTCAGAAGTAGGAGAGAGCCTATAACAATTATTGAATTGTTTCTTCTTAGTAGAGGAGTCTATGTGATGAAACTCGATAGCAGAGAAATGTTCGTCAAATCCACAAAGCTGGCAACTATACATTCCAAGCTCTTTGAGAATGACATTCCAACGCTCTTTATTTTTATCTTCTATCTGTTTTCTATTTATCTTTAACTCCTCTCTGGCTTTTTCAGAAAGAGGGGATTTATTAAAATACTCTTTATGGAAAAAGTAATACTTTCTCTGAGCTCTTCTTAGGGCCTCTGATCCCATAACTTATTAATTTAATTAGTGTAAGGATATATAAATATTTTGGTATATTCATTATATATGGTAACATTATTTTAAAAACATAACAACATGTGTACAGCAATTCTTAAAGGCCAAAAACCTCTCATTGCAGAGAAGGACATTATTGTTTATAAGGCTTCTTACAAAGAAGAAAATGAGAATATCTTTACTTCAATGTTTGAACGATATAGATATCTTAAAGATAATCTCCATAGAGCAGAGATGACATTTACAAATGATTTCTGTGTAAGTGATAGAGTTGAGCAAGATTATGTGGAGGATAGGGGGGAAGAGAACTTTTTATTTGTAAAGAAAGGATTCCATTCCTTTGTCTCTATAGAGAGAATAAGAAAGGAATATTCTGGGGGAGAAGTTGCAGAATTCATCATCCCTAAAGGCTCTAAATACTATTCTAATGAATGTGGAAACATCGTTAGCAATGCCATTATATTCAATGAATGGCTCTGAAAAACAATACTCTCTGAATGTAATATACTATTTCTCTTTAAGGGGAGGAGGAATGTATAGAGCATTCAGAGATATTTTATTTTTTTTACGGAAAGATCTTGGAGATATTGATAGGTTATGCTTATATTTACACCCATAAATCAATACATTTTGCCATGATTATCGTCGTAAATCCCCAAAATATGTACATTACAAACTATCCTACACTAAAATTCATGTGTAAAGTAGTCAAAACCTTCTCCTATTCTTACCTAAAGAGTAAAAAATTACACTATGAGAAGCCTCTTATGTATAAAAACCTATGCATTTATCGTGTTACTCTTTACAATTAAGAGTGAAAATTATGTGTATATTTAAGGGAGAATACCCTCTAACTACCTGTAACTCTTATCCTTAAAATGTGTAAATTTGTAGACTACTTGTTTATAGCGTATGTAATCTATTCTACTATTTCTTTATTTATTTGTATATGTATTCTATTTGTATATTTAGGGTATTTATAGAGGGAAATAGGAATAGGGTATTTATAGTGTTATATGGCATATTGTTGTTATTTTAATGCATAATTTAAACTTTCTAAAAATTATTTATTATGAAAAAATCTGGAGAAATCTCTGAATGGATAACATGGGGTTTTATTGTATTTATTGCTGTTCTCTTTATAGGATTAATGTTAATTGAGAGGACATAATCATGGGAGCCCTCTCTAAATATATTAAAGCACAAAAATATAAATAGTCTTTTCTTCTCTATACAGAGATGAAAAGTAGTGAAATGTACATTTCTTAATTACCACTAACTATTATTTGTGATTATAATTTGCTTTCAGATTATATACGTTGGCGGTATGAGCTGAAACCGATTTGAAACACAACACTATCAAAACGATATGAACTTTATTAGAACTACATATTTTCAATTACGCACCGAGACGGTTTTTGCTTATACCGTGTGTGTGTGCATGTAGCTTTTATCGGTTCAATCGAAGCTGTGACCCTTTTTGTTTTATTTTTTTAGGGAGGGTATTTTTTATTTCTTTTATATTAGGATATGTTATAAAATAATATTATTTTTATAGAGTTAAATTTTTAATTTAAAATTAAAAATTATGGAAAACGAAAAAAATGAAGTTGAAAATGGTGGAGCTTTTTTTGGCTCTTTAAAACGTAATAACAAACAGATACGGGATGACCGTGCGATTGCTATTGCTGAGGACACTCAATTGGTTTACAAACGTAAAATTGAGGATTTGAATTTGAGTATTAAAAAGATGAAAAGAGAGCAAGAAAACATGCTTGACCTTTCACCTACAAACACACAAAGCCTTATTTTGGCCAGTGATTTTGATTCGACTATTTACACCGAAAAGGACATTGATTTAGGTGTAAAAATTCGCAATGCAGAAATTACACTTGAAATTGCCCAAAAAAGATACAACTATTTATTTGGAGGAGTTGAATAATGGGAGGCGGTAGTTATTCTTTTGTAAGCCGTTCGGCTAGAGAAGTAGATTTAGGATATAAAACTAAATCTACACAAGAGATTTTCAAACAACGCGTTATTAATAACGCAATGAACCCTAGTGGAATTGTTGTAAGGGAATCGAGGGACTCTAAAGAACATCCGAATGTAGTTTCAGTTATTTTAGCATTGGACGTTACAGGCTCTATGGGTACTATTCCGCATTTTCTTGTAAAAGAAGGATTACCTAATATTATGGCAAGTATTATTAATGGTGGAATTAATGACCCTCAATTATTATTTCTTGCTATTGGCGACCATGAATGGGATAACTCTCCGCTACAAGTAGCACAATTTGAAAGTAGTGATGAATTATTGGATAAGTGGCTTACTGATGTTTATCTGGAAGGTGGCGGCGGAAGCAATGCTGGGGAAAGTTATTTACTTGCTTGGTATTTTGCTGGATTCCATACTTTAATTGATTGCTTTGAAAAAAGAGGACAAAAGGGATTTTTGTTTACAATTGGAGACGAGCCTACTTTAAAAAGTGTGTCTAAGAGAGAATTACAAAATATAATGGGCGATGGGCAATACGATGAATTTTCTGCTGATATGCTTTTAGAAAAAGCTAGAGAAAAGTATCATTGTTTCCATTTGCACATAAAACAAACTGGTGCTGGAAGTAGGCAGGAAACTATGGATGGCTGGAAACAACTTATGGGTGAAGGGCTTATTATTGTGGATAATAAAAATGATGTTTCTCGAATAATTTCAGAAACTATTATTAAAACACAGCCTTCAAAACCAAAAGCGAAAGAAGAAGTTATTAATGTTAAACCTAATATTATTTTGTAAAATGGGACAAATTGGTTATTCAGAACCCGTATCTTTTGAAGATATGGAACAAAAAGAAGAAAAAACTGCTAAAGTAGCAGAGAGTACCGAACCTGAAAAAGAATAACAGGAATGAACTCAAAAGCCGTTATAGGCTTAGGATTTGGGGACGAAGGGAAAGGCATAACTACCGATTACCTTTGTTCTCATTCTGAAAATCCATTAGTTATTAGGTTTTCTGGTGGACAGCAAGCAGGACATACAGTTGTTTTGGATGAAGTAAAGCACGTATTTTCTAATTTTGGTTCAGGAACATTACGTGGAATACCTTCTTATTGGGCTAAATACTGTACAGTTGAACCAATAGGATTAACCAATGAACTAAATAGTTTGATTAAAAAAGGGAGAGAACCATTATTGTTTATTGATGAAAAATGCCCAATAACTACACCTTATGATATATTTAGTAACCAAAAAAAAGAAGAAACTAACCAGCACGGAAGTTGTGGCGTTGGGATAGGTACAACGATTAATAGGGAAGAAAATTATTATTCTTTGCTATTTGGAGATTTGTTTTATCCTTCGGTTTTAGCCATAAAATTAAGTGCAATAAAACAATTTTATGGATTTAAAGAATCTGTTATTTTAGATAGATTTTATGAATCTGTAAATTTTATTTTGACTTGTAAATACATAAAACCAACATATAATTTACCAACCAATTACGATACATTTATTTTTGAAGGCTCTCAGGGGCTTTTATTAGACCAAAATATAGGATTTTTTCCAAACGTTACACGGGCAAATACTGGAAGCCAAAACATTTTAAACTTAGGGATTGAACCTGAATTATACTTAATAACAAGGGCTTACCAGACAAGGCACGGAAACGGGCAAATGACCAACGAATTAATTCCAAACAATATTTTTTTAGACCCGAATGAGACTAATGTGTTTAATAAATATCAGGGCAATTTTAGACGTTCTTTATTGGATTTAGACTTATTGAGATATGGAATGAGTAAGGATGAATATATTAGAAATAATTCAAATAAAACACTTGTTATCACATGCCTTGACCATATAATAGATGAATATAGATTTACTTTTAATAGTGAATTAGTTTATTGTTCTGGCAAGAACGAATTTATTGAAAAGGTTAGTAATATTTTAGGAATAGAGAATATTTACATTAGCAACACAAACGAATCAAAAAACATAGTAAGATGGGAAAAGTAAACAAAAGTATTACAATTAAAGAGGATATTGCAAAAGCAGGAGCAGAACAGGCAGTAAAAGAACGCCGTTCATTTAGCTCGTTTGTTGAGTATTTGGTGGACTCATACTTAATGGCTTTGAAAAAGCCAAAGAGCGTGGGCAAAAAATAAAACAAAAAGACTTATTAAGCACAAACCTTGCTACGAAGCACGGCTATTGCACACAACGTTTCCGCTATGCGCTGGCAGGGTTTAGAAGCACAAAGTATCAAATTACATAAAACTAAATTAGAATGACTGACTTACAAAATACCACTAAAACCACTTTATTTTATATTTGATATATTGATAATTACCATCAAATTAAAAATATTTAGTGTATTTACAGAGTAACTAACAAGTAAAATAAGATGAAAACAAGACGGTCACTTAAAGAAAGACAAATTCAAGTCTTAAAAACAGATGTTAAAAAATGGAACAGATACATCAAATTCTCTCTAAGAATTAATGTAGAATTCTTTGCCGATCTCCGCTCTGCCGATCTCCACTCTGCCGATCTCCGCTATGCCGATCTCCGCTCTGCCGATCTCCGCTCTGCCGATCTCCACTCTGCCGATCTCCGCTATGCCGATCTCAGCTCTGCCGATCTCAGCTATGCTAATC